>ENA-OQCB01000292-OQCB01000292.1-human-gut-metagenome-genome-assembly--contig:-NODE-292-length-23751-cov-4.713850_pt1 | contig 23751 bp, 20 predicted proteins | sample MGYA00242493_ERZ504568 | MGnify/ENA primary metagenome ERZ504568 (study PRJEB26092, sample SAMD00036229) | human gut metagenome | host: Homo sapiens | study: EMG produced TPA metagenomics assembly of...
TGGATAATAATAACAAACAGGACCCGAATATGAAAAGTAACTGGCAGACCATAACCATGCTGGTGGTTGCTGCCATACTTACATTTATCGTGGTCAGCAGTATGAACAACTATCTGAATTCCAAGAAGCGTCAGGAGTTGTCCTATAATGAGTTCGTCCAGATGGTGGAAGCCGGCGAGGTGGACTCCATCAAGGTGGGCAGCACGGAAATCACGGTCATCCCTAAGAAGGGCAATACTAAGTATTCCCAGAATCTGGATTATTATGTGGTGAGACTGGAAGGCGATTACGACTTCGTCAACAGGATACTGGATAATAACGTGGTTACCAACCGTGAGAAGAGCGACAGCAGCACCCTTCTTCTGGTCCTGTTGAATTACGCTGTCCCGTTCCTGTTCCTGCTGTTCCTTATGAACTTCACCATGAAGCGCATGGGCGGCGGCGGAATCATGGGCGTGGGCAAGTCCAACGCCAAGATGTATGTCCAGAGGGAAACCGGCATTACCTTCAAGGATGTGGCCGGTGAGGACGAGGCCAAGGAGTCGCTGACAGAAATCGTGGATTTCCTCCACAACCCGGGCAAATACACCAAGATTGGCGCCAAGCTGCCCAAGGGAGCCCTTTTGGTAGGCCCTCCCGGAACTGGTAAGACCCTGCTTGCCAAGGCAGTGGCAGGCGAGGCCCATGTGCCGTTTTATTCCCTTTCCGGTTCTGACTTTGTGGAAATGTTCGTGGGCGTGGGCGCGTCCCGCGTCCGTGATTTGTTTAAGAATGCCACTGAGAATGCGCCATGTATTATCTTTATTGATGAGATTGACGCCATTGGACGCAGCCGCGACAGCCGTATGGGCGGCAACGACGAGCGTGAACAAACCCTGAACCAGCTTCTTTCCGAGATGGATGGATTTGATTCCACCAAGGGTCTTCTGGTGCTGGGCGCCACCAACCGTCCTGAGGTCCTGGATCCGGCCCTGCTTCGTCCCGGACGTTTTGACCGCCGCGTGGTGGTGGATAAGCCGGACCTTAACGGGCGTATCAATATACTTAAGGTACATTCCAAGGATGTGCTCCTGGATGAATCCGTAGACTTTAAGGAGATAGCGCTGGCCACCTCAGGCGCTGTGGGCGCTGACCTGGCCAATATGATGAATGAGGCGGCCATCAATGCGGTTAAGCACGGGCGCAATGCCGTGTCACAGAAGGATTTGTTTGAGGCAGTAGAAGTGGTCCTTGTGGGTAAGGAAAAGAAGGACCGTATCATGAGCAGGGAAGAGCGCCGTATTGTATCCTATCACGAGGTGGGACACGCTCTTGTAAGCGCGCTTCAGAAGCATTCGGAGCCGGTACAGAAGATTACCATTGTGCCGAGGACAATGGGCGCTCTTGGATATGTCATGAATGTGCCGGAGGAGGAGAAGTACCTTAATACGAAGAAGGAGCTGGAGGCCAGGCTGGTAGAGCTGATGGCCGGACGTGCCGCAGAAGAAATCGTATTTGAGACAGTTACCACGGGAGCAGCCAACGATATCCAGCAGGCTACAAACCTGGCCAGGGCCATGGTTACCCAGTATGGCATGTCTGATAAATTCGGCCTCATGGGGCTTGCATCCCAGGAGAACCAGTACCTGACAGGACGGGCCGTATTAAACTGCGGTGATGCAACGGCAGCTGAGATTGACCAGGAGATCATGAAGATACTGAAGGATTCCTACGATGAGGCAAAGCGTCTCTTAAGCGATAACAAGGATGCCATGGACCAGATAGCCGCATTCCTCATTGACAAGGAGACGATCACAGGTAAGGAATTCATGAAGATATTCCGCAAGGTTAAGGGCATTCCTGAGCCGGAGGAAACAAAAGAGGATGAGGACAAAGTCAGGGCTTTACAGGAGCCCCGTGTAAACCCGAAAGTTCAGGTTGGCCAGGGAGAACAGGTGAATCCGGGGAGCCAGACAGGACCGGAGGATTCAGACGGAACTAATGATTCAGAGAATAAACCGGAGGATACAGTATGGAGTCATCCCGGAAATGACAGAAATCTGTAGGATTGAGTGATAAAAGTAACAGGCGCCGAAGCTGCGGGGAAGCAGTGACGGCGCCTGTTTTACAGGATGGGTGGGATGATCTGAACATAACAGGATGTTCGTAATTTTTAGCGGAAAATGGTAAGACAGCCGGATTGCTCTTGTACCGGGGAGGATTATTTAGTATAATAATACATATAGAAACCGATGTCCGTACCATTGTAAAGGGGGGCGCTTTTATGGATAATAAGTATGTTAAGATACATACCACCGGCTGTAATGCACCGCTTAAGGTTACACCGGGACACTTTGCCACCAACCATGCCCATATCAATTATTATCTGGATATGACTACCTTAAAGACCAGGCTCAGCGAGGCTAAGGAGATTGCAGGGAGCCTGTCGGGGCTGTTCCTCTATGACACTGTGGTGGATACCATTGTGTGTCTTGAGGGAACCCAGGTCATCGGCAGTTTACTGGCAGAGGAACTGACCAGTGCCGGAGTTCTCTCCATGAATGCCCATAAAACCATCTACATTGTGACTCCGGAGTTCAACAGCAACAGCCAGATGATATTCAAGGAGAACATACTACCCATGATTCGGGATAAGAATGTCATCATCCTGACCGCGTCCGTGACCACAGGTCTGGCACTGAACAAGGGAATCGAGTCCATCCGGTATTACGGAGGCAACCTGAGAGCTGTTACCGCTATTTTCAGCACATTGGAGGAGCTCAACGGATACAGGATCACGTCTATTTTTGGCAGGAAGGATTTGCCTGATTATACGTATTATGACTACAGGGACTGCCCGCTGTGTAAACAGGGAAAGAAACTGGACGCATTGGTGAACGCCTATGGGTATACCAGTTTGCAGTGAAGCTATTTCTTTTTCTTCCCCAGATAAGCCGCCTTCACAGATTCATCTGCCAGCAGCTCCCTGCCGGTGCCTGACAGGGATATCCGGCCTGTTTCCAGCACATAACCCTGGTCCGCAATGCGCAGGGCCATGTTGGCATTCTGTTCAATCAGAAGGATGGTTACCCCCTGTTTGTTTATTTCCTTTATGATATTGAATATATCCTGGACAATGAGAGGGGCCAGGCCAAGGGACGGCTCATCCATCATCATCAGCTTTGGATGGCTCATCAAGGCCCTGGCCACGGCCAGCATCTGCTGCTCGCCTCCGGACAGAGTGCCTGCCAGCTGCCAGCAGCGCTCCTTTAACCTGGGGAACAGGCTGTAGACCCATTCTATGTCATGGTCCAGGGAATCGGTTCTCAAATAGGCTCCGATTTTTATGTTCTCGATAACGGTCATGTCCGGGAACACCCGCCTGCCCTCGGGAACAAGGGTGATGCCCCTGGACACAATATCGGGGGTATCCATGCCTAACAGCTCTGTCCCGTCAAACTGGATGGAGCCTGCCGAGGCTTTCACCAGCCCTGCGATGGCCCGCAGGGTGGTGCTCTTGCCTGCTCCGTTGGCGCCTATGAGGGTGACAATGGATTTCTCCGGCACCTCAAAGCTGATTCCCTTTACGGCCTCGATACCGCCGTAATTCACTCTTAAATCATTAATCTTCAGCATCTTCACTCACCCCCAGATATGCTTCTATTACTTTTGGATTGTTTTGGATCTGGCCGGGCGTGCCGTGGGCTATGAGCTTGCCGAAATCCAGCACGTAAATGCGGTCGGATATCTGCATGACCAGATCCATGTGGTGCTCTATCATGAAGATAGTCAGGTGGTAATCGTCTCTGATTTTGTGGATAAAATCAGTCAGGTCCTGGGTTTCCTGTGGATTCATGCCGGCCGCTGGTTCGTCCAGAAGAAGAAGGCTGGGGCTGGTGGCCAGAGCCCGCGCAATTTCCAGACGGCGCTGGAGTCCGTAGGGCAGGGAGGAGGCAACCTCGTCCTTTAAATGGGCCAGTCCCTGCATTTCCAGAAGCGCCATGGACTCCTGGCGCATGCGCTTTTCCTCGGCATGGTTGAGGCGCAGTGTGGCTGAAAATACATTCTGCTTTGCCCGCATATGTTTGGCAATCAGGACATTTTCAAAAACGGTCAGGGCGCCGAAGAGACGGATGTTCTGGAAGGTCCTGGCAATGCCCAGCTTGGTAATCTGGTCCGGTGTCTTGCGCACAGGAGTCAGGTCCGTGGGGGATACATCGCCCTCGTAGAGGCGGCGCATCTTGCCCTGGGGCGTATCGGCCAGTATGACTTCCCCGTTAAAGGATACAGAACCAAAGGTGGGCTGGTAAATACCGGTAACACAGTTAAAGGCAGTGGTTTTGCCTGCGCCGTTGGGCCCGATGAGGGCCACGATTTCGTGTTCATTTACATCCAATGTCAGTCCGTTCACTGCCACGACGCCGCCGAACTGCATGGTGATGCTTTCCATATGTAACACGTTTTTTACACTGTTTTTCATGTTGTTCATCAGTGGATGCCTCCCTTCTTAGCGGAAGAGGGCCTTTTCCTGCCTCCCTTAAACCTGTCAGGAATGCCCTGTATGAGCCGGAACAGTCCGTCCCAAGAGAATTCGTTGTTCCCCATGATACCGCGGCGGTAGAAGAGGACCACGGCCATCAGAAGGATGGAGAAAATGACCATACGGAATCCGGATCGGAACAGAGGAATGCTTACCCCGGCAATGGTCAGGGGCTCATCGAAGAAGCGCAGCAGCTCCCTGCCTGCGGTGACCAGGAAAGCGCCCGCCACGCTGCCGGTGACGCTGCCGATGCCGCCTAAGACCACAATCAGCAGGATATCATATGTAAGGGCCACCTGGAAGGTTTTGGAGTCAATGGAGCGCATAAACATGGCCAGCATTCCGCCTCCCACTCCTGTGAAGAAGGAGGAAATCACAAAGGAAAGCTCCTTGTAATGAAAGAGGTTGATTCCCATGGACTGGGCAGCCACCTCGTCCTCCCGGATGGATTTAAATGCCCTGCCGTAGGAGGAGTTAATGAGAAGCACCATCAGGGCAATACACAGGGCGGCTAGGCCGAATACCGCAAAGATATTGGGAAAGCCCGGTATGCTCTTAAGACCGTAGGAACCGTTGGTAATGGTGTCAAACATGGGAGCTGCAATGAACGCCCGGATAATTTCCGAAAAGCCAAGGGTTGCGATGGCAAGGTAATCGCTCTTTAAGCGCAGTACCGGGATTCCGATAAGGGCAGCCATGGCTGCTGCCGCCAGTCCGCCAAGGAGCAGGGCCACGGGGATGGGCAGCTGGATATTGGCAATCACCGGGGATATGCCGCTTACATAGTATACGCTGGCCCTGGATCCCACCGGGATGGTAAAGATGGCAACCACGTAGGCGCCGATGGCCATAAATCCTGCCTGGCCCAGGGAGAACAGGCCCGTGAAGCCGGTCAGCAGGTTCATGGAAACAGCCACCACCGCATAGATGGCGCTTCTCTCCAGAATGGATATCTGGTAGCTGTATTCGGCAGTGTCAGACTGCAGGAATGCCAGGAAACCGATGATTATTACCAGGGCAATGAGGGTATATAGTTTGTTCTTGTTCTTTGTCATATTCTTCATGTCCGCCACCTCACACTTTATCGGTCGTCTTCTCACCAAAGAGTCCAGTGGGACGGATGAGAAGCATGACAATCAACAGGATAAACGTAAATGCATCGCTGAAGGTAGACTGTCCCATGGCTACCAGGGCTGTCTCTCCAAGCCCCAGGATAAAGCCTCCGATGACAGCTCCGGGAATGCTGCCGATTCCTCCGAACACGGCAGCCACAAAGCATTTTAAGCCCGGAAGGGCGCCGGAGAAGGGGAATACGGTCATACGGTCCGTAAAATATAAAATGGAGCCGATACCGGCCAGCAGGGACCCCACTGCGAAGGTAAAGGTGATGGTCTTATTGATTTTAATGCCCATAAGGGAGGCTGTCTCATAATCCTTGGAAACCGCCCTCATGGCCATGCCTATTTTGGTGTGGTTAATCAGCAGAATGAGAAGATAGACCAGCACCAGGGTCAGGACAGGGGTCAGGAAGGTGACAAAGGAGGCGGACAGTCCGCCTATCCGGAAGATTTTCTTTAAGAATGGAATCTCCGGATACCCTTTGGGCAGGGCGGTAAAGAGGTAGGTGGCCAGATTCTGCAAAAGGTAGGAAACGCCGATGGCTGAAATCATAACAGACATTCTGGGTGCGGATCGCAAGGGGCGGTAGGCCACCCGCTCTATGGTGACGCCCAGAAGAATGGTCACAATCAGGGTGACGGGAATGGCAATGAACCATGGCAGGCTTGCCATTGCAAAAATCATAAAGTATCCGGCCATCATGAAGATATCGCCGTGAGCGAAATTGATGAGGCGGAGGATGCCGTAGACCAGGGTATAGCCTATGGCAATGAGCGCATAGGCCCCGCCAAGGGAGATGCCGGTCAGGCATTGCTGAAGAAATGTTGTTAAACTCATATGAGTCTGCCTCCTGTGTTTTTATAGTAAGGTCCGTATCCAGAAATCCGTTAAAACATACAACCAGCCCTGGAACGTCCAAGGCTGGTTAAGACTGAAGGCAGCAGCGTTTGCCGCCTGCAGCCCTGTATCCATATGTAATTCGCCAGATGCCCTATTCCACAGTAGTGGTGGTCAGGAATTGGAACCTGCCGTCCTTGATGGTCTTGATGAACGCGATATCCTTGTTGGCATCGCCGGTCTCATTAAATGTGATGTTTCCTGTTACGCCGTCAATCTCTACATTCTTAAGGGCGTCGCGGATGGCGGTGGTATCGGTGGAGCCTGCGTCCTCAATGGCCTTGATGGCAGCCAGGTAGGAATCGTAACCCAGGGCGGAGACAGCCGGGATAATGTCTTCCTGCTTTTCCTTTACCAGGTATTCCTTGAAGCCCTTGATGAAGGCCGCAGCCTCGTCGTTAGCCGGTTCCGCCTCGTCAAAGAAGGTGGAGATTACGACTCCCTCAGAGTCGGCACCCGCGTTCTCGATGATGGTGGAGTTCTCCCATGTATCGCCGGCAGCAATGGTAGCCGTGATTCCCAGCTCCCTGGCCTGCTTGATGATTAACGGGGCAGTGGTGATGGAGGACGGGGCAAAGATGATGTCAGGGTCAGCCGCCTTTATGTTGGTCAGGAGCCAAAATAATCGAATTGGTTCTTCTGTATTTAAGCAGATATTCTTTGTGTGTCTTTGCTCCCCCAAACTGTCATCTCCGCCAACACCCATCTGCTGCTTGGAAACACGTACTACTGTATAGTGTATCTGGGGAAGTTCAAAATCATGTCTGGCATTTTCCATTTCATGCGGAGTATAAGGAAGCGCAGAAAATTCTACTTTATTACCTGTAAACAGCATACCTCTTCCTTTACTATCCGTAACAGATGCCCAGCGTACTCCTGTTTTATTGCCACATTCCTGTGGATTTAAATATTTTGCCATATTATCTTTTACTTTATTGTTATAAATGCCGAGCTTTGCACCTCTGCATCTGTCTGCATAAGTTTCTTCATAACCCATCCCATACCATGAAACATTTTCATAGTCTGCATCAAATTTAAAGATTACGCCAAACTCAGGCATATCCTTCAGCTCTTTTACAGGTTCATAATACAACTCTGTCTCAATATAACCATCTCCATACACTTTATAAGAAAGGTTACAATATGCCTCCGGTGTAGTAGGTAAATAGTAAGTATATGTGATTTTTGGCATATTCCCTCTGTAATTTCAAGTTCGGGGTTCATACTATCCGGATAATTTTCGTCCGATGGTTTTTTATGTGAAAGATACATACTTGCAATCTTCCATTGAGCATAACGCATAGGCATTAAGTTTCCTTCGTCATTGTCCGTAGGTGTTCTCCAGAAGTTTGGCTTTGGAATTGCTTTTATCATCTCCACTCCGCCATAACGATAGGATACTAAGCCGCCGTTTAAGTAAGAAAACATCACCTCAAAGTTTTCGCCTTTTACGCCAAAATTGTGGTCACTGTTAATAACCTCAAATTCGCCCTTATGTTCTTCTCTTTCTTTCGCAACTTCATAAATATACTGTCCAAAAGCTACTTCATGACCTCTCTTTGCCCATAAAGTATCTTCTTTTAGCAAGAAGGATACTGTAATCGTATATTCTCCCTGCAATGTCTGCACAGGAATTGGAAGCTTATATTCTTCTTTTGAAAGAGGCTCTACATTTGTTTCAAGAACTGCTTGTTTTATCAGTTTTCCGTCTTTTTGTAAAGCTACTGTGCAATCAAAGGTATTGGTATTCGCAAAAAGATTTTTGTTGATAACTGTTACCTTATCTTTTTCTACCTCTGCCGTTATATTCTGATAATTAAATTTTACCTCCTGCATTTTTGGAGAAGGATTTCTGTCTTTTCCGTATACAATTCCGTTCCCACTGAAATTATAATCGCAAGGATGATCTCCAAAATCACCTCCGTAAGCCTGATAAATCTTTCCATAGCGGTCTTTTTATCAATAGACTGGTCAATATAGTCCCAGATAAATCCACCCTGATATAATGGCTCTGTATCAGTCAAATCCGTATATTTGTGCATTGCACCGCAGGAATTTCCCATAGCATGTGTATATTCACAACAGATAAATGGCTTTGTTCGGTCTTTTTCCAAGAACTTTTTAATATTTTCTACGCTTGTATACATTTGACTTTCCATATCACTGGTGTCATTATAACGCCTGTCATGGAATACGCCTTCATAATGTACCAGTCTGGTAGGGTCTTCTTTTTTATAAAATCTGGACATTTCATAAATATCTTTACCGCCATAGGACTCATTTCCGCAAGACCAGATTAGAATAGACGGATGATTTTTATCTCTTTGGTACATGGAATTTACTCTGTCCAGCATCATTGCAAGCCATTTTGGATTGTCCATAGGTACAACCCATGATTTGTCCCCTGCATACACAGCAGGAGCATCCCATGAGCCGTGGGACTCCAGATTATTTTCTGCAATCATATACAAACCATATTCATCACAGAGTTCATAAATCATAGTTTCATCCGGATAATGGCTGGTGCGGATTGCATTGATATTATTCTGTTTCATGGTCATAATATCTTTGATTACATCTTCTTTTTTTACATGACGGCCTGTCGCAGAACAAAATTCATGACGATTAACACCTTTAAACACAATACGTTTTCCGTTTAAGGTCATGAGATTATCTTTCATCTCAAATCTGCGAAATCCTACTTTTTGAGGAACTACTTCTACAACCTCTCCGTTATCATTCATTACTTCCAGTAATAAATCATAGAGATTTGGCGCTTCTGCACTCCAAAGCTTTGGATTTTCTGTTTTTATTACAAAAGTGCTGTCTTCTTCTAATAAATTCTCCTTGCAACAAACAATTTCTTCTTGATGAGATAAAGTAATGCGAACTTTTCCTGCTGCTGAAGCTTTTACTTTTATTTCCAAATCTGCTTTTGCAAAAGTATCATCCAGATAAGTTCTCACTCTTAAATCTGCAATATGAACCTCCGGAATGGTATACAGGTATACATCTCGATATAATCCTGAAAACCGGAAGAAATCCTGATCTTCACACCAACTGCTGCTTGTCCACTTAAACACCTGTGCTGCCAGCTTATTTTTTCCATCTTTGATGTAAGAAGTTAATTCAAATTCAGAAGGTGTAAAGCTGTCTTCACTATATCCTACAAATTCCCCGTTTAACCAAACCGCCAATCCGCTTTCTACTCCGTGAAAGGATATAAAAATTCTTTTTCCTTTCATATTTTCCGGAACTTCAAAGTATTTTACATAGCTTGCCACAGGATTAAATTCTTCCGGAATTTGTCCCGGCACAATATATTCTTTTCCTTCCCACGGATACTGCACATTGGCATACTGCGGCACATCATATCCTTCCATCTGAATATGAGCAGGCACACGGATATCATCCCATGCTTTACAGCAATATTCCTCTTTTTCAAATCCCTGTATGGCGCTTCTGTAATTTTTTGCATAATGGAATTTCCAAAGTCCGTTTAAACTGTATTTAAAATCTTCCTCTTCAATCTCCATAGCTTCTAAAGATTGATAATATCTATGGCTGGAATGTGCATCTAAACGATTGTCTCTGAAATATTCAGGATTTTTCACCTGATTATAATCAAACGTCTTCATTTCGTATCTCCTTTTCTCTTGCTGATATGTCTCTATTTTACCATTGATATTTCTCCTATTGTATGATATGTTTAGCTAAATAATATAACATTTCGAAACAGGTGATAAAATGCCCATTTACTTCAGAGACACTCCCTTAAATGAACCATTTACCTTTAATTCCATTGGAAATCATTGGACACAGGAAGCTACCATTCGTCCAAAGGGATATCCTCTCTATCATTATTTGCAAACGGAAAAAGGCTTTGGAAATATTTCCATTCAGGGAAGACATTATACCTTAAAAGAGGGGGGAAGGATTTCTCATTGCCCCCCATATAAACCACTCCTACTACGGGGAAACAAATGAGTGGAATACCTGTTTTTTTACTTTTGCAGGAACACTGGAAAGCAATATCGGCAAAATTCTAGGTGGCAGACCGGTTATTTTTACTTCAAAAGAGCAGGGCGTGCAAATTGCACAGATTATTGAAAACACCATAAAAAAACTATGAGCATCCTCCTTTAGATGCAAAAGCATTGTCATGTTGACTGTTATCGTCTTCTTATGTTTTTTGCCGATGGTGTATCCACAGAAAATTTTTATTTCACGAACCGTCTCTACCAAAGGATATGTTGCTCCTGTTTTAAAGGAAATCGAAAGCAATTATGCAGAAGAACTTACCATTCAGGAATTAAGTCATCAGGTTTTCATTACGCCTCAATATCTCACTCGTCTCTTTCAACGTTTTCTGGGCTGTTCTGCGTATGAATATCTACGACATTGGAGAATGAACAAGGCAAAAGAGCTTCTTCTCACCTTTGCCCCATGCAGAGGTACAGGAAATTGCCAGACAAAGCGGTTTTACAGACTCCAGCCACTTCATTGCCATGTTTAAGAAAACGACGGGAATGACACCCTTGGTAATTTCGGAAATTAAATTAAAAGGGTCTGTCGCATTCGACAGCCCCTTTTTATTCGTTTTCTTTATTACTTTTTCAATTCGTGATTTTACCTCTGCGGCAATCTCCACTGTTTTCATGTCCTTATATTCTTCGTAAAGCATCGGCTTTAAAATATGCACCTGAACGGTAACTCTCTCAATCGACTTTGTATCAAAGGATTTATAAGAGTCGATAAGCGCTATCGGAACAATGGGACATTTTGCCTTTGTGGCGCTTTTAAAGCTTCCACCTTTAAAATCATGAACATTGTTTGGATCCTTTGTCCTTGTACCTTCCGGAAAAATCAGATAATTTCTGCCTTCCTTTACTTCCTTTGCCACCTGAAGGATGACCTGCATGGATTGTCTTACATCATCTCTGTCAATGGCATAAGCCTTCATACACGCAAAGACCTGTTTCAGAAACGGAATATTCTGTACTTCCTTTTTCATAACTACGGAAAATGGTCTCGGACATGCATGCATAATTGCAAGTACATCAAACAGTCCCTGATGATTAGGAAAAAACATAAAACCGTCTTCTTTTGGGATATTTTCCTGTCCATGTACATCAATGGTGATACGTCCGCCTTTAATTGCCCGACTGTCAATAAAACGCAGCATTTTATAACGTTCTTCCTCTGTGTACTTCTCTACGTGCCGTGCGTAATAACACAGTTTAAACCACATAACCGGTACTAAGAGAATATTATATGCTACCATCAAAATTATTCTTTTCACTGTTCTCTCCGCTATTTTACTATTTCCTCAAATTTATTTTGCAGGCTGTTCTCATATTTTGGATTTTTTCTGATAAAAGTCTGGTATGCTTTATCATATTCCTGATAAACATCGCCCTTCATAAATTCGCTGTATTCTTTTCTGGAGTTTTCACTCATTTTCTCGTTTACATCTTTTGCAGGTACAACATAGTATTTTTTATCCTTCTTCTTCACATAATAGAAGGACATCGCCGGTACTTCCAAAGTCTCCTTCTGTTTTTTTACCTTGTAGTCATACCACACATACACCAATTCATATTTATCGAATTTTCCTAAAGATTTTGATTTTCTAAACTCTACTTTATCTGCTTCGTGTGCCTTAAAATAATCCATATTATAGTCGATTTCCTTCTGAATCTCCTTGGCACACTTTTTATCCGGATTAACACCAAAAGCCTTTTTCACAGCTTCCTCATCCTGATTTTGATAAGCGCTGATTAAGGATTTTACCACTGCTTCCGGGCTTTTGTGGCTGATTTTGGTGCCACACCCGCCCAGCAACAGGATAGAAATCATAATCATACAAATTATAATCCCTTTTTTATTCTTCATGCTCCCCATATCTCCTACTCGGCGAGGTTTTCTGTCTCTGTATTCTCAGAAATTTCTTCCTCTTTCTCTCTTACCTTTGCAATACTTGCAACCGTAATATCGTCCTTTAAGTCCATAAGTTTTACACCGGAGGTAATTCTTCCTAAAATGGAAATTCCTTCACATTCCAGACGAATGATAATTCCCTCTGTTGTAATCATCATAATTTCATTTTCGCTGTTTACTGCTTTTACACCGATTACATTACCTGTTTTTTCTGTAATCTTATAGCATTTTACACCTTTTCCTCCTCTGTTTTGGCGTGTAAATTCACTGATGGATGTTCTCTTTCCAAGTCCCTTCTCAGATACAATCAACAGATAATCGCCCTGACAGGTAAGCTGCATGCCGATAACCTCATCCTCTTCCAGAAGATTGATGCCTCTTACTCCCATAGAAACTCTACCGGTGCTTCTTACGTCAGTCTCATTAAAACGAATACACTGTCCGAATTTTGTAACCAGAATAATATCTTTCTTGTTATCTGTAAATTTAACCTCAATCAGCTCATCATCTTCCCTTAAAGCAATGGCTGCAAGACCTGTTTTTCTCACGTTTTCATAGTCTTCAATCGGTGTCTTTTTCACCAGACCGTTCTTTGTTGCCATGAACAGATAATTGCCCTTTTTAAACTCATTGATTGGAATTACGGCTGTAATCTTTTCTTCCGGCTGAAGCTGAAGCAGATTGATAATGGCTGTTCCCCTTGCTGTACGGCTTGCCTCCGGAATTTCATAAGCCTTAATTCTGTATACACGACCTGCACTGGTAAAGAACATGAGGTAGTGGTGGGTTGTTGTCATTAAAAGTTCCTCGATGTAATCGTCATCAATGGTAGACATACCCTTAATTCCTTTTCCGCCACGGTTCTGGCTGCGGAAGTTATCTACGGTCATTCTCTTTATGTAACCCAGCTTTGTCATGGCAATGACTGTATTTTCCTTCGGAATTAAATCTTCCATGGAAATATCAAATTCATCATATCCAATGGCTGTTCTTCTGTCATCTCCGTATTTCTCCGCAATCGCCAGAATTTCCTGTCTGATAACACGAAGAAGCAGGTTTCTGTCTGAAAGAATTGCTTTTAATTCTCTGATTTTGATTTCCAGCTCCTGAAATTCTTTTTCCAGACGTTCTCTCTCCATTCCGGTAAGCTGATACAGACGCATGTTTACAATTTCCTGAGCCTGTACTTCTGAGAAGCCAAATGTCTCCATCAAGGTTTCCTTAGCTTCCTGTCTTGTCTTTGAACTTCTGATAATTTTAATAATCTGATCAATTACATCTAAAGCTTTTAACAGACCTGATACAATGTGCGCTCTGGCTTCTGCTTTATTTAAGTCATACTGTGTCCTTCTTGTAACAACTTCTTCCTGATGCGCCAGATAATGCTCCAACATTTCCAGAAGACTCATAACCTTTGGTGTGTTGCCCACAAGCGCCAGCATAATTACGCCAAAAGTATCCTGCATCTGTGTATGCTTATATAAACGGTTTAAAATAACGTTTGCATTTGCATCACGTCTTAAAGTAATACAAATACGCATACCTTCCCTGTTGGAATGGTCACTGATATCTGTAATTCCATCAATTTTCTTATCTCTTACCAATTCGGCAATCTTTTCAATAAGTCTTGCTTTATTTACCATATACGGCAGCTCGGTAACAATAATCTGACTCTTTCCGTTTGGAAGTGTCTCAATATCTGTCACTGCACGCACTCTGATTTTACCACGTCCTGTACGGTATGCTTCCTCAATTCCCCTTGTTCCTAAAATTGTTGCTCCTGTAGGGAAATCAGGGCCTTTTACAATGGACAGCAGTTCATCAATGGTAGTTTCTCTCTGCTCCTCAATCTGGTTATCAATAATTTTAACAACTGCATTGATAATTTCTCTCAGATTATGAGGTGGAATATTGGTTGCCATACCAACGGCAATACCGGATGTTCCGTTTACCAGAAGGTTTGGATATCTGGACGGAAGAACTGTAGGTTCTTTTTCAGTTCCATCAAAGTTCGGTGCGAAATCAATGGTATTTTTATTGATGTCTGCCAACATTTCCATGGAAATTTTGCTTAAACGTGCTTCTGTGTAACGCATGGCAGCAGCACCGTCTCCATCCACGGAACCGAAGTTTCCATGACCGTCTACTAAAGGATAACGTGTAGACCAGTCCTGTGCCATATTTACTAATGCACCATAAATAGAGCTGTCACCATGAGGATGGTATTTACCCATAGTATCACCTACGATACGGGCACATTTTCTATGAGGCTTATCCGGCCCATTATTCAGCTCAATCATGGAGTAAAGAATTCTTCTTTGAACGGGTTTTAATCCGTCTCTTACATCAGGAAGGGCTCGCGAAGCAATTACGCTCATGGCATACTCAATATAAGACTCCTCCATCTTTTTCTGTAAGTCCACTTCCTGAATTTTATCAAATACATTTTCTTCCATTTGGCTTCTCCTTATCATGCAGGGTTATTAAATATCCAGATTTTTTGCATACTTGGCATTTTCTTCAATAAATTCCCTTCTCGGCTCTACTTTATCACCCATAAGCGTAGTAAATGTCAAATCCAGCTCAGATGTAGAGTCTTCATCCATTACCACACGCATAAGAATACGGCTTTCCGGATCCATGGTTGTCTCCCAAAGCTGGTCCGCATCCATCTCTCCCAGACCTTTGTAACGCTGAATGTTACAGCCGTCCATGCCGATTTCGGCAAGGATATCAGCCTGTTCCTGTTCTGTATACGCATAATGAATTTTCTTGTTTTTCTCAATTTTAAATAATGGCGGCTTTGCAAGATACACATAGCCCTGCTTAATCAATTCCGGCATAAAGCGATAAAGGAAGGTCAAAAGCAGTGTTGCAATATGAGCGCCGTCTACATCGGCATCTGTCATAATAATAATTTTATGATAACGAAGCTTTGAAATATCAAAATCTTCGTGAATTCCCGTTCCGAATGCAGTAATCATGGCTTTAATCTCTGCATTTGCATAAATTTTATCAAGACGTGCCTTTTCTACATTCAAAATTTTACCTCTAAGGGGCAAAATAGCCTGTGTTGCTCTGCTTCTGGCAGTCTTTGCAGAACCGCCCGCAGAGTCACCCTCTACGATATAAATTTCGCATTTGCTTGGGTCTTTATCCACGCAGTCTGCCAGCTTACCCGGCAGAGACGTTCCGTCTAAAGCAGATTTTCTTCTTGTAAGCTCTCTTGCTTTTCTTGCAGCATCTCTTGCTCTCTGGGAAAGCAGAGATTTCTCAATAATAATTTTTGCCACGGCAGGGTTCTGCTCCAAATAAATCTCAAGCTGATTGCTTACAATACCATCAACAGCGCCTCTTGCCTCGCTGTTTCCCAGCTTCTGCTTTGTCTGTCCCTCAAACTGAGGGTCTTCAATTTTAACGCTGATAATCGCTGTCAATCCTTCACGGATATCCTCTCCTGTAAGGTTCTGTTCGCTTTCCTTCAAAAGCTTGTTCTTTCTTGCATACTCATTAAAGGTCTTTGTAAGAGCATTACGAAATCCCACAATATGAGTTCCACCTTCCGGTGTTGTAATATTATTTACAAATCCATAAGTATTTTCTGTATAGGCATCATTGTGCTGCATAGCAACTTCTACCATAACACCGTCTTTATTCCCTTCAAAATAAAGGATATCATCATAAAGCGCTGTATTACTCTTATTCAAATACTGAACAAATTCTTTAATACCGCCCTCGTAGTGGAAGGTCACTTCTTTTTTCTTCTTCTTCACGCTTTGTCTCTTGCAACAATTTTCAGACCTTTTGTCAAAAAGGCAATTTCTCTGAAGCGATGTTTTAATGTTCCGAAATCAAAAATAGTCTCTTCAAAATTTCAGGATCCGGCAAAAAGGTAACCATGGTTCCTGTCTTCTCCGCCTCACATTCCCCTACCACCTTCAGGCTGTAAACCGCTTTTTCCTCATTTCGTATCTCTGTCTGTAAATCTTTCCTTCGTTAAAAATCGTTACCTCAAGCCATGTGGAAAGGGCGTTTACAACGGATGCTCCTACACCGTGAAGACCGCCGGATACCTTATATCCCCCACCGCCGAATTTACCGCCCGCATGAAGAATTGTAAATACAACCTCAACAGCCGGAATACCTGCCTTCTGGTTAATTCCAACAGGAATTCCACGTCCGTTATCAATAACTGTAATTGAATTGTCTTCATTGATTGACACATCAATGGTATCGCAATAGCCTGCCAAAGCTTCGTCTACTGCATTATCTACGATTTCATAAACTAGATGATGAAGACCTCTTGAAGAAGTGCTGCCGATATACATACCCGGTCTTTTTCTGACTGCTTCAAGTCCCTCCAAAATTTGTATCTGGTCTGCTCCGTACTCTGTTTTAATTTCTGTACTCATGCAATTCCTCCTGTTTTCCGGTAATTCCGGTAGTTGCTCAGTTTTCTGTGTTATATGTATTATGTAAACCTTTCATTCAGGAAGGACAAAATACATCTCCGTCTATTACTTTAAAAATTTTGTTGATATGAAACCTTTTATCTATAAAATCATCCAAGCCTGTACAGGTAATCATAGTCTGCACATGGCTGATGCTGTTTAAGAGATAATTCTGCCTGTTCGAGTCAAGCTCTGACAAAACATCATCTAAAAGCAGAACCGGCATATCCTTTATCACCTTCTTCACCATATAGATTTCCGAAAGCTTTAAAGACAGTGCAGCAGTTCGCTGCTGCCCCTGAGAACCGTATCTGCGAATATCAATTCCGTTGACCTTCACACTGAAATCATCTCTGTGCGGTCCTACGGAAGTCTGTTTAAAGCGACAGTCCTTTTCCCTGTTTTTGGAAAGCTCCTGATAAAAATTCTCATCGGGTACGCTAGGCTCATAAACCAGCTCTATTTTTTCACGGTTTCCGGTGATACTGCTATGTATCTTCTCCATAATACCATTTATCTCATCAATAAACCTGCGGCGGGTTTCAATAATCTCCTTGCCATATTGTACAAACTGTTCGTCCCAGATTTCCAGCGTATCTTTTAAAGACTCCTGAAAAGCAATATCCTTTAACAGCTTATTTCTCTGGTTTAGAACATGATTATAACTGGAAAGATTGGATAAATAAAGATTGTCTAATTGACATAACTCTAAATCCATAAAACGCCTTCTTTCTCCCGGACCGTTTTTGATAATATTCAAGTCCTCCGGAGAGAAAAACACAATATTTAAAAGACCAAACAATTCACTGGCTTTACGGATAGGGATGCCGTCAATGGCAATTCCCTTTGGCTTGCTTTTTTTTAAGTGCATATCAATTTTGCGGGATATACCGTCTTTATTGACAAACATACGGATATGCGCCTCATCCGCATCAAACTTTATCATTTCTTTGTCCTTACTCCCCCTGTGGGATTTCGTGGTACTGCATAAATATGCAGCTTCCAGTATATTTGTCTTTCCTTGGGCATTATCCCCATAAAAAATATTGGTTCCCTTATCAAATTCCAGCGCCAATGAGTTGTAATTTCTGTAATTTTTAAGTTCTATTGATTCGATATACATGTATACACCTATTTTACAATTTTAATTTCTTCTCCGTGAAAAGAAATCACATCACCATCATATAATTTGCGGCCACGTCTGGTATCAACCTCTCCGTTTACCAAAACCTCGCCATCCTGAATAACATATTTGGCTTCAACACCGTCTTCCACTAAATTTGCGGCTTTCAAAGCCTGACCTAATTTTATAAATTCATCTCTAAGCTTAATTACTTCCATTTTTTCTCCTTTTATCTGCTGACAGCGTTAAAGTTTACAGGCAAAATCAGATAAATATACTGCTGATTATCATCACGGATAAAGCATGGAGCTTTGGCATTCATGAGATAAATGCTGACTTCTTCATCATCAATTACCTTGAGGGCATCAATTAAAAACTTTGGATTAAAGCCGATCATAATGTCTTTTCCCTCTTTTTCAATATCAATATCCTCTTTCATAGAACCAATCTGGGAGTCAATGCGAAGCTCCATCTGTCCGTTCTGGATATTGATAATAATCGGTTTTTTATCTCCCTCTTTTACAAGAAGTGTTGCTCTGTCAATACAATCTAAAAATTCTTTCTTGTTAATCTTAACTTTTGTTTCATAATCACTGGAAAGCATCTGGTCAATCTTAAAGTATTCCCCTTCGATTAAGCGGGAAACTACTTTTGTATCATCAAATTCAAATAAAATATGATTTGCAGAAAGATAAATTTCAACCATATCTTCCAGCTCACCGGATAAAATTTTGCTGATTTCATTTAATGTTTTTCCCGGAACAACAACTTTACGGTCTTCGCAGTTTTCTTTTAATCCGATTTTTCTGATAGAAATACGGTGTCCGTCAAGAGAAATCACTCTTAACATGTTGTTTTCTATCTGGAAAAGTTCTCCTGTCATCAATTTATTATTCTCATTTACAGCAATAGAGAAAATCGTCTGACGAATAATTTCTTTTAAAGTAAACTGTGAAACCCGTATGCAATCATTTTTTTCTATTAAAGGCAAATAGGAAAAATCTTCACCTGATTTACCGGGAATATTAAATTTTGCTTTTTCACAGGTAATAGTAGCATTTAATTTTTCATCTGTTTCAATGGTAACATCATTATCCGGAAGCTTACGGACAATTTCTGAAAAGATTTTTGCATCCAAAGCAATGATACCTTTTTCAAGAACCAGTCCCTGAACACGGGTTTCGATACCTAATTCCATATCATTGGATGTAAATTTAATATCATTTGTTGAAGCATCGATTAAAATACATTCTAAAATAGGCATTGTTGTTTTGCCTGGAACGGCTTTCATGACAATACTGACACTTTTTTGAAGTTCAGATTTTGGGCAAACTAATTTCATAGTGTGAATAACTTCCTTTCTGTGTGAGGTGGTTAAATAAAAATATAAAAGAATAAAAAATTCGTAGTAACCGCCGTAGGGGCTGTGAATATGTGAATAACTCATTTAACCCTAGAAAATACGGGCTTTAAGTGTATGGATAACTTTGTGGGTTAAGGTTGAAATTCAAGTGTAAGACCTGTTGATAAAAATGTGGGTTAAAAACCGCAAAAATATCAAAAAAGGTTTTCCACACGTAATTCACATCATATACACCTGTTGGTGTGGATAAAAATTATTCTATTTTGACGGATTTATTTTCTTCTTTAAAATATCAATAATTTCCTGTGTAGGAGCAGCGTTTGGACCGTTTAATTCAGCTTCGATTTTATCAATTCCGTTCATAATGGTGGTGTGGTCCCTGCCTCCTAAGACTTTGCCGATATTTTTTAAGGTTACTTCTGTCATACTGCGGCATAAATACATGACAATCTGTCTTGGAAATACAATTTTTGCATTTCTTTTATTACCGGTTAAGTCTGAAGGCTGCAAATCAAAGTGTTCTGCAACGACTTCAATAATAAGCTCCGGTGTGATAATGCGCTTCTGATTAGGAGAAATAATATCTTTTAATACTTTTTCGGCTAAAGCCAGATTAATTTCACTTTTCTCAAGGTTGGCGTAAGCCATAATTTTATTGAGAGAACCTTCCAGCTCACGAATATTTGATTTTACGTTTTTGGCAATGTATTCAATGACCTCGTCATCAATTTTGTAACCGTCCAGTTCTTCCTTTTTACGAAGAATTGCCATTCTAGTTTCATAATCAGGAGAAGAAATATCGACAATTAAGCCCCATTCAAAACGAGAACGAAGACGGTCTTCCAGAATTTCCATATCCTTTGGCGGTTTATCAGATGAAATAACAATCTGCTTTTTGGCTCCGTGGAGAGCATTAAAGGTATGGAAAAATTCTTCCTGTGTAGACTCTTTTCCTATAATAAACTGAATATCATCAATTAAAAGAACGTCAATGTTGCGATATTTTTCACGGAACTTGGACATAGTGGTATTATTACCGTTACGAATAGAGTCAATCAATTCGTTTGTAAAATATTCGCTTGTTACATATAAAACTTTTGCACTTGGATTTTTCTGTAATACAAAATGTGCGATAGAGTGCATTAAGTGGGTTTTTCCAAGACCTACACCACCATAGATAAACAGCGGATTGTAGGCTTCTCCCGGAGACTCGGCAACTGCCAGAGATGCGGCATGTGCCATTTTGTTGTTATTTCCCACGACAAAAGTGTCAAAAGTATAGCGTGGATTTAAGTTGGCTTTTTCAATATTTTCATTTAAGCTTACGGGCGTTGCCGCCGGAGGCTCTTTAAATTCTTCCTTAATATCCTCGGGAAGAACCAGAGAAATCTCAAAATCCTGTCCAATCGTCTCTGCAATAGAGACTTTTAAAGGGAGAAGATATTTCTTATTAATGTAATCTAATGCCATGCTCCCGTTTGTAACAATAATTGTCACAACATTTCCCTCTACTTTGTAAACCTCTAAAGGTTCAAGCCACGCATTGAAGGAAACATCAGACACATCATGTTCAATTTTAATCATATTTAAGATATCTGACCATTTTTCCTGTATTATGTGCATTTTCATTTCTCCTAAATCAGTATTCTATGCCGGTTTTAAAACACAAAAATATATGATTGACTGATTACCTCATTCAACCATAGGCAAAAAAAAGTATTATTATCTATATAATATAATAAAAAAAGAAGTTTTATCAATGAAAAATTAAAAATCCGGTGATTTAAGGTAAATGTTGGTATGTGGAAAACTATCCTGTTTACATTATATATAGAAAGAACAGTGTAGAAAAAAGAGAAAAAAAACAGGAAAAAATGGATATGTGTGCATGTGGATAGAAGTATGTGGAAAATGAGGATAGGATTTATGGAAAACCATGTGGAAAAATAGGAATGTGAAAAATGTGTATAACGTAAAATACATAATCCACATGTCGAAAAACCCTGAAAAATAAGGATTTTTTAAAAATATAAGGGGAAACAATGTGAATATCTGGTAGGAGTTATCCACATGTTATCCACATTTTGTGGATAAAGGTATAAGGAGGGAAAAAATGTAAATAACTGTGTGTATAGAAAAATGGATAAAATTAGTTAGCGGGAAATGGAGATATTTTTATGTGGATAGATTGTGGAAGTAGTGTGGATGGTCAAAACTGCTGAAAAAACCGTTAAAAACGCAAATAAGTGCTTGACGAAACAAGGGTTTCTGAATATAATTGAAATGATGTTTTCTATCACGCATAACTAGAAGTGACATCTAAATTAAATTGTATCGGAAAGATGTCCATTAATATAAGGGAGGTGCCTTGAATATGAAAATGACATTTCAGCCTAAAAAAAGACAGCGTTCCAAAGTTCATGGATTTAGAGCTAGAATGAGCAGTGCTGGCGGAAGAAAAGTTTTTAGCTGCCAGAAGAGCAAAAGGAAGAAAAAAATTATCAGCTTAAGACCGCAGACATGTGGTCTTTTCTTCTCTTTGCGGTAAAGGATAGAGTATGAAGTATTCAGAATCATTAAAGAAAAACAACGATTTTCAACTGGTTTACAAAACGGGAACATCGTATGCAAATCGTTATCTGGTTATGTATTTAAAGGAAAACCAGTTGAGTCGTAACAGAATTGGTATATCCGTAAGTAAAAAAGTCGGCAACAGTGTAGTAAGGCATCATTTGACACGTTTAATAAGAGAAAGCTACCGTTTGAACGAAGAAAAGTTTTGTTGTGGATATGATATTGTTGTAGTGGTAAGAGTGAATGGAAAAATCAGAATTACCATTCTTTAGAGAGCGCCCTTCTTCATTTAGGAAGGCTGCACAAGGTTGTGAGAAGTAAAGAGAATGAAAAAATACTAATAATATTGATTAAAGGTTATCAGAAGTATTTATCTCCTTTGAAAAGAACATGTTGTCCGTATATACCCACATGTTCTCAGTACGGATTAGAAGCGATTGAAAAATACGGTGCGGTAAAAGGAAGCCTTTTGGCTGCATGGAGAATATTAAGATGCAACCCTTTTTCCAAGGGGGGCTATGATCCTGTGCCGTGACGTATTAGGAGATAAAGGTCAAGAAGGAGGATTATTGTTTTGGGTGTGTTACTAACGAAGAGTACCATGCCGATTGTTAACTGGGTAGCAGAAGTGCTTGGCTGGCTGATGAACGGCATTTACAGCATTGGAGTGCATAACTTAGGTTTATGTATTATTATCTTTACTCTTGTCATTTATGCGTTTATGACTCCATTGCAGATTAAACAGCAGAAATTTGCGAAAATGAATGCGGTTATGGCTCCTGAATTACAGAATATTCAGAAGAAATACAGAGGGAAAAAGGATCAGAATTCACAGTTAAAAATGCAGGAAGAAACCATGGGCGTATATGAAAAATACGGTGTTTCTCCAACAGGAAGCTGTTTGCAGATGTTAATTCAGATGCCGATTTTCTTTGCATTATATCAGGTTATTATTAAAATTCCGGGATATATCGGAGGAATTAAAGATGTATTTGCATCTGCAGTTTCTCACATTACAGATGTAAGCGGTTATTCTGATATTATTTTTCAGTTTGTTCAGGATAATGCAATTAAAAACAGCTATATTCCAATGTCAGGAAAATTAAGCAGCGACCATGTGGTTGACTTCTTATACAGCCTTTCTCCTGCACAGTGGGACAAATTGGCAGATGTTGATAAATTTCAGGGATTTGCCGATGTTTTAAATCAGACAGCAGACAAGCTGCATCCAATGCAGAATTTCCTTGGACTTAACATTGCAGATAATCCATGGGCTTTAATTCAGTCCGGTTGGTCTACACAGCATTATTTGTTAATTCTTGCAGCAGTTTTAATTCCTGTACTGGCATGGGGTACACAGGTGCTGAATATGAAGCTTGTTCAGACAGCATCCAATACAAGCAACGGTACACCGTCTCAGATGGAAGCAACTATGAAAACCATGAATATGTTCATGCCGCTGATGACAGCATTTATCTGTTTTACATTCCCGGTAGGTATTGGTATTTACTGGATTATCGGTGCGGTTATCCGAAGCGTGCAGCAGATTATTATTAACAGACATCTGAACAATATGGACATGGATGACTTTATCAAAAAGAATAAAGCCAAAATGGATAAGAAAAAGGCAAAATTAGGTGTTACTTCTCAGAACATCAGCCAACAGGCAAAGATGAATGTGCGTAACATTGAAGAGCCAAAGAGAAAAACCATTGCAGATAAGAGCAATTCTGTAAAAAATACAGCAGCATATACAGCCGAAGTT
>ENA-OQCB01000294-OQCB01000294.1-human-gut-metagenome-genome-assembly--contig:-NODE-294-length-23660-cov-5.945736_pt1 | contig 23660 bp, 20 predicted proteins | sample MGYA00242493_ERZ504568 | MGnify/ENA primary metagenome ERZ504568 (study PRJEB26092, sample SAMD00036229) | human gut metagenome | host: Homo sapiens | study: EMG produced TPA metagenomics assembly of...
ATGGTTGAGGAACATGGGGTAGGTCAGCAGGCCATCTGGAGAAGTTGGTCGGGAGAGGTGTTCAATGTGGGGGAAGGACGGACTATCAAAGGCCGGTTTGAGTGGATCGGAGATGATTTTGTGCCTATGATGAAAATACAGATATTACATGGCAAAAATGTAACATCTCCAAAAGAGGCCTTAGTGAATGAAGAGTTTGTACGTCGGGCCGGATGGACGGATGAGCCGATAGGGAAACAGTTGTCTATATGGGGAAAGGAAGTTACAATCGTTGGCGTAATGAAGAATTTCTCTGTTCAAAGTGTATATCATCCTCAGTATCCGGTATTACTGTTGGGAAGCGGTAGTGATTCTAACCCGGGGCTTCATTACGTACGATTGAAAGAGCCTTTTGATGAGAACCTGAAGAAACTGAATGCATTAATGGCGGAAACTTTTCCAACAGAAGACATTATCTTTTATTCGCTGACTCAAAAGCTGGATGAGCAATATACGGATATTACACGTTTTCGGAATGCAGTACTTTTGGCGTCAATCTCTATTTTCTTTATAGCTTTAATGGGATTGTTGGGATATGTCGGTGACGAGATTCGTTTTTGCAGGAAAGAGATTGCTATCCGAAAAGTGAATGGTGCGGATACTTGTGGCATATTGAAATTGTTTTCCGCAAACGTATTGTGGACAGCCCTTCCGGCGGTGCTTATCGGTGCAGGACTGGCCTATTGGATAGGTATGAAATGGTTGGAACAATTTAGTGAATCCGTCAATCTGAGTATTTGGTTATTTGCCGGAGTCATAGCGTTTGTATTAGTTGTGATACTAGTTTGTGTAATACTTAAAGCATGGGAAGTTGCTAATGAGAATCCGGTGAACAGCATAGCGAATGAATAATTGAAATATAATGAATTTAAAATATAATTGAGAAAAATGATACAAATCGAAAACATCAGTAAAGTATTCCGTACTTCCGAAGTGGAGACGGTTGCATTGAATCATGTAAATCTAGAAGTAAAAGAAGGAGAGTTCGTAGCTATTATGGGACCCTCGGGCTGTGGTAAATCCACTTTGTTGAATATCCTCGGACTTTTGGATAATCCTACCGAAGGCTCCTATCAGTTAATGGGGCAGGAAGTTGCCGGGCTGAAAGAGAAAGAACGTACTCATATGCGTAAGGGTAAGTTAGGTTTTGTATTTCAGAGTTTCAATCTGATAGACGAATTGAATGTTTATGAAAACGTGGAACTTCCGCTTACTTATCTGGGACTAAAATCTTCCGAACGTCGCCGAATGGTAGAAGATATTCTGAAACGGATGAACATCAGCCACCGTGCCAAACACTTCCCGCAACAACTCTCCGGCGGGCAGCAACAACGTGTGGCAATCGCCCGTGCGGTTGTCACCAATCCTAAACTAATTCTTGCCGATGAGCCTACGGGTAACCTTGATTCAAAGAATGGTGCCGAAGTAATGAACCTGCTGACAGAACTGAATAAGGAAGGAACTACAATTATTATGGTGACTCACTCACAGCATGATGCGAGTTTTGCTCATCGCACTGTACATTTGTTCGATGGAAGTATTGTAGCGAGTGTAACAGCCTAAATGAGAAATCGACAATGAGACAAATCTACTATACTTTATGCACATTGTTACGCGAATGCGGGTCGAATATCATAAGAGTAATATCCCTCTCTTTAGGTCTTACCATTGGTGTGCTGCTTTTCTCACAAATAGCCTTTGAACTGAGCTATGAACAATGCTATCCGGAAGCGGAACGTCTGGCTCTTGTGCGGTGTCAGATGACAAATGCCAGTACAGGAGAGACAAGAGGGGATGATGGAGAAAATAGCTATGATTATACCGTCTTTGATGTGGTGGCAGCTACTTTGGCGCAAGATATGCCCGATGAAATAGAAACAGCCAGTTGTGTACTTCCTCAAACAGGTTTTAGTATTTATTATGAAGATAAACTGCTATCTGATATAAATTACATTTACGGAGACACTTGTTTCTTTCAGACCTTCGGCATACCGGTACTGAAAGGAACCCCCAAAGATATGATTATGCCCGGAAGCGTTTTTGTATCTCAAAGCTTTGCCCGTAGAATATTTGGGGATGAAAATCCTATAGGAAAGGTGCTTTCGGCAGATAAACGACATGACTTTACCATTCGTGGCATATATAAGGACGTACCGGAAAATACGATGCTCGTTCACGACTTTGTTGTGTCTGTTCATCGGAACGGTGGTTATCAGGGAGGAGCAGGTTGGAGAGGAAATGATGTCTTTTATGCTTTTCTCCGTTTACGCGATGCTTCGGATATTGATAAGGTGAACAGTAATATTCAGCGAGTGATTAAAAAATATACGTCTTTGGATCTGGACGGCTGGAAAGTTGAATTTAGTGCTATCCCACTGGTGAAGCGTCATTTGTCCTCTCCTGAAGTACAGAAACGGCTGGCTATTTACGGATTCCTCGGCTTTGCTGTTTTCTTTGTAGCAATCATGAATTATATGTTGATATCCATTGCCACTTTGAGCCGCCGTGCGAAAGGAGTAGGTGTACATAAATGTAATGGAGCTAGTTCGACCAATATCTTCAATATGTTTCTGGTAGAGACAGGAGTCCTTGTCATTATCTCCGTATTACTTAGCTTCTTACTGATTTTCAATACACGTGGCTTGATTGAAGATTTACTTTCTGTCCGGCTTTCTTCGCTTTTTACATGGGAAACATTATGGGTGCCGTTACTCACTATCCTTGTACTTTTCATCGTGGCGGGCGGCATGCCGGGACGACTATTTTCACGTATTCCCGTCACGCAAGTGTTCCGTCGGTATACCGACGGAAAGAAAGGTTGGAAACGCTCTCTGCTATTTGTGCAATTTACAGGAGTATCTTTCGTTTTGGGGTTACTATTGGTCACTTTATTACAATACAGTCATCTTATGAACCGAGATATGGGGATCGTTGTGCCTGGTTTGACTCAAGCCGAAAGTTGGCTTCCCGGAAAGACGGTAGCGCATATAAAGGATGAATTGCGCCGCCAACCCATGGTAGAGGGAGTAACGGTTGCAGCGAATAGTGTGCTTGGCGAGTATTGGACACGAGGGCTGATGAATAACGAGGGTAAACGGATTACTACACTCAATTTCAACTATTGCCATTATAATTATCCTGAAGTAATGGGTATCAAAATAATAGAAGGAACTGATTTGAAAAAGCAGGACGATCTGCTGGTAAATGAAGAAGTGGTGCGCCTGATGAAGTGGACCGACGGTGCAGTGGGGAAGCGGTTGAATGACGTTCCGGGAACGATTGTAGGTGTTTTCCGGGATATCCGCAACACTAGCTTTTATTCACCCCAGTCTCCCATTGCGCTGATCGGAGATGAGAAGTATCATGCGAATCATGCATTCAATGTTCGCCTGAAAGAACCTTATAGTGAAAATCTGAAACGTCTGAATAAGTTTATGGAAAATACATTCCCGAATGTCGCTTTACGCTTTGTCTTGGTTGATGATATAATAAAAGGTGTATATAAAGATGTGTATCGTTTCCGCAATTCCGTCTGGATTACTTCTGCTTTCATTCTGCTGATTGTCATCATGGGACTGATTGGCTATGTAAACGATGAAACTCAACGCCGGAGCAAAGAGATAGCTATCCGGAAGGTGAACGGAGCAGAAGCCTCACACATCTTGAGGTTACTGACACGCGATATTCTTTGCGTTTCCGTCATTTCTATCCTGATAGGTACGGCTGTGTCTTATTTTGCAGGACGGGCATGGCTCGACCAGTTTGCAGAACAGATTGATTTGAATCCGTTACTTTTTATAGGTACAGCCTTATTTGTTCAATTGCTGATTATACTTTGTGTGGTACTCAAAGCATGGTATATTGCCAATGAAAATCCGGTAAAGAGTATCAAAACCGAATAGAAATAACAGGCAGAATAGGGTAGATACTACCTTATTCTGCTATCGGATGTTGTTTGGAAACCTTCTTGATATAGATTATTAAACTGACTACCGCCGTGATAAATGCCAACGCATCCGACACCGGCATACTAATCCAGATCCCCTTCAATCCCCACCAATTAGGGAAAAGTAACAAACAAGGCAACAAATAAAGCAACTGCCGTGTCAACGACAGGAAAATACTTATTTTAGCCTTGCCGATGCTTTGGAAGAAGTTACCGATAACAATTTGTGCTCCTACGAATGGGAACATAATCACCGTGATGCGAAGCCCGTCGACGGCAAGATCGATCAAATGATCGCTGTCTGTGAAAATGGCCGATACTGCATGGGGAAAAAGTTCACAGATAAAGAATCCGCTACTGGTGATAACCACCCCCGAAACAATTCCCAGTTTCAACGTCTGTTTCACCCGGTCTATCTTCTGTGCTCCGAAGTTGTAGCCTACAATAGGCTGCATTCCCATAGTTAATCCGAGCACAATCATTACATAAAGCGTTAGCAACCGGTTGATAATACCATATGCCCCGATAGCCATATCGCCTCCATGATTTTGTAGACTGTTATTGATAATGATTACTATGACACAAGCACATACATTCATCAGGAACGGCGACATGCCGATAGCGAAGATATTGCCGACGATTCTACGCTTCATCTTCCATACCTTCCCTTCAAAATGTACCGTACTGTCCTGCTTGAAGAAATGGCTCACTACCCACACCATACCGATCAACTGTGAAATGACTGTTGCCGTGGCAGCTCCCCGCATTCCCCATTCAAAGTGAAAGATAAAGATAGGAGCGAGGATGATGTTGGAGAGCACCGTTGCCATGGAAGTAATCATAGCCTTCTTCGGATATCCGGTGGCACGCATCACGTTATTCAGCCCGATCATCGTATACGTGATCGGTGTTCCTAATAAAATAACCTGCATAAAGCTGCGGGCATAAGGCAGCGTATCTGCGCTGGCACCGAAAAAGACCAGTATATCATCGAGGAAGATAAAAGACAATATTCCGAAAAAGAAAGAATTGGTGATACAAAGCATTAACGTGTGCGACAGGATTTCCGTAGCCCCTTTCATATCTTTCTGCCCTAGCCGGATAGATGCGAGCGTGGAACCTCCGGCAGAAACAAGTGTACAGAAGGCAACCACCAGATTCATCAGAGGGAAACTCACCGCCAGTCCGGCGATAGCCATGGCGCCTACACCGTGCCCGATGAATATGCTGTCAATAATATTGTAGATAGAAGTAATTGTCATCCCGATAATGGCAGGGATAGAATACTGCAACAGCAGTTTGCCGATACTCTCTTTTCCTAATATATGCGGGTCGTTTTTACTCATGCGCCTGAATCTTTAATGTTGGATGAAAAACGAAAGTTACGTTTTTTTAAGTAGTGCAAAGGTACGAATAATTTGCCTGATTCGATGATTATTCGGAACTTTGCACAAGTCAATACACAAGGTTTAACGTTTAAGGTAAAAAGAAAGTTTAGCTATGGATACAACAAAAATAATTGCAGTATTATTCGATTTTGACGGTGTGATTATGGACACCGAAACCCAGTATACTGTCTTTTGGGACGAGCAAGGGCATAAGTACCTGGGGGAAGAAGACTTCGGCCGCTGTATTAAAGGGCAAACATTGACACAAATCTATGAGAAATATTTCTCGGACAAACCGGAAGCTCAGGAAGAAATAACCGCCCGCCTCAATCTCTTTGAGAAAGCGATGTCCTACGAATATATTCCCGGTGTAGAAGCTTTTATCGCTGACCTTCGCCGTCATGGTGCAAAGATAGCGGTGGTGACCAGTTCCAATGAAGATAAGATGCAGAATGTTTATAACGCTCACCCCGAATTTAAAGGAATGGTAGACCGAATCCTGACCGGCGAGATGTTCGCCCATTCCAAGCCTGCTCCCGATTGTTTCCTGTTGGGTATGGAAGTATTCAGTGCGACTCCCGAAAACACCTACGTATTTGAAGACTCTTTCCACGGGTTGCAAGCCGGAATGACATCCGGTGCTACCGTTATCGGTCTCGCCACTACTAACACACGAAAGGCCATTACCGGAAAAGCACACTATATAATAGATGACTTTGCGGAAATGACCTACGAAAAATTGCTTACGATGCAACGTTAACGCTATTTCCTACAATATTTCAGTTTATCCTTTTAATCGTTGCAAGGCAATTTTAGAGAACGATTGAAAGGATTTCTTGTTTTTCTTTCCCAGTTATGAATTAAATGTTATAACTTTGCCGCAATTTTTGATAGCGTCCGACGCTATTATGGTACTTTAGTTTTTAATTTAAAATTTAAAAGACATGGCTGGTTATATATCAGATGATACAAGAAAAGTGACTACTCATCGCCTGGTTGAAATGAAACAGAGAGGCGAAAAAATATCTATGCTTACTGCGTATGATTACACTATGGCACAAATTGTAGACGGTGCGGGAATGGATGTAATCCTTGTAGGCGACTCCGCTTCTAATGTAATGGCGGGTAATGTGACTACATTGCCTATCACTCTCGACCAGATGATTTATCATGCTAAATCCGTGGTTCGCGGAGTAAAACGTGCTATGGTGGTAGTCGATATGCCTTTCGGTTCCTATCAGGGAAATGAAATGGAAGGCCTTGCTTCTGCTATCCGTATTATGAAAGAAAGCCATGCAGACGCATTGAAACTGGAAGGTGGAGAAGAAATCATCGACACGGTGAAACGTATTATCAGTGCAGGCATTCCGGTCATGGGACACTTGGGACTAATGCCGCAGTCAATCAATAAATACGGAACCTATACTGTGCGTGCCAAGGACGATGCTGAAGCGGACAAACTGATTCGTGACGCTCATCTGCTTGAAGAAGCGGGTTGTTTCGCCATTGTTCTCGAAAAGATTCCCGCTACTCTTGCCGAACGTGTAGCTGCCGAACTGACAATCCCTATTATCGGTATTGGTGCCGGTGGTCATGTAGACGGTCAGGTATTGGTTATTCAGGATATGCTTGGGATGAACAACGGATTCCGTCCGCGTTTCCTTCGCCGTTATGCCGATTTATACACGGTAATGACCGACGCGATCAGCCGTTACGTATCCGATGTGAAGAATTGTTACTTCCCCAACGAGAAGGAACAATATTAAGATAATATATGGCAGTTAAATTGTGGACAGTACATTTTATGCGGATATGTGTAGCTAATTTGCTGTTGTTTATATCCTTGTACGTGTTGTTTCCGGTGCTTCCCATTGAAATGTCGGAACGTCTCGGATTGCCGGTGACGGAGACAGGGGTTATCTTTCTCTTTTTCACGCTGGGAATGTTTCTTATCGGTCCTTTCCATGCCTATCTGGTAGATGCATACAAACGTAAGAATGTATGCCTGTTTTCTTTTGTCCTTATGGTAGCGGCAACGGTAGGTTATGCTTTTGTGACGAACATTACGGAACTTATCCTGCTGAGCACCGTGCAGGGACTGGCATTCGGTATCGCTACTACCGCAGGAATTACGCTAGCCATTGACATTACGAACTCTACGCTTCGTAGTGCCGGAAACGTCAGTTTTTCATGGATAGCACGACTGGGAATGATTCTCGGAATTATCCTCGGCGTCTGGTTCGACCAACACTATGCATTTAAGACTTTGCTAACGGTATCCGTTACCACTGGTGCTTTGGGGATTCTGACAGTAGCCGGTGTTTATGTTCCCTTTCGTGCACCGTTTGTCACTAAGCTGTATTCATTCGACCGCTTTCTGCTGCTTCGCGGGTGGGTTCCTGCCATAAACCTGATCCTGATAACGTTTATACCGGGGTTACTGATTCCGCTTGTACATCCTTCCCTCAACGATATCGTACTGGGAGATACGGGTGTATCTATGCCCTTTTTCGCCGGAGTGGGAATGGGCTATCTGGCTTCCCTGGTTATCGCTCGCTTGTTTATCCTGAAAGAGAAAACGCTGAGGTTGGTGATTATGGGACTCGGATTGGAGATACTGGCAATCTGCCTGTTGAAAGCAGGTTATTCTAGCGGTATTTCTTCCGTTCTGCTGGGATTGGGATTAGGACTGATAATGCCGGAATTTCTGGTGATGTTCGTAAAACTGTCTCACCATTGTCAACGGGGTACAGCCAATACAACTCATCTGTTGGCTGGTGAAGCCGGCATTACACTTGGAATTGCTGTTGCGTGCTATATGGATACGGATACCGATCAAATGTTTTACATAGGACAAATCGTTGCTTCGGTCGCCTTACTGTTCTTTGTGCTGATAACGTATCCATATTATATCAAAAAGAAAGTGAGATAAGGCCTCATTATCCCTATGGCATTATGACGCTATGATATAAAAATAGTGACGCTATTACTTGTGGATAGCGTCACTATTTTTATATAGATTCGGTTCTTAATTCCGGCTTACTTGTTTTACTCCCTTTACCGTCCGTAGCTTCTTGATAAGAGCTTCCAGATGTCCGGTGTCACCTACCATGACAGTCAACGTTCCGGAGAACAACCCGTCGTTGGAATCAATCCCGATAGAACGCAGCGTGATACCATTCTCTTTGGAAATGATAGAAGTGATATTTGTTACGATACCGATATCATCATGCCCTACAACACGCAGCGTAATAGGATATTGCGTACCTACCGACTTACCCGCCCAACGTGCTTTCACAATCCGGTAGCCGAAACGCTCGCGCATTTGCGTAGCATTCGGACAGTCTGCCCGGTGAATCTTGATACCTCCGCTCACTGTCACGAATCCGAACACATCATCTCCGTAAATAGGATTACAACATTTTGCCAGTTTAAATTCCAGTCCTTTCAGGTTCTGGTCGATCACAAGCACATCCTCTTTGGATGTTGATTCCTCCTGTGCGGCTTGCAAATTGTAACCCTCGGCGCTACGGTAAATAATTTCATCATGCGTGTCGTTGTCCCGTTTCTGCTGTTCGACATATTTATCCAGCGTCTCGTTGACATCCAGCGCTCCGTCCGCTATTTTCTGATAAAACTCCGTCACATTTTTGAATCCCAGACGCTTGATAAGGCGCATCATTGTCGCTTCATCATATTCCAGTTTGCGGTTTTTGAACTTTCGTTCCAGCGTCTCTTTAGCGAAAGCGTGCTGGCGTGCCACCATTTCTTTGAGTGCCTGCCGTATCTTGGTGCGTGCTTTAGAGGTCGTCACGATGTTCAGCCAGTCCTGTTTTGGTGTCTGGGTGTTCGATGTCATGATTTCCACCTGATCGCCGCTGTTAAGCTTCTGTTTCAACTGTACATTTTTGCCGTTCACTTTGGCGCCGATGCATTTGCATCCCAGCTTACTGTGAATATGAAATGCAAAATCGAGTACAGTAGCTCCTTTGGCAAGTTTGAATAAATCCCCTTTCGGGGTAAATACAAATACCTCGTCTTCGTAAAGGTCCATTTTAAACTGGTCCATAACCTTCATCGAATCGTTGTCGGCGTTTTCCAGTGCCTCCCTGACGGAAGTCAGCCATTCGTCCAGTCCCGTCTCGCCTTTGATACCTTTATATCTCCAGTGGGCGGCCAAACCCCGCTCTGCGATTTCGTCCATTCGGCGGGTACGGATCTGTACCTCCACCCATTTTCCTTCCGGACCCATGACGGTGATGTGCAACGACTCATAACCATTACTTTTCGGAATCGAGAGCCAGTCGCGCAGACGCTTCGGGTTCGGTTGGTACATATCCGTCACAATAGAATACACCTGCCAGCACTCCTGCTTTTCCTTAGCGGGTTCCGGATCGGAATCCAGGATAATACGAATAGCGAACAAGTCATAAATCCCTTCAAACGGAGTCTTCTGCTTCTGAATCTTGTTCCATATAGAATGTATCGACTTGGTGCGTCCCTTAATGTCGAACGTCAGTCCGGCTTCCGCGACCTTCTTTTTTATCGGTTCGATGAAGGCGGCAAATATATTTTGTCGCGGGAAGCTTTCGTCTCGTTCAGCTTCTCCTTTATATAATAATACGTTTCCCGTTGGGTGTACTTCTAATGATAAGTCTTCCAGCTCCGACTTTAGCTTGTAAAGCCCCAGCTTGTGTGCCAGTGGAGCATATAAGTAAGCTGCCTCATTCGCAACCTTGACGCGGTCTTCCTCGTTTCCGGTATCCTTAATCTGGCGCATTACGTTCACACGGTCGGCAATCATAATCAGGATCACACGCATATCTTCGGCAAATGACAGGAGAAGGTTGCGGAAATTCTCCGATTCGATAGCCGGACTCTTGGAGTACAGTTCATTCGTTTTCACCAGTCCTTTGATGATACTGCCTACATCTTCCCCGTATTCGATGTTCACGTCCTCAATGCTCAGGATATGTGCTTTCACAATTTCATGCAGCATGATTCCGATAAGGCACGAACCTTTCATTCCGATTTCCTCGGCTACGATAACAGCCGTTTGTAAATCTCTGATGACGGGATTCATCCCGAAGTTATTGCGTTGCAACCCGTTACATTGGGCGGCTTTGATTAGATGTTTCTTTAACTTTTGGCAATCCCTCCAGGAAATACTGTCTCCGGCGGATTGCATTAAATGCCGGTAGAGTGAAAAAAGCTCCTTTTTTTCCTCTGATGTAAAAAAGTCGTCCATATTCAATCTTGTTAATTCGACGTAAAATTACTTTTTTTCTTGGTTATTCGGTAAGAAGTAAATAACATTTTGTATTTTTGGGCATCAATTAATTAAAATAGATAGTATGATAACGACACAGGACAAAGAGTTGCTTGCCAAAAAAGGCATCACGGAAGCGCAAATAGCAGAGCAACTAGCATGCCTCCAGACGGGTTTCCCTTTTTTGAAACTGGATGCGGCTGCTTCCATAGAGAAAGGTATCTTAGCTCCCGATGCAGAAGAACAAAAAGCTTATTTAGCTGCTTGGGACGCATATAAGAACACAGATAAGACTATTGTGAAATTCGTTCCTGCCTCGGGTGCTGCGAGTCGTATGTTCAAGAACTTGTTCGAGTTTCTGTCTGCCGAATATGACAAGCCCACTACAAAGTTCGAACAGGCATTTTTTGACGGTATCAGGAATTTTGCTTTCTATGACGATTTGAATGTAGCCTGCCAGCGTACTGCCGGAAAAGACATACCGGGACTACTGGAAGAAGGCAATTATAAAGCTGTGGTAGCCGCATTGCTCGAAACGGCCGGATTGAATTACGGTGCACTTCCGAAAGGGCTGCTTAAATTCCACAAATATCCCGAAGGCCCGCGTACCCCGCTCGAAGAACATCTTGCTGAAGGTGCTATGTATGCTGCCGGAAAAAGTGGCAAGGTCAATGTACATTTCACTGTATCTACGGAACATCGCGAACTATTCAAGAAACTAGTGGAAGAAAAGACCGGAGAATTTGCGAAACGCTACGGAGTGGATTACTACATCACCTTCTCCGAGCAGAAACCGAGCACGGACACTATTGCAGCCGATATGGACAACCAACCGTTCCGTGATAACGGTAAACTGTTGTTCCGCCCGGGAGGACACGGTGCGCTAATCGAGAACCTCAATGACCTTGACGCCGATATTATCTTTATCAAGAATATCGACAATGTAGTGCCCGATAAACTGAAAGCTGACACAGTGACTTATAAGAAACTGATTGCCGGTGTACTGGTAACTTTGCAGAAAAAAGCTTTCGAGTATCTTGAGTTGCTTGATAGCGGAAAATATACGCATGAGCAAGTTATGGAAATTCTTCAGTTCCTGCAAAAACAACTTTTCTGCAAGAATCCCGAAGTGAAAAATCTCGAAGACGCCGAGTTGGTGATCTATCTGAAACAGAAGTTGAACCGTCCGATGCGTGTCTGCGGTATGGTGAAGAACGTAGGCGAACCGGGTGGTGGTCCGTTCCTGGCATACAATAGCGACGGAACAATCTCCCTGCAAATCCTCGAAAGTTCTCAGATTGACATGAATGACCCTGCAAAAAAGGAAATGTTTGAGAAGGGAACTCACTTTAATCCGGTAGACTTGGTTTGTGCTGTTCGTGATTACAAAGGACATAAGTTTGACTTAGTGAGATTTGTAGATAAAGCAACCGGTTTCATTTCATATAAATCGAAGAATGGTAAAGACTTGAAGGCTCTTGAGCTTCCCGGCTTATGGAATGGTGCCATGAGTGACTGGAATACGGTATTCGTAGAAGTACCGCTTACTACCTTTAATCCGGTAAAGACTGTAAATGACTTGTTGCGTGAGCAACACCAGTAATCAGATGTTGAAAAAACAAGATGATAATTACAGCCAATTATAGATATTAGAGAAAGCGACCGCTTGATAATTTAGGATTGAGCGGTCGTTTATATGCCACAGACCTATAAAAAGAGTGTTTAGATGAATCAGATTGAGAAGATTATTGATATTGCTACTTGGAACAGAAAAGAACATTTTGAACATTTTAGTGCCTTTGACGATCCTTTTTTCGGTGTAACGGTCAATGTAGACTGTACCCGTGCTTACCGGGAAGCCAAAAATAAAGGCGTTTCCTTTTCCCTTTTGCTCCTGCATCGTATCATCACGGCTGCCGCCAAAGTAGAAGAGTTCCGTTATCGTATCGAAGGAGAAAAAGTTGTATGTTATGACAGTCTCCTGCCCGAAGCTACCGTAGGTCGTGCCGACCATACATTCTCATTCGCTTCCTTTGAATACGATCCCGATGAACTGACCTTTATCCTCAAAGCGAAAGCTGAAATGGAACGACTGCAAACTACTACCGGATTGAATAAGGAAGGAACTTTTCATCCCAATGCCATTCATTATTCGGCAGTGCCCTGGCTCACCTTTACAGACATGAAGCACCCCACGAACATGCGTTCGGGTGACAGCGTACCGAAAATATCCACAGGAAAATACTTTCGGGAAGGGGAGAAGTTGATGTTACCTATTTCCGTCACTTGTCACCATGGGTTAATGGACGGTTATCATGTGGCAAAATTCATCGAATCTCTTGATTTGTAGGTTCGCACCAATTTATAAAGACTAAACAAACCATATATGAGACCAAAGGTATTAAAGTGGGAGGTCATCATTCTTTGCGTAATACTATTTTTTTCGGGGATTTCCTTGAATGCACAGGAGGTTCGGCAGAATGATATTTATGAAATCCGGCAAAGCAGTTTCTCGAGGTATGGATTTGATACGCTCTCTGTGCATACTCCTCATCGCTTTATTCATCGTCTGGGGGTGGAAGTCCGTCCGCAATATGTGTTTCCTACCAATCCCTTCTTGCAGGGAGAAAACGAACGCTGGCAACCCATTCAGACCTCTTTTGCCGCTCATTTGAAATATTCATTCCAATTCCGTCCCAACACCTGTGCCGACCGTATTTATGGTGGTGCTTATCAGGGATTCGGCTTGTCCGCCACTACCTTCGGAGATAAAAAACAACTTGGAGATCCTATCTCATTTTATGTGTTTCAGGGGGCGCGGATTGCCCGGTTTAATCCCTGTCTTTCGCTCAACTACGAATGGAACTTCGGTCTGTCCGCCGGTTGGAAACCGTATGATAATGATTATAATTCCTATAATGGTGCAGTCGGTTCGCGAATGAATGCCTATATTAATGCCGGTATCTATCTGAACTGGGCATTTTCCCGTTATTTCGACTTAATCATTGGCGGTGATTTCACTCATTTCTCTAATGGCAATACCAAATTCCCGAATGCAGGGGTAAATACCACCGGAGCCAAAATCGGATTGGTGTATAACTTTAACCGTACAGAAGAAGAACTTACAAAGTCTCTGCTTCGGCCGGCTATTCCCCGCTTTCCGCGTCACATAAGTTATGATCTGGTATTATTCGGCTCATGGCGGCGAAAGGGGGTATATATAGGAGACGGGAGACAGATTGCCTCGCCCGGTAGTTATCCGGTGGCAGGATTCAACTTCGCGCCGATGTACAACCTCGGTTATAAATTTCGTGTTGGTGCCTCGCTCGACGGAGTTTACGACGGTAGTGCCAATGTATATACCTATATGGAAGATTATATTGTCGATTCGAATGGAAACGGCACGCCTCCTCCACGTCAATTTCTGAAACCGGGCATCCAGCATCAACTATCACTCGGCGTGTCGGGACGTGCAGAGTATGTGATGCCATATTTTACAATCGGCGTAGGCATCGGAGCCAATGTGCTCGGTCGTGGTGACTTGCGGGGGCTTTATCAGATATTAGCCCTGAAAATAGGAATTACCCGCAGTACTTTCCTCCACATCGGTTATAATCTTCAGAACTTCCAGACCCCTAATTATCTGATGCTCGGCTTAGGTTTCCGTTTTCACAATAAATATCCAAAAGTACGTCACTAAAAAAGCCATATTTCATCGAAATGTACTAATTTTGCATCATTAACATAAAACACTCAAAATAATGAAGAAAATATTGTTGCTCGGTTCCGGGGAATTAGGAAAAGAGTTTGTAATTTCTGCCCAGCGTAAAGGTCAGCACATTATTGCTTGTGACTCGTATGCCGGAGCGCCTGCTATGCAAGTAGCCGACGAATGTGAAGTATTCGATATGCTGAACGGCGAAGAACTGGAGCGTATCGTTAAGAAACATCAGCCGGACATTATCGTTCCGGAGATTGAAGCAATCCGTACGGAACGTCTGTATGATTTTGAAAAGGAAGGTATCCAGGTGGTTCCCAGTGCCCGTGCCGTTAACTTCACGATGAATCGTAAAGCCATTCGTGATCTTGCTGCTAAAGAACTCGGACTGAAAACTGCCAGATATTTTTACGCTAAGACATTAGACGAACTGAAAGCTGCCGCTGCTAAAATAGGTTTCCCTTGTGTGGTGAAACCGTTGATGTCTTCTTCCGGTAAGGGACAGTCACTTGTGAAAAGTGCCGACGAACTTGAACACGCTTGGGAGTATGGATGCAGTGGTAGCCGTGGTGATATCCGCGAGCTCATTATTGAGGAATTTATTAAGTTCGACAGTGAAATAACACTATTGACGGTTACTCAAAAGAACGGTCCCACGTTGTTCTGTCCGCCTATCGGCCACGTGCAGAAAGGAGGCGATTACCGTGAAAGTTTCCAGCCTGCGCACATTGACCCTGCTCACCTGAAAGAAGCGGAGGAAATGGCAGAGAAAGTGACCCGCGCTTTGACGGGAGCCGGACTTTGGGGAGTTGAATTCTTCTTGAGCCACGAGAATGGCGTTTACTTCTCCGAACTTTCCCCCCGTCCGCATGACACCGGTATGGTGACATTGGCAGGAACGCAGAATTTGAATGAGTTCGAACTTCATTTGCGTGCTGTGCTTGGACTTCCTATTCCGGGCATTAAGCAAGAGAGGATAGGAGCGAGTGCCGTTATCCTTTCTCCGATAGCCAGCCAAGAACGTCCTCAATACCGCGGAATGGAGGAAGTCACTAAAGAGGAAGATACTTACCTGCGTATATTCGGTAAGCCGTTTACCCGCGTCAACCGTCGTATGGGAGTGGTACTGTGTTATGCTCCGCTCGACTCCGATCTGGACGCTTTGCGCGATAAGGCAAAGAGAATAGCTGAAAAAGGTGGAAGTATATTAAATATCCGATCGATATTTAATATAAAAGCTCCAACTCACCGGATTTATAAATTCCGACGAGTTGGAGTTTTTATTTTTAAAATCGGTAGGTATCTTCGGATGTGTCCGAACACAAAACTAGTTGCCGGTGCTACTATTTTGTTTTTTGCTAATGTTCTGATTATAAACAATGAGTCTGAAAACTTATTAGAATCAAACATATACAGTTGCTATTTTATAAGTAACAGAAACTTTTTGCTGACTATTTGTAATATTATAAACTCTATTTTGGTCTATTTGTAGTCTTTATTGGCCTAACAAGTGTTATCGAACGACAAATTTTAAAAAAGAAAGAACAATCTCACGGATTTGTTTCTACATTTGCGCAGTTGTTTATATAACTATTTCTTTAGGTGATAGTTTATCAGAAATAAAATATAGATGAACAAAAGTGGAACTTAGCTGTTATTATAATAGTAAAAACAGATAAAGCGCGAAGCATTCGTTCCTTGTCATACTATTTAAGATTCAATAGGAAAGAAAAAGAATAATATAAAAAAGATTGCTTATGTCACAGATTATCGGACATATATCCCAGGTGATCGGCCCTGTGGTCGATGTGTACTTTGAAGGTACAGATGCAGAAGTGATGTTACCAAGTATACATGATGCACTGGAGATAAAAAGGCCAAACGGCAAAATACTGATTGTAGAAGTACAGCAACACATTGGTGAAAATACGGTTCGCACCGTGGCTATGGATAGTACCGACGGACTTCAGAGAGGCATGAAAGTGCGCCCTACCGGAGGTCCGATAACAATGCCGATTGGTGAACAAATTAAAGGGCGACTGATGAATGTGGTCGGTGATTCTATTGACGGTATGAAGGAACTCGACCGGAAAGGTGCATATTCCATTCACCGCGATCCTCCCAAATTCGAAGATTTGACTACCGTGCAGGAGGTACTCTTTACGGGTATCAAGGTGATCGACTTGCTCGAACCGTATGCCAAAGGTGGTAAGATCGGTCTGTTCGGTGGTGCGGGAGTCGGAAAAACCGTATTGATTCAGGAACTTATCAATAACATTGCCAAGAAACATAATGGATTCTCTGTATTTGCCGGAGTAGGTGAGCGTACGCGTGAAGGTAACGACTTGCTTCGTGAAATGATTGAGTCGGGTGTTATTCGCTATGGCGAAGCATTCAAAGAAAGTATGGAGAAAGGGGATTGGGACCTTTCCAAAGTTGATTATAACGAATTGGAAAAGTCGCAGGTATCTCTGATATTCGGCCAGATGAACGAGCCTCCGGGTGCACGTGCTTCTGTGGCATTGTCCGGACTGACGGTTGCGGAATCTTTCCGTGATGCCGGAAGTGAAGGTGAAAAACGCGATATTTTGTTCTTTATTGACAATATCTTCCGTTTCACGCAAGCGGGTTCGGAAGTCTCGGCATTGCTGGGGCGTATGCCTTCCGCCGTGGGTTATCAACCTACTCTTGCTACGGAAATGGGTGCGATGCAAGAACGTATCACTTCCACTCGGAAAGGATCTATCACTTCCGTACAGGCGGTGTATGTGCCTGCCGACGACTTGACCGACCCGGCTCCTGCAACTACTTTCAGCCACTTGGATGCGACTACTGTACTTGACCGTAAGATTACGGAGTTGGGAATCTATCCGGCTGTGGACCCGTTGGCGTCTACTTCTCGTATTCTTGATCCACACATCGTTGGGCAGGAACACTATGATACGGCGCAGCGTGTGAAACAGATTCTACAACGTAACAAGGAATTACAAGATATCATTTCTATTCTTGGTATGGAGGAGCTTTCGGAGGAGGATAAGACGGTGGTGAACCGTGCCCGCCGTGTGCAGCGTTTCCTTTCGCAGCCGTTTGCCGTTGCCGAACAGTTCACGGGTGTTCCGGGAGTAATGGTTTCCATTGAGGATACAATCAAGGGATTTAGAATGATTCTGGATGGTGAGGTGGATAATCTTCCCGAACAGGCGTTCTTGAATGTAGGTACGATTGAGGAAGCTATGGAGAAAGGTAAGAAATTGTTGGAACAAGCGAAGAAATAAAAAACGTTGCGATGAAAGAACTGCATTTGAGTATAGTGTCGCCTGAAAAGAGCGTATTCGACGGAGATGTGAAGATAGTCACATTGCCGGGTACGATCGGGTCGTTTTCCATTCTGCCTGGACATGCGCCTATCGTCTCGTCATTGAAAGCGGGAACATTAAGTTATACCACGTTGGACGGGGAGGAGCATACACTTGATATTCAGGGTGGTTTTGTGGAATTGAGTGACGGGACGGTTTCTGCCTGCGTTTCGTAGGCGGACCTCCTGAAATATAGTTGAATTGGAAAAAACGAGATTTAGAAAATACAGTAGAAAAACACAGTGACATGATGAACATTAGTAAAACTAAACGGAATTTTATCGGCTTGAACACTTTATTTGCAATTCTAAGTGCAGGAGTCGGTGCAGTGATTTTACACGTTGCCCTACCGGGACATTATTTCGGAGGATATCCGTTTATTCCGACATATTTCTATCTGTTTGGTTTGTTCAGTATCTATATGTTCGATGCGTGTCGGCAGCATGCTCCGCAAAAGATGTTACTGCTGTATTTGGCAATAAAAATGGTAAAGATGATTCTTTCGATAATTCTAGTCTTGATTTATTGCCTTGCCGTGCGTGAAGAAGCTAAAGCTTTCTTGCTGACGTTTATCTCGTTCTATTTGCTGTATCTGATATACGAAACATGGTTCTTCTTCTCGTTTGAAGTGAACCTGAAACGGAAAAAGAAAAATAAGAATAAAAATGAAACAGTTGCGTAACATATTAACCCCGTTGGTGCTGCTCTGTCTGTTGGCAGCCGGCTTCCCTGTTTTTGCACAGGAACAGGAAGAAGCGGCTCCGAAGATGCAGGATGAGATGACTTCTAAAGAAGAAAAAGAGAATACGGTTGATGTGAAAGAGATCGTGTTCGGGCATATCGGCGACTCATACGAATGGCATATTACGACGTGGGGTAAAACACACATTACTATACCATTACCTATTATTGTTTATAGTAGTACTACAGGTTGGCATACTTTTCTATCTTCGCGTCTTGAAGAGAACGGGGGTAGTTATGAAGGGCTTTCCATCGCTCCCGAAGGAAGTAAATACGAAGGTAAACTGGTAGAGTATAATGCAGCCGGAGAGCAAGTGCGTCCGTGGGACATTTCTATCACAAAGGTGACATTTGCTTTGCTGTTCAACAGTGTGCTGTTGCTGGTGATTGTATTGAGTGTAGCCCACTGGTATCGAAAACGTCCTCGCGGAGCGTTGGCACCGGGAGGATTCATCGGATTCATGGAGATGTTTATTATGATGGTGAACGATGATATCATCAAGAGTTGTGTCGGTCCCAATTATCGGAAATTCGCTCCATATCTGCTGACAGCGTTTTTTTTTCATCTTTGTCAACAATATAATGGGATTGATCCCATTCTTTCCCGGTGGGGCGAATGTGACGGGAAATATTGCGATCACAATGGTACTGGCTATCTGTACGTTCCTTGCGGTTAATATTTTCGGAACCAAACATTATTGGAAAGATATTTTCTGGCCGGATGTACCCTGGTGGTTGAAAGTTCCTGTGCCGATGATGCCTTTCATCGAGTTTTTCGGGATCTTCACGAAACCGTTTGCATTGATGATTCGTCTTTTCGCCAATATGTTGGCAGGACACATGGCAATGCTGGTGCTTACTTGCCTGATTTTCATCTCTGCAAGTATGGGGCCCGCACTGAACGGTACACTGACCGTGGCTTCCGTACTGTTCAACATCTTTATGAATGCGCTTGAACTGTTGGTAGCTTTCATCCAGGCATACGTGTTTACAATGCTTTCGGCAGTGTTTATCGGACTGGCACAAGAAGGCGCGAAGGTGAAGGCGGAAGAAAAATAGAAGAGAATTAGATAAGAGAGCAAATAAAAAATATAAACCATTTTAAAACTGAAAATTATGTTACTATCAGTATTGTTACAAGCCACTGCAGCAGCAGTAGGAGTAAGTAAATTAGGTGCAGCTATCGGTGCAGGTCTTGCAGTAATCGGAGCAGGTTTGGGTATTGGTAAGATTGGTGGTTCGGCTATGGAAGCTATTGCGCGGCAGCCGGAAGCATCAGGTGACATTCGTATGAATATGATTATCGCGGCAGCCTTGATTGAAGGTGTAGCTTTGTTGGCGGTAGTAGTATGTCTGTTGGTGTTCTTCCTCTAAGCAGGTGGAATACCGACAAACTGTAAATCAATATTCATCATTCTAAATTACAAGAAATGTCATTACTATTACCTGATAGTGGCCTGTTGTTCTGGATGTTTGTCGCATTCGGGATTGTGTTTGTGATATTGGCAAAATACGGTTTCCCTATCATCATTAGGATGGTGGAAGACCGTAAAGTCTATATCGACCAGTCTTTGGAGGTGGCAAGAGAAGCCAACGCACAGCTCTCCAAACTAAAGCAGGAGGGCGATGCGCTTGTGGCTGCCGCCAACAAGGAACAAGGACGCATCTTGAAGGAAGCAATGGAAGAACGTGACAAGATTGTTCACGAGGCCCGTAAGCAAGCCGAGATAGCCGCACAGAAGGAACTGGATGCGGTGAGACAACAAATCCAGGTGGAGAAAGACGAAGCTATCCGCGACATCCGTCGTCAGGTGGCTGTGCTTTCTGTCGATATTGCCGAAAAAGTGCTCCGTAAGAGTCTTCAGGACAAAGAAGCTCAAATGGGCATGATTGACCGTATGCTGGATGAAGTATTAACCCCTAATAAGAACTAAGGAAAATGGAAGTCGGAATACTCTCAATGCGATATGCCAAAGCGATGATTGAATACGCACAGGAGAAAGGAGTGGAGGACAAGCTCTACCAAGAGTTCCTCACACTGTCTTATTGCTTTTGTGCCCAACCGGGTTTGCGCGAAGCACTGGATAACCCTGTTATCTCAACCAAAGAGAAATTGGCGCTGGTATGTACGGCTGCCGATGGCAACGGTAAATCCACCAGAGAGTTTGTCCATTTTATTACTTTGGTACTGCGAAACAGGCGTGAGGGATATTTACAGTTTATCAGCCTGATGTATCTGGATCTTTACCGGAAACTAAAGCATATCGGGGTAGGCAAACTGATTACGGCTGTTCCTGTGGACAAGGAGACGGAAGACCGTATCCGCTCCGCAGCAGCGCATATCCTGCATGCGCAAATGGAACTGGAGACTGTGGTAGATCCGTCTATCGAAGGCGGATTCATCTTCGATATTAATGATTATCGACTGGATGCAAGCATTGCTACGCAGTTGAAGCGAGTAAAACAACAGTTTATTGATAAGAATAGGAGAATTGTATAATGTCTGAAAATATTAAAGTAAGCGAGGTTTCCGATATATTGCGTAAACAGCTCGAAGGTATTAATACCCATGTGCAGCTTGACGAAATCGGTACGGTGCTTCAGGTGAGCGATGGTGTGGTGCGTATCTACGGACTGCGGAATGCCGAGGCTAACGAGTTACTGGAGTTTGACAACGGCATTAAGGCTATCGTGATGAACCTTGAAGAAGACAACGTGGGTGCTGTGTTGTTGGGACCGACTGACAGAATCAAGGAAGGCTTTATTGTGAAGCGTACCAAGCATATTGCTTCTATCCGCGTAGGAGAAGGTATGTTGGGGCGTGTCATTGACCCGCTGGGTGAACCGCTCGACGGTAAAGGCTTAATTGGTGGTGATTTGTATGAAATGCCGTTGGAACGCAAAGCGCCGGGAGTAATCTTCCGTCAGCCTGTCAACCAGCCGTTGCAGACAGGACTGAAAGCTGTGGATGCCATGATTCCTATTGGGCGTGGACAACGTGAGCTGATTATCGGTGACCGTCAGACAGGAAAGACGGCCATTGCGATTGATACGATTATCAACCAACGTACCAACTTCCTGGCAGGGGATCCTGTATATTGTATTTATGTGGCTATCGGTCAAAAAGGTTCTACCGTGGCTTCTATTGTAAATACGCTCCGTGAGTATGGTGCTATGGATTATACCGTTGTGGTAGCTGCCACGGCTGGCGATCCGGCTGCATTACAGTATTACGCGCCGTTTGCAGGGGCTGCTATCGGCGAATATTTCCGTGATACCGGCCGTCACGCGCTGGTGGTTTATGATGACCTTTCCAAGCAGGCGGTTGCCTATCGTGAGGTCTCATTGATCCTTCGCCGTCCGTCCGGACGTGAGGCTTATCCGGGTGATATCTTCTATCTGCATTCACGATTGTTGGAGCGTGCGGCGAAGATTATCAACCAGGAGGAAGTGGCGCGCGAGATGAATGACCTTCCCGAAAGCCTGAAAGGTATTGTGAAAGGGGGTGGTTCACTGACTGCCTTGCCTATCATTGAGACGCAGGCAGGAGACGTTTCGGCCTATATTCCAACGAACGTGATTTCTATCACTGACGGACAGATATTCCTCGAAACGGACTTGTTCAATCAGGGTGTCCGCCCGGCTATCAATGTCGGTATCTCTGTATCCCGTGTAGGTGGTAATGCTCAGATTAAGGCGATGAAAAAAGTGGCAGGAACATTGAAGATAGACCAGGCGCAGTATCGTGAATTGGAAGCATTCTCCAAGTTCAGCAGTGATATGGACCCGATTACGGCATTGACAATTGACAAAGGGCGTAAGAATGCGCAGTTGCTGATTCAGCCGCAATACAGTCCGATGCCTGTGGAACAACAGATTGCTATCCTCTATTGTGGTACACATGGTTTGCTCCGTGATGTGCCATTGAACAACGTGCAGGATTTTGAACGCAGTTTCATCGAGTCTCTGCAATTGAATCATCAGGAGGATGTGTTGGATGTATTGAGAACGGGTGTTATTGATGATAATGTGACTAAGGCTATTGAAGAAACTGCTGCTATGGTCGCTAAACAATATTTGTAATTCAAGAAAACTATGGCTTCACTGAAAGAAGTAAAAACCAGAATAAATTCGGTTAAAAGTACCCGAAAAATCACTTCAGCAATGAAGATGGTGGCTTCTGCCAAACTACATAAGGCACAAGGAGCCATTGAGAATATGTTGCCCTATCAGAAGAAGTTGAACAAGATTCTGACTAACTTCCTAAGCGCGGACCTGCCTATCGAATCTCCTTATGTGCAGGAACGTGAAGTGAAGCGTGTAGCAATCGTTGTTTTTTCTTCGAACACTTCTCTTTGTGGTGCTTTCAACGCCAATGTCATCAAAATGATGATGCAGACTATCGGGGAATTCCGTACTTTAGGACAGGATAATATCTTGATATTTCCGGTAGGCAAGAAGGTGGATGAAGCGGCCAAACGGATGGGTTTCAAACCGCAGGAGGTTTCTCCAACGCTCTCCGACAAACCAACGTATCAGGAGGCTGCCGAACTGGCTCACCGACTGATGGATCTGTATGTAGCAGGCGAAGTGGACCGGGTGGAAATAATCTATCATCACTTCAAATCAATGGGGGTACAGATTCTTCTTCGTGAGACGTATCTCCCCATTAATCTGACGAACGTCGTAAGTGAAGAGGACAGAGAGAATGAAGAGGAGGTACAGGAGAACGAGATTGCCAATGATTATATCATCGAACCGAACGCAGAGGAATTAATCGCGAGCTTAATCCCCACTGTATTGAGCCAGAAGATTTTTACTGCCGCTGTTGACTCCAATGCTTCGGAACATGCTGCACGTACGTTGGCTATGCAAGTGGCTACGGACAACGCAAACGAGCTGATCCAGGATTTGACGAAGCAGTACAATAAGAGTCGTCAGCAGGCGATTACAAACGAATTGCTGGATATTGTAGGGGGTTCCATGAAGTAATTAATCATCTTTCTTTTGTCTTGAAACAAAAGAAAGAAGCAAAGAAAAATTCAAGGCTGACTTTTTTTCTCCTACTCGCTTCCTTCACTTCGCTAAAGGGCAGAAACTCGCTACGCTCAAACAGTCTGCCCTTCTTAACGCTCCGTTATGGGCGCTCGCCTGACGGAGAAAAAAGTAGGCCGGGGAACCTGGCGGGGTGGGTGTTGCTGCT
>ENA-OQCB01000297-OQCB01000297.1-human-gut-metagenome-genome-assembly--contig:-NODE-297-length-23519-cov-6.722341_pt1 | contig 23519 bp, 20 predicted proteins | sample MGYA00242493_ERZ504568 | MGnify/ENA primary metagenome ERZ504568 (study PRJEB26092, sample SAMD00036229) | human gut metagenome | host: Homo sapiens | study: EMG produced TPA metagenomics assembly of...
ATTCACGGAGTTGACTCCTACAAACTTCTCACCGAAATCAACAAGCAAGCAGCCAAGGCAGGACGAATGGTAAACTGCCTGCTCCAACTGCATATTGCACAAGAAGAAACTAAATTTGGTTTCAGCCCCGACGAATGTCGGGAAATGCTTACGGCGATGAGTGGAAAGAGCTTAAGAACATCCGGATATGCGGACTGATGGGCATGGCGACAAATACCGATAATGTCGAACAAATCAAAGCTGAGTTTTGTTCATTAAATAGCTTCTTCCAAGAAGTTAAGGCCACATGGTTTTCCAATGCAGAGTGGTTTCGGGAGCTGTCTATGGGGATGTCACACGATTATCACGAGGCAATTGCCGCCGGCAGCACTTTGGTACGTGTAGGAAGTAAAATATTTGGAGAAAGAATATATTAATCACTAATAACTATTATCATGGCAACATTAGAAACTACTTTTGCAGGGTTAAAATCTTAGAAACCCAATCATTATCAGCAGTTCCGGACTTACCGACAGCGCTGCTAAGAACCAGAAGCTTTATGAAGCCGGGGCAGGAGCTATTGTACTCAAGTCACTTTTCGAGGAGCAAATCATGATGGAAGCCGACTGGCTTGGAGATCCCAATATGTATCCGGAAGGAAGCGATTACCTGGTGGGATATATACGCGAACACAAATTGGGTGAATATTTGAATTTAATCAAAGAGAGCAAGAAAGTCTGCGATATTCCTATCATCGCCAGTATCAACTGTTATCAGGATGCAGACTGGATTGAGTTTGCCAAGAAAATAGAAGAAGCCGGAGCAGATGCTTTGGAAATTAATATCCTTGCTTTGCAAACTGATATGCAATATGCTTACGGTTCCTTTGAACAGCGCCATATCGATATCTTGAGCCACATCAAGAAAACGGTCAATATTCCTGTCATCATGAAATTGGGAGACAATCTTACCAACCCTATTGCTCTCATCGACCAGCTTTATGCTAACGGTGCGGCGGCGGTAGTCATGTTCAACCGCTTCTACCAGCCGGACATCAACATTGAGAAAATGATACAAGTATCCGGCAACGTATTCAGCAATGAAGCCGATTTGTCCAAAGCCCTGCGCTGGATAGGCATCGCTTCGGCAGCCGTAAACAAACTCGATTATGCTGCTTCCGGTGGTATCCACTCGCCCGAAGGCGTTGTCAAGGCAATATTGGCAGGTGCTTCGGCCGTAGAGATATGCAGTGTGCTTTATCAGAATTCAGCTACCATCATTGAAGAATACATCCGCTTCCTCAACTTGTGGATGGACCGCAAAGGTATGGAAACCATCAGCCAGTTCAAAGGTATTCTGAACGTAAACGACCCGAAGGGAGTCAATACCTTCGAACGTACACAGTTCTTGAAATACTTCTCTTCACATGAATGAGACAAAAGGGTGACAAGAAGACAATAAAAATGAAAGGGTGATAACATCATTGCTGTGTTATCACCCTTTCATTTTATACTTACCCTATCTTTTTATTTCTTCTTATCCAGCGCCTCAAAGCAGGAATTCTTGCTCACGAACTCCGGAACAATATCCTTCATGGCAGCAACAATTTTCATCTGGTCATAAGTGTAACTTACATCAATCAGCTTCTGGATACGCTCCTTCACCTCGTCATAGTCATACTCACGCACCGTGGCAATCATAATCTTCTCATGATAGGTGGGCTTTGTAAGCTCCTTCACATTCAAGAGTTCCTCGTAGAGCTTCTCGCCATGACGGAGACCGGTAAATTCAATCTTCACATCCGTACGTCCGGAAAGGCTGATCATACGCTTGGCAAGGTCCACAATCTTCACCGGCTTACCCATGTCGAAGATATAGATTTCACCGCCGTTGCCCATACTGCCGGCCTCAAGAACAAGGCGGCAAGCTTCGGGAATGGTCATGAAGTAACGGATTATCTCAGGATGGGTCACCGTCACCGGACCGCCACGCTGAATCTGGTCACGGAAACGGGGAATGACAGAACCGTTGGAACCCAGCACATTGCCGAAACGCGTAGTGATGAACTGAGTGGCATGGCCTCCCTCCTTCTGCAACTTCTTCGCAAGAGACTGCACATAAATCTCGCAAATACGCTTGGAACAGCCCATCACGTTTGTAGGGTTAACAGCCTTGTCCGTAGAAATCATCACAAACTTCTCGGCACCGTATTTCACGGCTAGATCGGCAACGGTGCGCGTACCGAATACGTTCACCTGGATGGACTCGGAAACGTTGTCCTCCATCATCGGCACATGCTTGTAGGCGGCCGCATGGAAAATATACTGGGGCTTGAACTCCCTGAAGATATCCTCCATGCGCGTGGCATTGGAGATGTCGGCTATGATGGTCTCAGCATCGATGTCGCGCCAACGGTCCTGAAGTTCCAGACGGATGTCGTGCAGAGGGGTCTCGGCCTGGTCCACTAAAATAAGCTTATAGGGATTGAACGAAGCCACCTGGCGCATGATTTCACTGCCGATGGAGCCGGCGGCGCCCGTAATCATCACACGCTTGCCCTCCAGATGAGAGGCAACCTTATGGATATCTATCTCGATAGGATTGCGCTGAAGCAGGTCCTCAATCTGAATTTCCTTCAACTGTGTGCGGCTCAGCGCCTGACCGTTCCACTCGCTCAAAGGAGGCGCGGTCATCAGTTTGATGTTGTGCACCAGCAGGCGGTCAGCCATGTCGGACTTCTTCAGTTCCTCCATCTTGGCAGGAGAAATGATGATGGTCTGCACATCGCGGTCGTTCAGCACATCAATCAGCGTATCATCGTTGGGGAACACCCTGACACCCATCATCACCTTGTTGATAAGCTCAGGTTCGTCCGCAATGAATCCGCGCAGACGGTAGTGGTTGCGCAGATTGACACGCAATGCCTTGGCAATGTTGACCCCGGCTTCCTTGGCACCGTAAATGAACACATTGGCACTATGGGTGCCGTCGAAGTTCAGCGCCTCGAAGAAAGTCTTGACAATCACACGGGAGCATGCCATCATGGCAAAGCTGATGATATAAGACATGAACAGCACGCTGACCGGAGCCAGGTTGAACTCCAAATAGCTTTCTGTCAAGACGCTTGTTATCATCAGCAGTGCATACGACACTGTTAATGACACAAAAATGCGCATGATATCCACAAAGGAGGAAAAGCGCAACACATTGGAATACGTACGGAAAACACGGAAGAAAATCAAGTTGACAACAACCGTCCATAAAATGGTCTTGTCAATGGTAGAGGATTCCAAAAAAATGCTTCTGAAATCATATCGGAGAGCATAGGCCAACAGACTGGATATGACGATGATAAATACGTCAATTAATAGAATAGTCCATATCGGAAGCACTTTCGCGGAAAGATACCGATGAAAAAAATTTCGCTTCATTTTGCTTGACAGTTTTGTTTTAGGCGAGGCAAAGATACACTATTTTAGTCAAAACGGGCAAAAAATCGATAAAAAAATGTTATAACAATTATTTATCGTCTATAAAGAAACCATCCCACCTCCCCCGTTTTAACAGTCAGAAAGCGGGATAGAAATAGTTTTGCCCCGGAAAATGCGGTATCCGCTACATCAGATTACTTGCCAACTCGCTCAACTGGCTGCGCTCCCCTTTCACCAGATTGACATGGGCAAACAAATTCTGGTCTCTCATGCGGTCTATCATATAGACAAGCCCGTTGGACTGACTGTCCAGATAGGGTTGGTCTATCTGCTGAATATCACCGGTAAACACCATTTTTGTACCTTCGCCGGCACGGGTGATGATGGTCTTAATCTCATGTGGGGTCAGGTTCTGGGCTTCATCGATAATACAGTAGGTTTCGCTCAAGCTGCGCCCACGGATAAAGGCTAATGCCTCGATGACCAATTGTTCACTTTTTTGCATATCCTCCAAGCGTTTCACTTCAGAGGAATTGGCAGCGAACTGATGCTTGATTACATTCAAATTATCAAACAAAGGCTGCATGTAAGGAGCCACTTTCTCATTGGCATCACCGGGAAGGAATCCAAGGTCCTTATTGGATAGGGCTACGATGGGACGTGCCAGAAGAATCTGCTTGTAGTCGGTAAGTTTTCCCAATGCAGCGGCCAGTGCCAGCAGGGTCTTGCCGGTTCCCGCCTTACCAGTCAGGGCAACCAGCTTGATGTTCGGGTCATTCAGCACCTCAAAAGCAAAGCTCTGCTCAGCATTGCGCGGTTCAATGCCATAGTTCTTTGTCTTGTTGACCCGGCAAATCGAATGGGTAAAGGGATTATAACGTGCAAGCACACTGCTGCGGTCACTCTTCAGCACAAAGCATTCATTAGGACGAATGATGTCCTTAAAATCAAACTCGTTGATGTCCAGTCCTTCTTTGGAAGAATAAATGCGGTCTATCAGCGCAGGGTCAATACCCTCGAACACTTCATTCGACTTTTCGAATATATCCACATTGATTACCTTATCATTGATGTAGTCTTCGCACAGCAGACCGATGGAACGCGCCTTCATGCGCAGATTCACGTCTTTCGTGACAAGAATGGTTTTCATTTTAGGCTTTTTGGTAGAAAGCCAGTCCACTACCGACAGAATCTGATGGTCGGGAATGCGTTCGGGAAAGGAATCACGTACCCGGGGAGAGTCCACCATGCCTGCCACCACAAACAGACGGCCCAAGCCCTCTCCCAATGGCGCCCCTTTGGTGAACAGATTGTCATCGGTAATCAAATCTAGTTCACGGACGAACTCACGCGCATTGAAATTAATCTGCTCATTACCTTTCTTGAATTTGTCCAGTTCTTCAAGGACTACGATGGGAAGATAAATGTCATTCTCTTGAAAATTCTTCAAACAATTATAATCGTGAAGAATCACATTCGTATCAATCACAAAATTTTTCTTAGCTCCCATACACGTTAGATTTAAATTGTTAATACCTTTGCATAAGCTTAAGATAAGCTACACTGCAAGCAATTTCAAGCAAGCTTGATTGCGTTCGGTCTGCATTATCTTTGTCGCTTTTAAAGATAACAAATTAATAGGGAGAAAGGATTGCTTCTCCGTTAAATATTATAAAAGATGGATTATCAGGACACTTTAACTTACTTATATAACAGTGTGCCCATGTTTCAGCAAGTGGGCGGCTCAGCATACAAGGAAGGATTGGAAAACACTCTGACCCTGGACGCACACTTCGAACATCCCCACCGCAGTTTCCGCAGTATTCATGTGGCCGGTACCAATGGAAAAGGTTCCTGCTCACATACACTTGCCGCCATACTGCAAGAGGCAGGATACAGGGTCGGGCTCTATACCTCGCCCCATCTGGTGGATTTCCGGGAGCGCATCCGGATTAACGGACAGCCTATACCCGAGGAATACGTCATCCGTTTTGTAGAGCAGGAACGTGGCTTCTTCGAACCCCTCCATCCCTCTTTCTTTGAGCTGACCACCGCCATGGCCTTCCGCTACTTTGCCGATGAAAAGGTGGATGTAGCCGTAATCGAGGTGGGACTAGGCGGACGCCTGGACTGCACCAATATCATCCGTCCGGATGTATGCATCATCACCAACATCAGTTTTGACCATACCCAATTCCTGGGGGACACCTTGGCAAAAATCGCAGGAGAGAAGGCAGGAATCATTAAAAGCGGTATCCCCGTTGTAATCGGCGAGACCACTCCCGAAACGAAACCGGTATTTCTGGAAAAAGCACAGACAACGGGTGCTCCCATCTACTTTGCCGAGGAGAATGACCGTGAAGACTATCCCGGAATAGAATACGAACTGAAAGGACTCTACCAGCAGAAAAATGCCCGGACCATCCTCACCGCCCTCCCGCTACTGAAAGAAGCCGGCTACCGGCTGGACGGACAAGCAGTGCGCAGTGGCTTTGCCCGTGTGGTGGAACTGACGGGCTTGATGGGACGCTGGCAAAAACTGCAGGACTCGCCCACCCTGATTTGTGACACCGGCCACAATGTGGGAGGCATCACCTACATTACAGAACAACTGAAACAGCAAACTTACCGCCAGCTACACATCATCATAGGCATGGTCAATGACAAGGATATACGGGGGGTACTGGCCCTGCTGCCCCGGGAAGCGACCTACTACTTCACCAAAGCCAGCGTGAAGCGGGCATTGCCCGAAAGCGAACTGCAGGAGCTTGCCGAAACAGCAGGTCTGGAAGGACATTGCTATCCTGATGTACCTGCCGCTGTGCGGGCCGCACAAGAAAAAAGCCTCCCGGAAGATTTCATCTTCGTGGGAGGCAGCAGTTTCATTGTTGCCGACTTGTTAGCGAACCGCGATGCACTCAATCTCTACTAAGGCGTCTTTAGGCAGCGCCTTCACTGCCACAGCCGAACGTGCCGGGAAAGCACCGTCAAAATAAGTGGCATATACCTTGTTCATATCAGCGAACAAGGACATGTCTGCCAGAAAAACGGTTGTCTTCACAATATTCGCCATACCCAGCCCTGCCTCTTCCAGGATATGCTTTATATTCTCCAAGGACTGGCGGGCTTGCGCTTCCGCACCTTCAGCCATCATTCCGGTAGCTGCGTCAATGGGCAACTGGCCTGATACAAATACCATTCCGCCAGCTTCGATAGCCTGGCTATAAGGGCCTATGGCGCCCGGTGCCTGCTGGCTGCAAATCACTTTCTTCATAATTGTCAAAGTTTGTTTTTATTAATAATCGAGTCTATTTTCTTTTTTGAAATAAAAAAAATCCGAAGTATATGCAGTATTCCGGAAATCCACGCATTTTATAAATAAAACAACGTAATTTCACTCATAACCTGTTATACCTAGACTTAACTCATTTAACACGGGGGAGTTCCCCAAAACAGAGGCTCTGCTTGCGAAAGCAGAGCCTTTATTCTATCCCATCCCTTTACTTGCAATGCTTCTCAATCAAAGCATCCACATTGGGGTCACCCAATTCCTTTGCCTTGGCAAAGCTGACACAAGCTTCCTTGTCCTTCTTCATCTGCAGCTGGGCGATACCCATCAGACGGTAGGCCTCGGCATACTTAGGGTCTTTCTCCAAGGCAGTCTTCAGCACATTCAACGCCTCTTCGTAACGTCCCACGCGAAGATTCACCACTGCCAGTTCGGCACGGTAAGTCAAATCCTCCGGATTCAGTTCGATGGCCTTCGCCATATCGTCCAGCGCACGCTGGTACTGCTTGGCCTTCAAAGCAGCCTGCTCACGGTAATAGTAGAACATGTCGTTCACTTTACCGTTCACGGCATTGTAATAGGCGTCATAATCCAGCATGGCATTACGCGCCTGGTCTGCATTCATACGGGCTTGGGCACGCTCCAGCAAGTAAGGGGCGGCTTCCTCCGTATAGGGCTGGGTAAAGCGGGCCACACAACTGTCCATCAGAGCCAGTACCTCTTCGGCAGGCGCCTGCATCAGTTCCTTGGTCTTGGCAGCACTGAAGAAGGTAGCCGGAGAGGCCAGAATGGTCTTATTCACTTTATCATATCTGGTAAATGCCGACGGATAGTCCTGCTTGGCAAACAGGATGTCACCCTCCAACTGGACATAAACCGGAAGCTCGTCAATGGCTATCGCTTTCCGTACCTCGTCCAAAGCCTTGTCGAGCGACCAGTCCTTATAAACTTTCTCGGGCTTGCCCAATGCATAATTATAGATTATCTTGGCCCGGTTGTAATACACATCATCTTTCTTTGCGGCAACCTCCAAAGCCTTATCCATATCTGCGGCGACCTTATCCATGGAAGCATCTTCACGGGACATGAACAGATGCTGGGAAGCACGGCGCAGATAACCGTCGGCACTGGCAGGATATTGTGCAATGAAATCGTTCAGAGTCTCCATATACTTCTCCGGAGACAGTTGGGAAGAAGCCATGTAGAGGAACACCAAAGCCTGCTCTTCGGTATCGGGCAATGCCTTCTTGATACCGATGCCCTTTAATGACATATCTCCATAAGACAATGCGGAGATATTCTGCGACATGGCGAAATTGGCATCAATGGCATAGCAGATGGTAGCCGTGTCTTGTCCGGAGGACTTCTGCGCAAGGCCGAAGACCTGCCCGTCCACAGTCATCAGCGGACAACTCACCATCTTGTCCTTCAGACGCATATCGAGCGTATAATAGGAATAGTTGCCGGAAATCTTATCAGCTTCCTTTACTTTCCCGGCAGTGAAGGAACGGTCCTTCTGGGTGGAATAAGGCAGCAGATATACATCCGCACCGGCAGCCGGAGCCACAGCAGCCAAAGTGAGTGCCGTGACTTTCTTTCCGGGGATGCCGACACGGAACTTGACAACATCGTACATGTCATCGGCCCCCATAATGGCCTCCACCGGCATCTGTGCCCCGTCCGAGCTCATCACAACGGCGCGCTGGGCACCTTTGAACAAGGTGTAGTCAGAAAGCGCAACGCCATCTTCAGTGACAAAAAAGCCGTTTCCAGTATTCAGTATCTTATCGTTCTGGTCGTAGGTCACCACCGAAAAAACGGCACGTTTGGCTTTGTCTACCCACTTCGGGGCTTGTGCCACACTCCACTGAGCCAATAAACAGAGAGTGAGCATCAACAGCAATTTCTTTTTCATATCTTAGTTGGTTCTTTGTTTTACCGCTTCATAAATCAAAATGCCGGCTGCAACGGAAACATTGAGGGACTCGATGGTTCCCAACATGGGAATCTTCACCCACTCGTCACACAACGCCAGGTTGTCATAGGACACCCCCTTGTCTTCGGCACCCATAATGATGCACATCGGACCGGTATAGTCGGCTTTGGTATAGTCGTAATCGCCTTTCTCCGTGGCTGCCACGATATGGAAACCACTATTCTTGAGGAATTGCAGGGTCTCTTTCAGGCTGTGTTCGCGGCAAACGGGCAAAGTGTGCAAGGCTCCTGCCGAGGTTTTCATGGCGTCTGCGTTGACTGATACACTGTTCCGTGCAGGGATAATCACGGCATCTACCGCCGCACACTCGCAAGTACGGGCAATGGCGCCGAAATTGCGGACATCCGTGATGCCGTCAAGCATCACAAACAGAGGATTCTTGCCCTGCTCGAAAAGGAAAGGTACCAAGTCCTCCGTCTTCTGGTAAGTGACTGAAGAGATGAAGGCAATCACTCCCTGGTGATTCTTACGCGTCACGCGGTTGATGCGTTCCACCGGAATGCGCTGTACCGGTATCAAAGTCCCTTTCAAGACAGCGAACAGCTCTTTTGACAAATCACTCTGAATGTCCTTCTTTACCAATATCTTGTCTATCTCTTTTCCTGCCTGAATGGCTTCTATCACGGCACGGACGCCGAAAATCATTTCACTGTTATCAACCATATATGGGTATTTACTATTTGACGATTTACTATTTACTATTTGATACTTCCAGCAATGCTCTGGCATTGTTCAGTGCGGCTTCGGTCAGCTTAGCACCACTCAGCATATGGGCTATTTCTTCCACGCGTTCATCGTCGGTCAGACGACGGATGTGACTGTTTGTTTCCGTTTCGTTGTCCTGCTTGTACACCTTGTAATGGGCGCGTCCACGGGCAGCAATCTGGGGTAGATGGGTAATGCTGATTACCTGGCGGTCCTGCTCGCCCATCTCCTGCATGATATCCGCCATGCGGTCGGCTATCTCGCCGGAGACTCCGGTATCTATTTCGTCGAATACAATGGTAGGAAGCTTGACGGCACCGGCTATCATTGCTTTGATGGAGAGCATGACGCGGGCTATTTCACCACCCGAAGCTACGGAGGAGACGCTTTGCAATGCCCCGTTCTTATTCGCGGAAAACAAGAAGTTCACAGTATCCGCCCCGTGTATGCCCGGCTCTTTGCGGGCACCTATCTCTACCTGGAAACGGACATTGGGCATGCCCAACGGAACCAGCCGCGCAGCCATCTGCTTCTCCACTTCACGGGCAGCGGCAGTACGCGCCTTGGTGAGGACGGCAGCCTGCTTTTTCACCTTATTATATAAAGCGTCGCAACGCGCTTTCAGTTCCTCGATGTGCTCGTCGGACGAAGTGATGGCTGAGAGTTTGGCGGCGTATTCATCCGTCAGCGCCAGAAGTTCACCGACAGTGGAAACGCGGTGCTTCTGTTGGAGCGTATAAATCAAGTTCAGACGTTCGTTCACTTCATCCAGACGTTCGGGGTTGAACTCTATTTCATCCTCCTTACCCGACACTTCCTGCGAAATATCCTTCAACTCGATATAAGTGCTTTCCATGCGTTCGGCAAGTTCCCCGGCAACCGGATAAACCCTCTGCAGGCCGAGCATCGTGTTCAGGCATTCCTTCAGCCCGGACAACAAGCCTCCTTCGTCCGAGTAGAGCGTCTGCCCTACCCGATAGAGTCCGGCCTTTATCTCTTCCGCATGGCTCAGCGTATCTGCCTCTTGCTCCAGCTCCTCCTGCTCACCGGCAGACAAGTGTGCCTCTTCCAACTGTTCCAGTTGGAAACGGATATAGTCTTCGTCCGACTTATCCTGATTGGCACGGGCAACAAGGGCCTCCAAATCCTGCTGTGCCTGCTTCCATGCTCCGAAGATATGCTGGTAAGCAGACAAGGCCTCTTCGTTATGCGACAAGATGTCCAGTACATTCAACTGAAATCCTTCCTTGTTCAGCAATAGGTTCTGATGCTGGGAATGCACGTCAATCAGCAGTTCTCCCAACTCCTTCATCTGAGCCAATGAAGCAGGCGTGTCATTGATGAATGCCCGGCTCTTGCCCGAAGCGGACACCTCGCGGCGCAGGATGCATTCTTCCTCGTACTCCAACTCATTCTCCTCAAAGAAAGGCTGCATACCGTAAGCGGAAATATCAAAACGGGCCTCGATAATGCACTTCGAAGCTCCTACACGAATGGCTTTCACATCGGCACGCTGTCCCAGCAGCAGACCGATGGCACCCAGAATAATGGATTTTCCAGCACCGGTCTCACCCGTTATCACCGAGAAACCGCTGCTGAAGCTGATATCGAGCTTTTCAATAAGCGCATAATTCTGTATGTAAAGCGAACGCAACATAAGGATATTGACGATTTACGATTTACTATTTACTATTTAAATCTTTCACCAGACGGTCTACGATGTCGGCAGCCACTTCGGCTTTGGACTTCAAGGGGTAGTCCGTCTTTCCCTGGTGGTCTATGATACTGATTTTATTGGTATCGCAACGAAAACCGGCTCCCTTGTCGTTCAGGGAGTTCAGCACGATGAAGTCCAGATTCTTGCGGTTGAGCTTGTCTTCCGCATTCATCTGCTCGTTATGAGTCTCAAGGGCAAAGCCTATGAGGAGGCGTTGACAGTGCTCCGCATCGTTCTTCAGATTGCCTAAGAAAGCGGCTATGTCGCGGGTAGGTTTCAAGTTCAAACTCATCTCCCCGGTCTTTTCGCGCTTGATTTTCTCATCCGCCACTTGTTCGGGGGTGTAGTCTGCCACGGCAGCCGTCAAGATGGCGGCATCGGCATGGACAAAGGCGGCGGATGCAGCCTCGAACATCTCCTGCGCCGACTCTACCGCATGGTACTGGTGCATCGGGAAGTAAGTGCCTTGCTGCACCGGACCGGCAATCAGTATCACCTTGGCCCCTCTGGCGGTACATTCATCTGCCAGGGCAAGTCCCATCTTGCCGGAAGAATAGTTGCCGATGAAGCGCACCGGGTCTATCTTCTCATAAGTAGGTCCTGCGGTTATCATCACTGTCTTGCCCACCAGGTCGCCATCTTTGGCAGCAAAGTACATTTCCAGGTGGCGGATGATATTCTCCGGCTCCTCCATACGGCCTTTCCCCACCAGATGGCTGGCGAGTTCTCCCGTAGCAGGTTCTATGATGTGGTTTCCATAAGAGCGGAGTGTATCCAGATTCTTTTGGGTGGAAGGATGGGCATACATGTCCAGGTCCATGGCAGGCGCCACAAACACCGGAGCTTTGGCGGAAAGATAGGTGGTAATCAGCATATTGTCTGCCACGCCATTCGCCATCTTGCCGATGGTGGAAGCCGTAGCCGGGGCTATCAGCATGGCATCTGCCCACAGACCGAGGTCCACATGGCTGTTCCAGGTGCCATCGCGTTGGGCAAAGAACTCACTGATAACCGGTTTGCTGGTCAAGGCAGAGAGCGTGATAGGGGTAATAAATTCTTTTCCGGCAGGCGTAATGACCACCTGCACCTCTGCACCACGCTTAATCAGTCCGCGAATAATATAGCATGCTTTATAGGCGGCAATGCTGCCCGTAATGCCCAATACTATTTTCTTCCCTTTCAGTATATTTGCCATTTATTTCTGAGTCATTTCACGCAGACGTATCTTGGTCAGCGTGGCTTTGGTATTCAGGGTAAAATCACTGTTCAGAATCCAGCTGTAATAGCCGGGGTCGCGCTTCAAGACATCGGATACCGACATGCCTTTGTACTTGCCAAAATTGAATACTTCCACACCTTTATCGTCGTAGACCATACGGCCGGCAAAGTCCACATTCTTGTTGAAGCTGGAATAGTCGGCAAGGAAAGCCACGTCATTCTGCAACTCCGGATAGCGGTCCAACTGAGACATCAGCACCTCGTAAGTGGCACGTGTATCAGCCTCTGCCGTATGGGCGTCTTCCAGATTCTTGCCGCAATAGAATTTATAGGCAGCAGACAGCGTGCGTTGCTCCATCTTGTGGAAAATGACCTGCACGTCCACAAACTTGCGGCGGCTCATGTCAATGTCCACACCGGCACGAAGGAACTCTTCCGCCAGGACGGGGATATCAAAACGGTTGGAGTTGAAGCCCGCCAAGTCGCATCCTTCAATGTCATTGGCAATGTTGCGCGCCACTTCCTTGAATGTGGGGCAGTCGGCTATATCGGCATCGTAGATGCCATGAACGGCAGATGCTTCGGCAGGAATGGGCATTTCGGGGTTGATACGCATGGTTTTGGACTCCTCATTCCCGTTGGGATATACCTTGAGGTAACAAATTTCGACAATTCGGTCTGAGTTGATATTGGTACCCGTAGTCTCCAAATCAAAAAAGACTATCGGATTTTTCAGATTCAATTTCATTGTTTTTTCGTTTTATAAGCTCTGGCTATGAGCTATAAATTATAAGTTTAACTTACAAGCCACGAGCTACAAGTACCGTGCGGCATAATTGCGCAGCCACTTGTAGCTCGTAGCTCATAATCCGATTGCTAATATTCATCAGTCATTCAGCATCATCGGCATCAGCAGCATCAGCAAGTCTTCGTTCTCTTCCTGCTCTACCGGAATAATGACACCTGCACGTGAAGGATCTGCCAGTTCGATAACGATTTCATCGGCAGAAATGTTATTCAGAATGTCAATCAGGAAAGTGGACTTGAAACCGATGCTCATCGGATTGCCCGCATATTGGCAAACCAGTGTTTCTTCGGCCGATGTAGAGAAGTCGATGTCCTGTGCGGAGATGACAATCAGATTCTCCTGCATACGGAGCTTGATAAGGCTGCTTGCCTGCGAAGAGAAGATGGACACGCGGCGCAAAGCACCGAGCAGTTGCAGGCGGTCTACCGTCACTTTATAAGGGTTGTTCTGCGGAATCACAGAGTTGTAGTTGGGATAGCGACCTTCGATAAGACGGCACACCATGCGGTAGCTTTCCAGTGTGAACACAGCGTTGCGTTCGTCGAACTCGATAGTCACCATGCCTTGCTCTTTCGGCAGCAGATTCTTCATCAGCGAAGCCGGCTTCTTGGGCAGGATAAAGGCGGCACGTTCGTTACCTTTGGCGGCCAGTGTCTTGCAGCGCACCAGCTTATGACCGTCTGATGCCACCATCGTGATGTCCTCCGTTGTGATATCGAAATAGATACCGTTCATCACGGGACGAAGCTCGTCATCAGCCGTAGCAAACACGGCACGGTTGATACCACCCAGCAACACTTGTGCATCCATTTCCACACGTACGGCATTGTCACCCAACATGGCAGACTGCGGGAACTCGTCCGCATTCTGCCCCATCAGGCTGTATTTACCGTTCTGATACTGTACCGTGATTTCAAGGGAATCCGTATTGATTTCAAAAGTCAACGGTTGTTCGGGAATTTCCTTCAAAGCGTCCAAAAGGGTTTTGGCTGTGACGGCAAAACGGCCGTCCATATCACTTTCATTCACTTCGACCGTAGTGACCATCGTCGTTTCACTGTCGGAAACAGTTGCAGACAAGGTTCCGTCTTGCAGTTCAAAGAGGAAACAATCCAAAATAGGCAACGCATTCTTCGAATTAATCACACGGCTGATAGCCTGCAAATGACTGGAGAGCGCAGTACTCGAAACGATAAATTTCATATCTTCTGTATATTTAAGTTTTTTATTTTGCTAACGTCTTAGAAACCGTTTTTATCTTTTTCAAACTGACGGACAAAGTTAAAAAAAGAATTCCCTACGACAAAGAAATAGCAAGAAAAAACAGCCGAATATTCGTCTCATATTCCTAAAAAATTGTAACTTCGCCGCATCATTTAAAAAGAAAACAATGGAATTTACAGGAAAAATCATCGCTATACTCCAGCCCAGAGGCGGAGTTTCCAAGTCAGGTAACGAATGGAAATCACAAGAATATGTGATTGAAGACCATGGCCAATATCCGCGCAAAATGTGTTTTGACGTATTTGGAGCGGACAAAATCGAACAGTTCAATATTCAGATGGGCGAAGAGCTGACAGTATCTTTTGATGTAGACGCACGCCAATGGCAAGACCGTTGGTTCAACAGTATTCGCGCATGGAAGGTAGAACGCGTAAGCACTGCCGCACCCGCTCCGGGCGCTCCCGTTCCACCGCCGGCTCCCACTGCCGCACCGGAATTCCTCGCAGGGGATGCAAAGGATGACCTGCCGTTCTAAGAATATGTTATAATTCACCACAGATTGCACAGATTAACACAGTTCATTCTAGAATTTTGATAATCAAGATTTTTTAGCTGTTTTAATCTGTGCAATCTGTGGTGAGTGTGTATTTTGACTTTCCTCGTGCTTATTTTCCCTCAGCACTCTACAGAATGACCGATTAATCACCCTTTATAAAGCAATACGATATTCGGATAAACCACCCCTTCTGTACAAGTGAATTGTACTGCAAGCATGAAATGACGGAAGAAGTTGGATTGACGGAAGAAGAAGTTCGGTATCAGACGCACATACGTTTCAGGCTGGCTCAGCATCATCTCCATATCCACCATCATCACAAAATTATATATGGGTGAAAGACTGCCTATACCCTCTTCGTACACCGGTGTTCCGTCTAACACATCTCCACTCTCCACCGCCTCAATATAGGCCGAAAGGCTCAGTGCATCGGGAGCCAGCAACAGACTACCCCGATAGAAACAGGCAAAGGTATAAAGGGCAGACTCCGTGATGCCCGTCAGCTGGGTGAGCAGCGTGTTACGGGGCAACACATATTTAGGGAACTTCCTTGCTTTGGGATACAACGAATTATTTGAAACCACCTTCGGCATAAGCGGAGCGTCCTCTTCCTTGGGGGTACTGTAAAGCAGAGACTGCAAGCGGCGTTCCGCTGCCAGTTCATCCTTGAGAGGGATACACATCACGGCGCAAGGCAGCTTGTCCAACGTGTCTTTAGACTGGAACAAGCAAGACATCACGCTCTCGCCCGCATGCTCATTCAAGTAAGCAATCCACTCCTCGTCGCGCTGCTTGATATAGTCTGAATAGGTGGCCTTGGCATACTCCTGACTGGCAGTAAAGCCAAACCAGGAATTTCTGTCAGACATTGCCCAGCGATCGTAAAAGAAAGTGGAAGACGGAAGCAGAGCCCCGGAAAATCCGTCCTCTACCGGCTGCTGCACCCGCAAGGCATTGATAAACGTCTGTGTGGAATCCGACCCATGGCTGATGCCGGAGCAATAAATGGCATCTTCATTGAACTTCATGTCAAACTCCGCCCAACTGCCCAGCTGCGTCTGCGAACGGATACCATCCGTAGGCTTCCCCATATCCACTCCTTTCATACGCACATAGACCGTGGCAGCCACGTTACTCTGCTTGCCCGCGTACATAGTGCGGAAAGAAGGGAGGTTCATCAGGGACTTTTTGCTGCGCCGCGCATCAATCACATGTTCTATCAAACGCTTCTGGAAACTTACAACCAGAAAATCGGGAGTGAAGTAGGCAGCCAGGAAACGACCGTCTGCCATGGGATAGATACGTATCTCCTCTCCCTTGTAATCGAAATACTTGGAAGGAAACGAACTGGAGCAGTACTTCTCCACAAAAGATTCCACCAACTCATAATCACCCGAACCCAAACTGCAATACAATACTTGGTTCATCGGTGTATCCGGCTCGTGAAAGCTAATCAGCATCTTGTTCATCTGTTTACTCAGTCCATGCGGAGTATCCTCCACCAAAGTATACAAATACTTCTTCAAGTAAACAAAAAGCTCCGATACGTATAGAAAATGATTGTCTTTGCTGCAATTCAGTTCATTGATATCCTCCACGAGGTCTGCCATACGGTCGGTTTCGAGTATGGCTGTGGCATCTTGCGGCACCAAAGTATAAAGATTGAAATCCTGCCGGTTCTCCACCGAATTCAACCGCAGGAAAGAATACACACCAAAACGGTACATAGCAGCACTATGGACACACGACAGCTATCTGTATGAGGAGTCGGAGTTTCATGGCATTTATTCATCAACTTTTGGCAAAATAGCATTTTCTACTAATAAACAAAACAAATGTTTCAAAAAGTTTAGAAATCTATTTTCAAGTCCATCGTAGGCAAAGTGTACATGGGGTGGCAGCTGCTTTTCGATATCGGCATGAAGCCCTGCATGATGGCTCATATGGATGAAATAGGTCTCTTTGGCACCAATACGTCCGGCAGCCTCCAACGCCTCCGAAATACTCTGGTGCGTAGGATGCGGCTTTGGCCGTAAAGCATTCATTACCAAAACATCCAAGCCCTTCAATTGTTCATAAGATTCCTCAGGCATCATGTGCATATCCGTGATATATCCCAGCCGGCCGCCAATGCGGTAGCCCAGGATGGGAAGCCTGCCGTGCATCACCCGTAAAGGCAGCACTTCCGTCCGGTTGATGTGGAACACCTGCCCCGCCTCCACTTCCTGCAGATAGATACGCGGAACTCCCGGATATACCTTATCGACAAAGCAGTAAGGCATCCTTGCCCGCAGATGGGCAGCAGTGTAGGCATCGGAATAGATAGGAATATCGGCAAAACGACCGAACGGGCGCAAATCATCCAGACCACCCACATGGTCATAGTGTTCGTGTGTCACCAGTACGCCGTCTATCTTCTCAAAAGAAGAAGCACGCAGCATCTGTTCCCTGAAGTCAGGACCACAATCTATCAATATCACCGCATCATCCGTATGCAGCAGGGATGACGCACGCAAGCGGTTGTCCCGCGGGTCAGTGGAAGTGCAGACCGGACAAGTACAGCCTATCTCAGGCACACCGGTCGAAGTTCCACTTCCTAATATTCTGAGTTTTCCCATTGACTAAATCAAATAAATTTCTAAAATTAGGTTATATACAACAATGTTTGGGTGTGTCAAAACTCTCTTACTATTTTATCAAACAAACTTCCGGGTGAATATCAATGCCGAATTTCTCGCGGACAGAAGCCCGCACGGCATCCGAAAGAGCGACAATATCCGCTCCCGTGGCACCACCCGAGTTCACCAGCACCAACGCCTGCCGGCCGTGCACCGCAGCAGGCCCCAGCGCCTTGCCTTTCCAGCCACACCGGTCTATCATCCAGGCAGCCGGTATCTTTACCCGACCGGCATCCACATCATAGTGGGGCATGTCCGGATATTCCCGTTGCAAAGACTCGAACTGCCGACGCGGCACGATGGGGTTCATAAAAAAACTACCCGCATTGCCCAGCACCTTCGGGTCGGGCAACTTGCTTTGACGGATGTCTATAATCACGCGGCGCAAAATTTCCAGATTCAGCACCGGATATTTCTCCAGCTCCTGCCGGATAGTACCGTAATCCAATGTATAATGTTCCCGTTTACCCAGGCAGAAGTTCACGTAAGTCACAAACACGGTCTTCATCTCCGGTTGCTTAAACAAGCTCTTTCTGTAGGAGTAGCCGCATTCGTCCACCCCGTAGATACGCTTCTCCCTTGCCATGTTTATGGTTTCCACGGATGTTATCAGGTCCTTTACTTCCACACCATAGGCACCGATATTCTGTACTGCGCTCGCCCCCACCTCACCCGGTATCAGCGAAAGGTTCTCGGCACCATACCAATGCCGCTCCACACAGTAGGCCACAAAATCGTCCCATACCACACCGGCGCCCACACGCACCGACACGTGCTCCTCATCCTCTGACGTCACCTCCAGGCCACCGATACGTGAATGCAGCACCGTGCCTTCATAATCCTTAATAAAGAGCAGGTTGCTCCCTCCACCGATATGCAGCCAGGGCGCAACGACCTGTCCTGCTGCAATCAGCTCCCGCAGTTCATCCTCCGAACCGTATTCCAGAAATCTTGCAGCAGTAACATCAATTCCAAATGTATTGGGTATCTTCTTCAAACCTTTCCTCCTTTATTTAAATGCTCGTGTCTTCATATTTGTACAGCTCCCATCCTTTACTGCGTTTGCGGAAATAGAAGATATTGGAGTATCCGTTGCCTATACCATTTACCTTCAGTATTTTGGTATCCGACAAGTCCTCATTCTTCTGTCCGTAATTGATATTAGACAATCTGTCGGTAGGCATTACCGGACGAAAGGCATACCACTGGTCCACATCCAAAGTAGTTTCCAGAATAGAAAACTCGTCATCAGGGTCTATGGTGATGAATTGTAGCGGATGCCTGATATGCTTGCTCTGATAGACACTGTCCGTCACAAAACGGGTATAGAATTCCACGAAGTCCTCATTTTCACCTTTCTCCATCTCGCGCAGGTTAATGGCCTCGAGCATCCACATTCCCCGCTTCCGTTCAAAATAATAACGCTTCACCATACGCGTTTTCAAGAAAATCCACTCCACTTGCACCGATGTCAGCGTAGTATCGCCCACCATGTCCATATCCTCTTCCTTATCAAAAAGCAAGGTGTAATAGTTCTGCTTGGTAAACAGATAATCATGCTTCCAAAACTCTTCCTCTATCTTTGACGGCGTGTCACGATTGTAATAGGGCAAAGGGAATACCGTCCTCTGCCTTTGCAGGGCATCATCCGAAGCATAATTGAAGATAAAATCATCAAACAGCTCGTCTGCCTCCATCGGCTTCGGTTCTTCCTTCACTTCTGCTTCCAGCAGCGTATCGGCCTTGTGACCGGCCGAATCCACCATTTCCGTAATGGTAGCAAAGGGATCCATTTTCGCCTTTTTGTTTCCGCACGAAATCAAAAAGGTGAACAACAAAAATCCCAATAAAAGTTTTTTCATTCTTTACGGACCGCTTACGGTCACTTGTTTAATTTAGCTCTTAATTTCTCAAGCATGTCTACGGTCATGGACTCCAGGTCGTACTGCGGCATCCAGTCCCATTCCTCGCGTGCACAAGAGTCATCCAGAGAGTCGGGCCAGCTGTCGGCAATGGCCTGCTTCAGCGGATCAATCTCGTATGCCATCTCAAAATCAGGCATATGCTTCTTAATTTCCTGATAAATCTGTTCCGGGTCAAAACTCATGGAGGCGATGTTGAAAGCGTTGCGGTGCTTCAGCCTTGCCGGTGCCGCTTCCATCAGCGAGATGGCCGCGTTCAGTGCGTCGGGCATATACATCATATCCATATACGTGCCGGCCTTCACCGGACATACGAATTTTTCTCCCTTCACGGCAGAGTAGAAAATATCCACCGCATAGTCCGTAGTGCCGCCACCCGGAGGGGTCACGTTCGAAATGATTCCCGGAAAACGTACCGAGCGTGTATCCACACCATATTTTGTATAGTAATAGTCACTCAACAATTCAGTCGTCACTTTTGTCACCCCATACATGGTACGCGGACGCTGGATAGTGTCCTGCGGTGTCTTCACATGAGGCGTAGCTTCGCCGAACGAACCGATGGAACTCGGAGTAAACACGGCACAATTGTACTCACGTGCCACTTCCAGTACATTCCACAACCCGTCGATACCGATTTTCCAAGCCATGGCCGGACGGCTTTCGGCAACTACCGAGAGCAAGGCAGCCAGGTTGTAGATAGTATCAATCTTGAACTGACGTGCCACCACCTCGATGGACTGACGGTCTGTCACGTCGGCAATGGCCGAAGGGCCGGATGCTTTCAATTCTCCCTTGGGCATAGCACTCGGAATGTATCCTGCCACAACATGGTCATCGCCATAACGTTTGCGCAACTCCAGCGTGAGTTCCGACCCAATCTGTCCGGTAGCTCCAATTACCAAAATATTCTTCATACGAGTTATTTATAAGGTTTCGTTATTATATATGGTGCAAATATACATACTTTTTTTTCATATTTCTGCCATATTGATATTGTTTATTCCAAGAAAAATGATGTTCTTTGTGGGAAATGTAATGACAACGTATTACCTAAAAAATAAAATGCTATGTACGGTAAAATGAAAGACCATCTCAGCAAGACACTTGCTGAAATAAAAGAAGCCGGACTCTATAAAGAGGAACGCCTGATCGAGAGTGCACAACAAGCTGCTATCACCGTGAAAGGCAAGGAAGTACTGAACTTCTGCGCCAACAACTACCTGGGATTATCCAATCATCCCCGCCTGATAGCCGCTGCTCAGAACATGATGGAACGCCGCGGCTACGGCATGTCGTCCGTCCGTTTCATCTGTGGCACACAGGACATCCACAAGGAACTGGAAGCTGCCATTTCCGATTACTTCAAGACGGAAGACACCATTCTATATGCCGCCTGCTTCGATGCCAACGGCGGTGTGTTCGAGCCTCTCTTCACCGAAGAGGACGCCATCATCTCCGATTCCTTGAACCATGCTTCCATCATCGACGGCGTGCGCCTCTGCAAAGCCAAACGTTACCGTTATGCCAATGCCGACATGGCAGAGCTTGAAAAATTGCCTGCAAGAGGCCCAGGCACAACGTTTCCGCATCATCGTAACGGACGGCGTGTTCTCCATGGACGGCAATGTAGCTCCCATGGACAAGATATGTGACCTTGCCGAAAAGGTATGATGCACTGGTAATGGTGGACGAATCCCACTCTGCCGGAGTAGTGGGCGCTACGGGACATGGCGTGAGCGAACTGTACAACACCTACGGACGTGTGGACATCTACACCGGTACATTGGGCAAAGCCTTCGGCGGCGCTTTGGGCGGTTTCACCACGGGTCGCAAAGAGATTATCGACCTGTTGCGCCAACGCAGCCGTCCTTATCTCTTCTCCAACTCCCTGGCTCCGGGCATCATCGGTGCAAGCCTTGAAGTATTCAAGATGCTGAAAGAAAGCGACGCCCTGCACGACAAGTTGGTAGAAAACGTAAATTACTTCCGCGACAAGATGACTGCTGCCGGTTTCGACATCAAGCCTACCCAGAGTGCCATTTGCGCAGTAATGCTGTATGATGCCAAACTGTCTCAGGTTTATGCTGCCCGCATGCAGGAAGAAGGTATCTATGTAACCGGTTTCTACTACCCCGTTGTACCGAAAGGCCAGGCACGTATCCGTGTACAAATCTCTGCCGGACACAATAAGGAACATCTGGATAAATGTATTGAAGCGTTTATTAAGGTAGGAAAGGAATTGGGAGTGCTGAAATAGGAAATGGGGTGCACTTGATGATTTTTTTAGGCACGGATTACACGGAAGAAAGGATAAAGTAAATCCGTGAATTCCGTGTAATCCGTGCCTGAAAATAATAAATGTTTCCGTATTGCAACACATTCCTATTCTTGCAACATTACCCTATTTTTCATGCAGGCACGGTCATTAGCTCGCGCCCTATTTCACGTATTGTTTCTATTATTTCATCAAAACGTTATTTAGACGGTTTCTTTGTTCCACTCACATATTGCGCAAACAACGATAGCAGACAGACAAAAAACGGGTGATAAAGCCCACGCCTTACCACCCGTTACCTTACCGGTTATATTTCTTACTTATTTTCTTTCGCCCAGCTTCGCATCAATAAAGAAGATTCCGGCTGCACCGGCTTTCTTCACCATATCCACGATACCGGCAGCGGTAGCTTCTTCCTCTACCTGCTCGCGAACGAATCCCCACAAGAAGTCTTGGGAAGCCTTATCTTTTTCAGCGGCAGCCACGTCTACGAGAGCGTCAATCATCTTCGATACGCGGCATTCGTGTTCGTAAACCTGCTCGAATACTTCCAGCGGAGTACCGAAGTCGTTGGGAACAACGTCAACCTTATCCAGTTTGGCTTTGCCACCACGCTTGATAATATACGATGCCAGCTCACAAGCATGTGCATGTTCTTCAAACGACTGCTTCTTCAACCAGGAAGCCATACCACAATACCCCTCTTTCTCCATATAGAAAGACATTGCCAGATAAAGGTTGGAAGACCACATCTCAGCCGTAATCTGCTCATTAATTGCATTCTGTAATTTTTCTGTTATCATAATTGTATTTATTAAGTAAATTGAAATGATTACAAATATAACAAGAACACATGAATATTGTTTATCCCAATAACATTATTTAGTAAAAAAAGCATAACATAACCTTTCACATATAACAATCGCATTACAATGAAACCGGATTAGGGGGCAACGGATCTTGCAGAATGATACAGCATCAAAACAAGGACACACTTTTATCCATTCTTCGGGTTCTATCTCGCCGTTATGATTGAAGTCGGGACTAAGGTCGCGATGCCCGCAGAGACGGCTGCCGGGATAACCACGCAGTAACAGCATAACAAGCATACGCAAAGAGTGTTTCTGAAAATCGGTACGGGTAGCGACAGGGCGTCCCCGTTCATCCAACCCGCTCTCGCAGCAAATACCTATGCTGTGAGCGTTATAGCCGCGGCACGCTCCTCGGAATGTTTCAAAGGACGGAGCATCTTTATATCACCGTTCTTGCAGATATAATAGTGATAACCTGCGCCGAAGAAGCCCTGGCTCAGGTGGTCTGTTGTCAAATCATGTTCGGTATAGCTACGGTCACAGCAGGTAGCGGAACAGTGGATGACGATGAGGTTGGTAAATCTCACGTAACTTAAGTATAAGGTATAAAATATGAAACATAATTAAGCAGGCATTGCTTGTACGCCTAAAGCACAGAGAACGGCAGATGCCACTACGATTACGATTTAAGGAGCTTGTCCCACCAGTTTGATTTTGTTGTCATAAGATTTAAATTAAGGGTTTCATTTTTATAAGTTATGTTAAAAAAAAGCGGGCACAAAGGTATACAAAAAAGCGATGTATAATACGTATCGAATAACTCTTCGGGAACAAGCCGCTATCTGCAAGTAAACAAATTTCAGAAAAATGCAGATATATTTATCGCAGTGCGGTAATGGCGCACGC
>ENA-OQCB01000298-OQCB01000298.1-human-gut-metagenome-genome-assembly--contig:-NODE-298-length-23498-cov-3.161696_pt1 | contig 23498 bp, 13 predicted proteins | sample MGYA00242493_ERZ504568 | MGnify/ENA primary metagenome ERZ504568 (study PRJEB26092, sample SAMD00036229) | human gut metagenome | host: Homo sapiens | study: EMG produced TPA metagenomics assembly of...
TACTGATATACATCATATATCTTCACCATACGTACCAAACGCTGCAAGAAATCCTGATAATCCTTATGTTCAGGATTTGTCCATTGAATATCTGCCAAAGCGGCCATACGTGGTAATTCCATATATTTCCACCTGACTAAATGTAGGAATATACTCAGTCCACAAATTAGCCTGTACACCTTTAATATATTTCTGTTCCTCCGGTGTCAGTGATGCCGGCATAGGTTCATAACTATACATTCATCCTGAACGACGCGCCGTATCCATGCAGGAATACGTTCCCCGCTGCCTCCTTCCCATTCGACCAGAAGTTTGAACAGGTCTTCATGATGCAGCAAATCTTCTGCAAGCGTGATCTCCCAAACGCCATTGCCCAACCGTTGCAGCTTGTACCGGTCGTCTTTCTTCCATCCGTTGAAAGTTCCGATCAGGTATATAGCGGTGGCATTGGGTGCCCACTCACGAAAAACCCATCCACTCTTTGTTTTATGCAATCCGAAGTAAAGATACCCGGAAGCCATTTCCGACAACGTCTGTCTACCGTTACCGGTCAAGCTCTTTTCTTTGTTTACCACATATTGGTATCGTCCTTCGATCGCCTCCTTATAGGGGGCCAGCCAAGGGTCATTCTTTATTAGATTTAGCGACTCCATGATTTTTTGAGATTGGTTTCGCACAAAGATAGAAGAAAAAACTCACATAAAATGCATAAGTTTCGGGTTAATTATCCGAAGAATTCCGTTTGTTCTTATTCAAAATTAATGTCGACGGCATTTTTTGAAGTGCCTCTTTACGATGTTCGGATACATCGTTCCAGGTGTTGTAGCCGATCAGCATGAAGTTATAGCTATTGAACAATCCCGGTGTCAGGTCTTTATCCGGCAGCAAATGAGTTTGCGGGGTAGACGAGACGAAATCCCAAAGTTCTTTGACAATCCGGTCATGTCCGGGCGTCGTGGTGGATATCTTGGCTACAATGCCTGCAGAACCGTGAGTCGCTTTCAGCAATGTCCTTGTGTAGTCGAGCAGGAAGAGGTCTTCTTCGGAGCTGATGACGACCAATGTATTGGAAGCCTTCACGAAATTGCGGTTGATGAACACACCGACGTCGCAATTGCTGCGGGCGATAAACATCTTGGTCTTGTCTTTCAGCAATGCTCCGGGATAAAACCAAGATTCGGGAGCTTTGAAGCGTTTGAAAAAGCGGTTATAGAAAGAGGTACGGTAGCGGGTAGCCGCGATATCGTCCGGCGAGTCGCTCATGGAGATACCGGAACCGACCAGCAGAAAGTCGAATCCTTCGTTATTGACAATGTCGCAAATATCCTGTCCGGCGTTATTCGAAACCTCGTAGCGTGTATGGATGTTCATGCCTAATTTTTTGGCTCCATACAAGATAGGGCCGAAACTCACTTCCTCGAAATTATCCGTATGCAACGGATTGACATCGGAGCCGACGGTCAGGTGAAGCGCCGTCAGGTCCAGTTTGTTCTTCCCACGGGCAAACATCTGGTGGGCGACATCAAGCATAATCTGTCCGTTTCCGGCACGTCCGAATGAAAGGAGCACCTTGAATATCCCATCGGTCGGATCCGCATAAACCTGGTGTTCCTTGATCTTTTCGCGTGTCTTGAAACATAATTTAATGAACGAGACCAACGGTATCGTCATAAAGGTCGTGACCAATGTCATCAGCACCAACATGACGAAAATGGAAGGCGGCAATATCTTCATCTCATAGCCGATCGTCAGCACGACCAGTTCCATCAGACCGCGCGTATTCATCAAGGCCCCGATATAAAGACTGTCTTTCCAGCTTTCACCGACAAAACGGGCGGAAAACAGTGCTCCTCCGAACTTACCGATAATAGCCACTACTATGAAGATTCCGCACATGGCCCAAAGTTCCGGAGTGTTCAACAAGCCGATCTCCGTACGCAATCCGGTCGAGACAAAGAAAAGCGGAAGGAAAAGCGCCAATGACACGTCTTCCACCTTCTCTGTCATGATCTTGCGGAATTTGATGTTTCCCGGCATGACCACGCCTGCAATAAAGGCGCCGAAGAGAGCATGCAACCCCAATATTTCAGTAAAATAGGAGGATACGATCAGTAATAGGAACATCAAGGCTACCAGTGCTTTGTCGATTACCTCTTTATTATGGTATATGTGCCCGATCATCCGTAAGAAAGGACGAACGGCAAGAAACATGAAGAGGATATACAGGATGGAAAACAATATATTGTAAACGGCACTCAGCATACTGCCGGCCTGAGCGATAGCAATCACGACGGCCAACAGGCACCAGGCTGTGATATCTCCGTTGGCTGCACTTGCCAATGAGATAGTTCCCAAATGTGTTTTGGTCAACCCCTTTTCCTGAATAATACGGGCCAGAACGGGAAAGGCCGTGATACTCATGGCAATCCCGATAAAGAGGGCGAACGAGAGAAACGGCGTCCCTTTATGAGCATAAGATCCATAGACATAATAGGCTGTCAGCATACCGAAGAAAAACGGCACGACCGTACTGGTGTGGCTGATCAGGATGGTCTCTTTCAATTTTTTGCGGACTTCGCCGATATCCAGTTCCATACCGATGGCAAACATGAAAAGAATGAGGCCGAATTGGCTTAATATGGTGATATTACCTAATGACTCGAGTGGAAAAAGAAACGCGGATACTCCCGGCAGGAGGTGGCCGAGCACGGACGGACCGAGTACAATACCGGCTACGATTTCACCGATAACAGTGGGTTGGCCGATCTTTTGGAACATCCAGCCGAACAGGCGGCAGACGATTAATATGGTAATGATTTGCAGAAGGAGGATTCCCATCGACGATTGGATGTGATGAGCAACCGAATCCCAGAACACAAGAAAGCCTTCCCCCATCGTTTTGGGGGCATTTTGCATGGTCTGAACGGCTGTTCCGACCTGCTGGCTTTCTCCTTCTTTGACTATGAAATACATAAGTGAGCCAAAGACCAGGATCATCATCAAATAAAAGGCTATGCTTTTTTGTTCCTTTACCCATCTGCTATCTCTGATACGGTTTCTTGCAAAAGTAAGAAAAGGAATTAATATAACTCTTTGTGTGATGAGAAATTTTTACTGGCGATTTTGTTTTTTTGCAAAATGTCAGATTTGCCTTCTTCAGATTCGTTTATACACATCCATTCATCGGAATGGTAAATCCGCTTTTTCCTCGATATGTCTTTTTTTACCCTTATTGTAATATAAGGTAAAAAAGCCATTGGTTCAAATCGAAACTACTACTGCATCTAATTCGATTTCCTACCCCATATAGTTGTAATTAGTAGCAAGGGTAATATTTTTTAACAAACCACTATTTCTAGTATAGTGTTAGGAGACAATGGTTTATTGTAGATATTTATTTTATTGGGGGATATTGTCTGATTTAAATTTAAATATAACCACCTCCAAGGAACCTTTAAGTATATGATTGGATATGAAAAAACGCCACTAAAGCTGCACAAATCGGGCGAACTTCAGTGACGTCTACAGTCAAGGCCAGCTATATTTAATTAGTATGTTGTTTTTTTATTCAAACCCAGCATGTACCCCTTTGATGGAGAAGGAATCCGCTTCCCTCTTTTTCTCTCCGGTGTACATCCATTCGATGGTGTCTTCGTATGTCTTACCGTCACTCTGGACGACAGCTTTCACGACGTTCTTTCCGTCTTTGAGGGTGACATTGTCTACAATGTAATGTACGTCGGTATAACCTTTATGGATGCCGGACAGCTCCTGGCCGTTCAAGAAGACTTTCGGCTCGCCGATATTGGAATAGACAGTGATGGAGGTGACTTTCTTTTCGCGATCCACATTCCGACGCTGTGTCAGGTAGAGGACAGGGTCTTCGCTCCAGTTCGCCTTGTACCAGAAATAAGAGTCTTTCTTCGTCTTGCGGTCGAACGTCACCAGCCCCTTCATGTTACGGGCGGGAAGGTCGCCGCGGTTGGCCAGAGGAGTGGCAAAATCGAAAGTGTTCCATAAATAAGAAGCGACGATATACGGATGCCCTGCAATCACGCTCCACTGGTATTCGTGTGTTTTCGTCTGGAACGTTTCCGGATAGAAAGGCTTCGTCCAGTTCAACGAGTTCTCCAGATATTCCGTCTGGTGCAACAAGTTGGCATCGGCTCCGTATTCCGTCAGCATCAGTTTCTGGTCCGGATAGTTCTTCTCCAAGCCTTCCACCCACGGTTCGATATCCTGCAATTTCTTTTCATACCAGCCGAAATAGCGGTTCATTCCCTGTATGTCGGCGTTCAGGTTGACCGGATGCTCCATGTGTCCGTAGCCGTTTACCGAAACAGTGTAACGGTCGGGATCTTCCGTCTTTGCAAGGTCATGCAGAGACTTAGTCAGTTCCTTGGTATATTCGTGCGGATGATAGACTTCGTTATGCAGCCCCCAGACATAGATCGAAGGGTGGTTGAAGCTTTGGCGGATCAGTTCGCGGAGCTGGCTTCGGGCATTTTCGGCTTCCTGCCCGGAGACACGGTTCACGAAAGGAATCTCCGCCCAGATGATCAGCCCTAAGCTGTCGCAACGCGAATAGAGGTAGTCCGACTGCTGGTAATGGGCAAAACGGACGGTCGTCGCACCGATATCCATAATAGTAGCCAAGTCGAAGTCATGATTTTCATTCTTCAACGCACTGCCCAGCTCCCACCAGTCCTGATGGCGGGTAACGCCGTACATCGGATATTTCTCGCCATTCAGATAGAACCCTTTGCCGGCAACGATCTCATACTTGCGCAAGCCCAACGGCTGTACCACTTCGTCGATCACTTTCCCGTCCCGGACGAGGCGGCTCACGACCTTATATAAATAAGGGTTCTTCCGTCCTTGCCATAAGGTGGGATTCTTAATCTTGAAATCGGCTTCGAACGACTGTACGCCCTGTGCCGCGAGGTCGAATGAACGGCTCTGGGTCGCGACTTGTTTCCCTTCCTGGTCATAAATCGTGTTCTGCAAAGTGAGCGGAGCCGGTTGCAGTGTTCCATTATCCAACTTCACCTTTACTTTTACATCCGCTTGCTTTTTGGAGACATTCTTCTGGGTAATGTAAACACCGGAAGATGCACAATCGGTCACACAGATATTATAAGGGTCTGTCACGATCAACCAAACCGGACGGTACATCCCGCCATAGACGCCGAAAAGCACATGGTTGACAGGAATCACATCCGGACGTGACGCATTGTCGGCTTTCACAATGATCTCGTTATCCGCTCCCGGCTTCAGCACCGTGCCGATCTCGCATGAAAAAGCGGAATAGGCCCCTTTATGAGTCGCAACAAGCGAACCGTTCACATACACTTCCGCAACGGCTCCCACACCTTCAAAGCGGAGAAACACGCGTTTCCCTTTCATTTCGACAGGGAAGAAATAGTGCTTTTTGTAGTAGGCAGGCCCTTCATAGAAATTATCGAACTGTACCTGCATGTCTTTCGCATTCCATGTATGAGGAATCTCGACCTCGGTCCATCCACTCTCCCATTTGGGCGCATTGACGGCCAGTTCCTTGCCTGCCGGCGCTTTCTTAAATACCCAGCCGGAGTTAAACGACTCGACAATCCGGCCTTCAGCCTGCATCACCAAACTGAAACAGGCCAGCAATAAGGTTAAACTTAATACTCGTTTATTCATGATGTTTTAATTGATTGAGTTACAAAAATAGGATTACCTGACAAATCCACCGTGTAAAATCATCTCAATCCTGTTCAAGATCGTCTCTAAATCGTTATCTTTGCAGAGTTACACCCCTATAAAGGTCTAATTTAATAAAAACTACAGATGATAAAAAGACTCTATACCGCATTCATCATATATATGGTTATGCTATATGCAACCCCGGCATATAGCATAAATTTCTTCTTCTCCCACCTGGGAGTAGAAGATGGCCTGTCGCAAGTTTCCGTTCTTGATATTTTCCAGGATTCGGACGGCTACATCTGGTTCGGGACACGCAACGGAGCAAACCGCTATGACGGGTATGAATTTGTCATCTATCAGAATGAGGTAAACAACAACGCCACATTGACCGACAACTATATCCGGGGATTTGCTGAAGACGACCGGAAGAATATCTGGATCGCAACTTCAAACGGGATCAACTGCATCGATCATACAACCAAAAAGATAATCCGTTTCTACCCCAGAAGCATCGACAAAGAATGCACCACCAACGCCGCAGTACGACTATTGAAGCATTCCGACGGAAATGTCTATGCTTTCTGCAACCAGTCCATATTCAAATGCAGCATGGACCAGACAGTCGAACCGATCTTGCCCGACACGGTAATCTCTTCACCGGCCCACTCCGTAGCACAAGCTCCGGACGAGGACATCTATATCGGAACGGAGAGCAGCGGCTTGTACATCTATTCCGGAAACTGGAAACTAAAACAACATATACCAGTCGACGGTACCATAACAGCCATACTGCCGGACGAGGGCGGAAACATATGGCTGGGGCTGGACGAAGCCGGAATCTGCCTTTTCAACAAAGAGAGGCAGACTTTTACCTGGTTGCACAAAGACAACACCTGCCTCAGCAACAACTCGATACGCACACTCGTCCCCTATAGCGACAGTTCCATTCTGATCGGGACGTTCCGGGGTTTGAACATACTGGATAAAAAAGAGCTCGCCATCGCTCCGGCAGATATCAATATCGCCGGGAAAGGGGGACTGAGTCATTACTCCATCCATAGCATGATGATCGACAAAGACCAGACACTTTGGATCGGGACCTATTCGGCGGGAGTCAACTATCACAGTCCCTTTTACAGGCCGGTTTCCTATATCACGCCAAACGAATATGCCGGTATCATCGGCAAAGGCCAACAAGACAAGAACGGAAACATGTGGTTTGCAACAGAAGGTGCCGGATTGTTTTACTATAACCCGGAAAGCGGGCGGCAACAGCTTTATCCCATCAAACCTCTTCACGAAGGGAATTACGAGATCAATATCATAAAATCGATCCTGATACAGGGAGACTCGATTTTGTGTTCCACGCATTTCGGATCGGTCTATTTGTTCTCTATCCGTGACAAACAGTATAAAAAGCTGTACGACTTCCGGCACAACGACATTTTCTCCCTATACATCGACAAAAAAGGACGGCTCTGGATACCAACAAACAGCAGCCAGGACTTGGTGATGGTCGACAGGGGGAAGCAGGTCAATCGGTTCATGGCCGATGGTGTTTCCCGTCCTTTCAGATGGGTCACCGTAATCCATGAACTCGAACCAGACCTGTTTTTGTTCGGCACATTGTCCGACAGCCTTTACCTGTACGACATCAAGAAAGAAACCGTCCGCAATCTTTCCACCGAACTGCAACCGAATCCTAAGTTCGAGAAGTTGGGGAATATCACGGCCATTACGCAGGACAACGAAGGCAACGTCTGGATTGCGACCAATAAAAACGGCTTATACCGCCTGAACCGGAACCTGAAACTGGCCAAACATTATCAGAAAGAGGACGGGCTGTCCGACAGTTACATTAACTCGCTGACTATCGACCGACATCAAAATATCTGGGTGACGACGGGAAAATCTCTGTATAAACTGAATCGTACGACCGATATTTTCAACGAAATGAAGATAGCCGATATTCCTGCAATGGAGTTTACACGATTTTCAGGCAACAGCATTTCTGACGACGGCAGCATCTATTTTCCTGGAGACAAAGGAATCCTTTTCTTCAATCCGGACAAGATCATGGTGAACCCCAACATTCCACCCGTATATATCACTTCCCTGATTGTAAATAACAAAGACGACGTGACGGGAGAGATTGAGGACGGGGGCATTACGCTTGCTTCCGACCAAGAATAGCATCACGTTCAGATACACGGCGTTAAACTTTATCCATTCCGAACGGAACCAGTATGCCTACAAGTTGGAAGGAGCCGACCCGACGTGGCACACGGTCGGCAACCGGCGGGAAGCCTATTACAGCAATTTGGCCCCCGGCACTTACACGTTCCGGATCAAAGCCTCCAACAACGACAACGTATGGAACTCCGAAGAAGCGACACTACGCATCACGATCGATCCGCCCTTTTACAAGACTTGGTGGGCTTATCTCCTATACTTCAGTATCATCACATTCATCATTGTGAAAATCATCCGCCACCAACACGACAAGCATGAACGGGAACGGGAACTTCGCTACAAACAGATGGAGCAGGATAAGGTCAACGAGCTGCATGAGGAACGGATGCGCATGTTCACCAATTTCTCACACGAACTGCGTACTCCCCTGACGCTCATCATCAACCCGCTAAACGACCTGATGCAGTACGTCTCGTTCTCGCCCGAAATAAAGGAGACACTTCAGCTGATCAAAAAGAACACCGGACGGATGTTACTCTTAGTCAACAACCTGATGGATATACAAAAATACGAGGCCGGTAAAACGATCCTGCAAAAAACCAGTTTCAACTTCTCCGCCTTTATCCGCGAGATGTATCACTCCTTCGAGAGTGTGGCGGGCAACAGGGAAATCCGTTTCACGTTGGACAACGAGCTGCCGGAAACCTACCAGGTTTGTTTCGATGAGGCGGAAATCGAAAAGATATTCTTCAATTTGCTCTCCAATGCCTTCAAATTCACACCTTCAGAAGGACAGGTGACCATCCGTGTCAGTACGATCACACAAGCAGAATGCGAACTGCTCCCATTCCGGCTCCAATTCGACAGCTCCATCCTCGGTAGAAGACAGCATACTTGTTTATCGAAGTGGCCGACACTGGTAAAGGATTCAGCGAACAGGAAGCGGAAAAGATTTTCGAACCTTTCTACCGTTCGCAAGAAGATATACACCGGCAGATTTCCGGTACAGGCATCGGGCTTAGCCTGACACGCTCCATCATTTTGCAGCATAACGGTTGCATCTGGACCGAAAGCTCGGAAGCGGAAGGCACTCGCTTCCTCTTCCTTCTTCCCGACACCGAGAAGCAGGAAGAAGGGCAAGACGAATCTCCCGTCCTGTCCAAATCTGCCGAAATCAGCAAAAAGTTCGATTTGCTGGTCGAAGAGACTCGGAACAAAAACAAGCAGACCATCTTGCTGGCCGACGACAACCAGGAAGTGCTTCAATATCTGGAACAACAACTCTGCCTGGACTATGTCGTGGTCAAGGCATTCAATGGCAAAGAGGCATTGGCGATGATCGAGGAATCATATCCTCATATCGTCATCAGCGACGTCATGATGCCCGAAATGAACGGGCTCGAACTTTGCAAACGTATCAAAGAAAACCAAAACTACTGCCATATACCGGTTATCCTACTTACCGCCAAATCGATGATATCACAAATCGAAGAAGGCCTGGATGCCGGCGCAGACGACTATATCGTCAAACCGTTCCAGATATCTTTGCTCAAAGCCCGCATCCGGAACATCCTTTCCCTGCGCGAGAAAATGAAGACGATGTACGGGGAAACGCTTTCCCTCAAACAGTTCGGAGTAAAAGAGCCGAAAGAGCACGACGATTTCCTCGCCCGATATATCGAGATTGTAAAAGCCAATATATCGAATCCCGAACTCGACGTGTCGGTCATTTATGAAGCATTGGGAATGAGCCGGACTAACTTTTACAGGAAAGTAAAGACGGTAACCGGGCTTTCTCCTATCGAACTGATCAAAAACATCTGCCTGGAGGCTGGGGCGAAATTATTAAAGGAATCGGACATGAACATTTCCGAAATAGCCCAGCACATCGGTTTCAGCAGCCGTTCGTATTTTGCCCGCAGTTTCAAGGCTGTCTATGGAATGTCGCCGACAGAATATCAGGAAACAGAATCTCAAAACTAAGGGTATATCTATCAAATTTCATCAAAATAAATGTTTTTTAGCACGTTGGTATGTTTTTATCCCCTTTTGGAATAAAAATACACGCGCTTGGCTTGCATCTTTCATTCTTTTGACACAAAAAATAAATAGGACCGACAGGTTAATTACTAATTGTTTAATGTGCTAATAAATTATGAAAGGCATGAACAGACAACTACGAGGGAATTTGCCTCCCAACGAAAAGGCAAACGGGAAGAACAGATTTCTTTCCTTATTACTACTCTTTATGGCGTTTGTATCCGTACAGGTATATGCGCAGGATGTCAAAGTTTCCGGTACGATCAATGACAGTATGGGGCCGATTATCGGGGCAAACGTCATCGAAAAAGGAACGACCAACGGTGTCATCACAGACGTGGATGGTAAGTTCACGCTGACCGTGTCATCGAAAGATGCAGTCATCCAGATTTCCTACATCGGATTTACGAGCCAGGAATTCAAAGTGGGAAATCAAACGGTTTTCAACATCAAACTGTCTGAAGACACACAAAAGTTGGACGAAGTGGTAGTCGTAGGTTACGGTTCGCAGCGCAAATCAGACTTGACGGGCGGTATCGTGGCAGTTGGCGAAGAAAAGCTCCAAATGGCACGACAAACAACTTGATGGATAAATTGGCCGGACAGATTCCGGGTATGAATGTCACGACCGGCAACGCCAAACCGGGCGAAGACCAGTCACTGCGTGTCCGTGGTGAAAACTCGTTGAGTGCAGACAACTCCCCTCTGATCGTCATGGACGGTATTCCTTACAGCGGTTCATTAGGTGACATCGATCCGGATATCATCGAGAACATGTCCGTATTGAAAGATGCATCTTCAGCTGCCATTTACGGTTCACGCGGTGCGAACGGTGTCATCCTGATCCAGACTAAAAAAGGTAAAAAAGGAGCACCGACCGTAAGCTACAAAGGACAAGTCGGCATGCAACAGGCACAACGTCGCATCGACATGATGAAAGGTGCCGAATATGTAAAATACACGCAGGACTACAACCGCATGAAATACGGTTATTCCGGAGATCAGCTCGATCCGCTTGTACTCCTGAACCCAAGCGAACGTGCAAATTATCAGAACGGTTCGGAACTGGACTGGCAGGACATCATGTTCCGCAATGCTTTAACCACCAGTCACCAGATCAGCATTTCCGGTGGAACAGACGCAACAACCTATATGGCATCGATCTCTCACCTGAAAGAAGATGGTGTTATGGAAAATACAGGGTTAAAACGTACCAACATCGCATTGAACATTACACAGGTTTTAAATAAATGGTTAACTGTCGGAATGGGTACACAAGCTGTCCAGAAGGAATTCGGAGGAGAACAGCCTTACCTGGAAGCCGGCCTGAAAATGAGTCCTTACGGTATCTACAAAGATGAAGAAGGACGCTACGTCGATTATCCGATGGACCAGACATTGTTCTATAATCCGATGGCTAACATAAATGCGACAAACGATAAGACAAACCGCAACGTATTTATTTCTACTTTTGCAGAAATTCAATTCCCTATCGAAGGTCTGTCATTCCGCACAAACTTCGGTTACAACTATCGTAACGAGTTCGAAGGAACTTATTACGGAAGAAACACGCTTTCCGGTAGTAAAGTAAACGGTTCTGCCTCCATAGAGAATATCCACTATTACGATTACACATGGGAAAATCTCTTGAAATACAATAAAACATTCGGCCTGCATAAAATCGATGCCACAGCCTTGTTACAGTATGCAGGAAACAAGTAAAAGGAAGCTAAAGAATCCGGTGAAAGCTTTGTAAACGAACGATTCCGAATACCATAATATGCCGGTGCTGAAAGAACAAGGAAATCACTTCCAAGCTTACGGAAACAGCGATGCTGTCCTATATGTTACGTTTGAACTATTCTTATGCAAATAAATATTTGCTGACACTTACCGGCCGTTCCGACGGTTACTCTGCATTCGGTAAGAACAACAAATATGCATTCTTCCCCTCTGTTGCTGCAGCATGGAACATGTCTTCCGAAGAATTCATGGAGAACCAGTCAAACTGGATGGATATGTTAAAGGTCCGTCTGTCATGGGGTTCTAACGGTAACCAGGCTATCAACCCTTATCAGACACTTGACCGTTTGAAACTGACAAACTATATTTTGGGGGCGACCACGGTACTGTTGTAAACGGTTCTTACTTGCCTACCGATGGGGTCGGCAACCCGAACTTGAAATGGGAAACTTCACGCACGGTCAATGCCGGTATCGACTTCAGCTTCTTCAATGGCCGCCTTTCCGGTAACATCGACGTGTATGTGGTCAACACAAGCGACTTGTTGATGAGCCGTACGGTCCCTTACATGAACGGTTACAAATCCATCATGGACAACGTAGGTAAAACCCGTAACAAGGGGGTTGAAATCGCATTGAACTCTGTCAACTTCCAGAACAATGATTTCAGCTGGACTACGAACGTCAACTTCTCACTGAACCGTGACAAGATTATCGAACTGCGCGGCGATGGTAAAGACGATATCACAAACAAATGGTTCATCGGAGAACCGCTGCGCGTATTCTACGATTACAATGTTGTCGGGACATGGCAGGAAAACGAAACATACGTTGAGAATGGACATACGATCAGCTGGGATGCCGAAAGCGGCAAGTTCCTGAATGAAGAAGGAAAAGAATACCAGAAAGGTGCTGTTCCCGGTTCTGCTAAACTGGAAGACAAAGACGGAAACGGCTCCATCACGGCCGACGATAAGAAAATCATTGGTTCTAAACTACCGAGCTTCCTGCTGTCAATGGGTAACCGCTTCGATTACAAAAACATCTATTTCTCTTTCTTGCTGAACGGAGTGTTCGGACAGACAAAAGAATTGCATGACTACAACTTCGATCGCTGGATGCCGACATACAACTACATAAGTGGTATGGACTACTGGACACCGGAAAATCCGACAAACGAAATGACCTCTCCGGCTTATGTTCCTTACGACAAACACTCATTCTACAAAAAGATGAATTATGTCAATATCAAGAACATCACGATCGGATACACGTTCCCGAAGACAGTTTTAAGCACGATTGGAATCAGTTCGCTGAGCATCAATGCAAGTGTCAATAACCTCTATACTTTCAGCAACATCGACAACTGGTTGAACTTGGAAGATAACGATAATAACAGAAACATCCTCGTTACTTATCCGACAGCCCGTTCTTACATGTTTGGATTAAATCTTACTTTCTAACATTATAATCGAATTTGAATATGAAAAATATATTAGCAACTGCCGCTGCCGCATTTTTATTGGTGACATCAACCGGTTGTTCTGGTTTTCTGGATGAAGAGCTAAAAAGCTCGCTGGCTCCGGACAATACATACACAAGCAGCTATGGCTTCGAAGTCGGCGTAAACGGACTGTACGGTTGGGCCCGTTCTGAGTTTAACACATGGGGAGGCGCAACAACGAGTCAGGGACAAGCTTGCCCGTACGAATCATTCCAAGTGGCAACCGACATCGTTTATACAGGCCATGGCGACGGTTCATTGGTTCCTTTTGAAAATTTGTCTTATACACCGTCCACAACATTTGTCACATCCTATTGGAACTGGGGATATGGCCTGATTGCCTCCGCAAATGAAATCCTCGAATATTCGGAAGGTAATGTCAACTGGGACGAACCGACCGACAAAGCCTATTATCAGGCTGTCGCTCGCTTCTTCCGCGCTTATGCTTACCGGTATCTGGTATATTTGTACGGAGATGTTCCATATGTCGACAAAATCGAAAAGAACTTCCGCATAGACTTTACCCGTACACCGAAAGCGGAAGTTTTAGGCAAGATGATCGAAGACTTGCAGTTTGCAATTGCAAACCTTCCGGAAGATCCCGATAAGGTCGAAGTTGGACAATTGACTAAATGGGCTGCCCAGCATATGCTTTCGGAAGTATACCTCATGGCAGGTAAGTATGCGGAAGCGGAAGCAGCTGCAAAAGCCGTAATCGATTGCGGTTACTTCAATCTGATGACTTCACGCTTCGGTGCGGAAAAAGATAAAGCCGGTGATCCTTTCTCCGATATGTTCAAAGAGTACAACCAAAACCGTACTTCCGGTAATATGGAAAGCATCTGGGTTATGCAGCTCGAATACAACACGACCGGAGGCGGCGGAGCAAACGAAGACTGGACAAAACGTGCCTGGGTTCCCAAATACTATAACGAAGACGGTTTTGTGTTGGCAGACTCTTTAGGCGGACGTGGCCTGGCACAGATCGTCCCATTCAAATGGTGGATCGACAGCAACGACTTCTTCGCTTCAAGCGATATCCGTAACTCGGAATACAACATCAAGAGGAACTGGTATTACAACGATGCCTCTTCTGATAAATATGGAAAGAAAGCCGAAATAACAGAGGACACATGGACCAAATTCACCGTATTCCCGGCTGTCACGAAATTCTTTTACGGAAAAGCTGAAGACTTGAGCTACGGCGGTAACAACAAAGACCGCATGAAGTTCCGTCTGGCCGAAACATATCTGTTATTGGCTGAAGCGCGTCTGATGCAAAACAATGCGCAAGGAGCTGCAGACGCGATCAATGTAATCCGCAAACGTGCAAACGCACCGGAAATCGCAGCCAAAGATGCCACGATCGACTTCCTGCTGGATGAACGTATCCGTGAATTGGTCGGTGAAGAGTTGCGCCGGTTTACGCTGGTTCGTACAGGTAAGCTGGTTGAGCGCGTAAAGAAATACAACCCGCACAGCAACACAATGGACGAACACCACACTTTGTGGCCGATCCCGCAGACCATCATCGACTCTAACACAGGAGCCGAGTTCCCGCAGAATCCGGGGTATTAAGCATTGAATACCTACTGACAGACACACACTTATATGGTGAAAGGGGAGTTCCAGCCAAAGGAACATCCCCTTTCTTTTTTATAAGAATCATTGGATTTGGTACATTTTTTAATCATTTTGAGATGATATTATTATATCCTGAGCCTTATCTTTTCTATTTTTGGTGCAGAATTAAATAGAAACAGAACGAATATCATGAAAACTACAATCAAGTACATTTGTACAGGCCTCTCACTTTGCGCTTGTACCTGTTTAGTGAACAACCTGCCGGCACAGGCCGAAACGACAAATACCGCCGTCACTACAACAGCTGCCGGCTGGAACCGGCAAAGCGTTATGGACGTCGCCCGCCGGGTGGCAGACTGGCAGATCAAGGATTATCCCGAAAACAAATATGCCAAGAGCGAACCGCGCGGATGGATCGCCGGGGCGCTTTATATGGGGATGTTCGACTGGGCGGAACTGAGTGGAGACAATACCTATTACGACTGGCTCCGGAAAATCTTCAACCGACAGAGCTGGCAGGTTGCCAACCGGATGTATCATGCCGATGACGTTTGCATCGCACAAACCTACATCGATTTCTATAATAAGGAAAAGAACGAGAATATGCTGAAACCGACTATCGCTCGCGCTGACTGGGTTTTGAACAACCCTTCCAACGGAAGTATGGACCTCGATTACAGCAAAGGCAGCACGATCGAACGCTGGACCTGGTGTGACGCCCTCTTCATGGCGCCCGGTGTCTACACGCGGCTCTACACACTGACCGGCAACCGCAAATACATGTATTTTGCCGATGGCGAATTTCGTGCCACTTACAATCACCTGTATGATAAAGACGAAGATCTCTTCTATCGCGACAGCCGCTATATCGGACAGAAAGAAGCCAACGGCAAGAAGGTGTTCTGGGGACGCGGCAACGGTTGGGTAATCGGCGGATTGGCGGAAATATTGAAGACGCTGCCGGCGGAAGATACCGAGTTCCGGCCTTTCTATCTCGAACTTTATAAGGAGATGTCCGAGCGCCTCGCCGGGCTGCAAGGGAAAGACGGTTACTGGCATGCCAGCCTGCTGGACCCGGACAGCTATCCTTCGCCCGAAACAAGCGCGACCGGATTTATCGTCTACGGCCTGGCATACGGAATCAACCAGGGTTATCTGCCGGCAGACAAATACCTGCCTGTCGTAAAAAAAGGCTGGGAAGCATTGACACGCGCCGTTGAAACGAACGGAAAAATTGGGTTGAGGGTCCAGCCGGTAGGTGCCGATCCGAAAAAGGTGACACGCGACATGACCGAGCTCTATGGTACAGGTGCATTCCTGATGGCTGCATCGGAAATTTACAAATTAGCAGACAAATGAGACATACTATTTGTTTACTCTTCGCATTTCTCTCCCTTTCTTTATCCGGTATTTCCGCAACGAACAGACAGGATTCATTACGCCAAATGCAGCTTAATGATATGGGAGTGCAAATCCGATGGGTAAATCCTACCGCCATACGTGCCTATCTGGACGACACAAAAACGGCATTAGGAGAGAAAGCTCCCGCACTTTACGAAAAACTGTCCCGTCTGGAAACGCTCCTGCCCGGAGTACGGAAAGCCTTCTCCAGCAAGGTTTCCGGCAATGTAGCCGACGAAGTGATTGGCCAAGCTCAAGAAATACTCGCGTTGAAGCGCGAGATCATCCTGGCCAATCCGCTGCTGGATATGGACAAGGTCATAGTGGCCCGTTACCGTTTAGGCGACAAGGCCCGTAAGGCAATGGGCCCGTCTATGGGCACTTCGACGGCCAACTACAACTCGCTATTTTCCAATCCGCGTACAGGCTACGATGCCGAGATCGACTTGCTCACAGGTCTGCGTGGACAAATCGAAAGCGGCCGTATATACAAGCCCGAAGCCGATGTTCCCCTGTCGGACATACAACTCCACTGGGATGCCGACCGACTCCTTTTCTCCTCGCTCGACGAAAAACGGAAATGGCAGATTTACGAAATAAAAACGGACGGAAGCGGTCTCCACCAGAAGATCACCGTCGATGAGCCGGATTTAGAGTTTTGCGATGCCAATTATCTGCCGGACGGGAAAGTGGTGGCAACGACCAATATCGGTTACAACGGCGTTCCTTGCGTGCATGGCGACGATGTGGTAGCCAACCTTATCTCCTTTGATCCCGAGACGCGTGCTTTACGCCGCCTCACCTTCGACCAGGACGGCAACTGGTCGCCTATCGTGATTCCGAACGGACGCATTATGTACACCCGCTGGGAATATACGGATCTGACACACTATTTCTCCCGTATCGTGATGCACATGAACCCTGATGGGACGGAAAACAAAGCGCTCTACGGCAGCGGCTCCTACTTTCCGAACAGCACGTTCGACATGAAACCGCTCTCCAAGCACAGCAGCCGCTTCATCGGCATTATCTCCGGCCATCACGGGACGGCACGTTCGGGACGGCTCGTCATCTTCGATCCTGCCAAAAGCCGGAAAGAGGAAAAAGGGATGATACAGGAACTGCCGTTCAAAGACCGTCCGATCGTCCCAATCATCAAAGACGAATTGGTGGAAGGTGTCTGGCCTCAGTTCATGAAGCCGTTCCCGCTCAGCGAAAAGTATTTTTAGTCGCCTGCAAACTGGATAAGGATGCCCTGTGGGGAATTTACCTGGTTGACGTTTTCGATAACCTGACACTCATCACCGAGAAGGAAGGAGAAGGCCTGACTGCTCCCATCCCGCTGGTAAAACGTGAAACACCTCCTGTCATCCCTTCGAAGATCAAGCCGGATAGCAAAGAGGCTACGGTCTTTATCCAAGATATTTATGAAGGTGAAGGTACGCAGGGTGTTCCCCGAGGTACGATCAAGGCACTCCGTATCTTCGCCTATGAGTACGCCTATATCTTAGCTCCTTCCGACCATGATGCACAGGGAATACAAAGCGGATGGGATATCAAGCGCGTGCTCGGAACGGTCCCGGTCGAGGAAGACGGTTCCGCACTGTTCACCATTCCAGCCAACACGCCGGTTTCCATCCAGCCGTTGGATAAAGACGGGGCTGCTATCCAGTGGATGCGTAGCTGGTTGACGGGTATGCCGGGCGAGATCGTCTCTTGTGTCGGTTGCCATGAGGACCAGAACAGCATACCCATTCCTAAACGCACGATTGCTTCGGCCAAGCAGTCACGCCGACTCGAGACACCGGAAGGAGGTGTCCGTCCGTTCACTTTCCGTCTGGAAGTACAACCGGTACTGGACCGTAACTGCGTCTCTTGCCACAACGGGAAAAATGCCGAACCGGACTTCCGAAAGGATCAGATGGTCACTTATAAGAGAGGTATATTGACGAAAATCAACAAACAGTATGACCAGAGCTATCTGAACCTGCATCCGTACGTGTACCGTCAGGGACCGGAATCAGATATCTACGTCCTCAAACCGGCCGAGTTCCACGCGAGCAATAGCGAACTGATCCGCATCTTGCAAGCCGGACACCACAGTGTAAAGGTTCCAGAGGAAGATATGCGGACACTCTATACCTGGATCGACCTCAATGCGCCTTACAACGGGGCTTTCACCCAAATCGACCTAAAGCCTCAATCACCGAAGAACCAAGTGGTACGTCGTATGGAACTGGCCGAGAAATACAGCGGAGTACGGGTAGACTGGCAAAAAGAGATCGCCGACTATGCCAACTGGCTGAAAGAAAACAAAAAAGCAGACGGTATTACCGGAGCGACGACCGGAGAGACAGTCGAAATAAAAGAACCGGCCAAACCGATCCGCCCGGTCAAAGTAAAGGGATTCCCGTTCGACACGCAGACGGCGACGGCCCGGCAAGCAGCCAAAGGCGAAACGACTCGCCGCCTCAGTATCACTCCGGATGTCCATATCGATTTGGTATGGATTCCCGCCGGTAGCTTTGTGATGGGCAACAACCGGACGCCTTCCGCTTCGCCTGCATTTAAGGCAAATGTAAAGGAGGGGTTCTGGATGAGTACGACCGAAATCACGAACGAACAGTTCCGTGCACTTTTCCCGGAACACGACAGCCGATACATCGGACAGACCTGGAAGGACCATACGACTCCCGGCTATGCGGCCAACCAACCCGAACAGCCAGTCGTGCGCGTCAGCTGGGACGAGGCGAACGCTTTCTGTCAAAAACTCGGCAAGATCTCGGGCTGCAACACTTCCCTTCCTACCGAAACACAATGGGAATGGGCGGCACGTGCAGGAAGTGCAGATGATTTCTGGTTCGGATCGACGAGCAGCGACTTCGGCTCTTTCGAGAACTTGGCAGACAGTACGACTGTCGATCTGGCGGTAACGGGTGTAGATCCGAAGCCGATGCGGGCAAACGATCCCATGCGCAAGTTCTGGGATTTCCTGCCGAAAGTCCTGAACGTAAACGACCATCAACTGATCAGTGGCCCCGTCGCCTCTTACCGCCCCAATCCCTGGGGATTGTACGACATGAACGGAAACGTGGCGGAATGGACGGCCTCCGATTACATTCCTTATCCTTTAAAAGAAAAGGCAAACAAAGAGACTGCCGAAAAGAAAGTCGTACGTGGCGGCTCTTGGCGTGAACGTCCTAAATACTCCACATCTGCCGTCCGTAAAGCCTACCTGCCTTGGCAACGGCCGATGAACGTCGGCTTTAGGATTATTGTCGAATGACGCTGCGTCCATTGCCGGCGCGGTTCACACAGATGCGGACGGGGATGCGCTCAGTCATTTCCTGCACATGCGAGATGACACCGATCTTGCGTCCCTGCGTCCGCAAACTTTCCAAAGCATCCATCGCCACACGAAGCGTCTCGGCATCCAAGGACCCGAAACCTTCGTCGATAAAAAGGCTTTCGACCCTCATCCGGTTGGATGAAAGAGAAGACAAACCGAGCGCAAGTGCCAGCGAAACAAGGAACGATTCGCCCCCCGAAAGGCTATGAACGGTACGCACCTCATCACACATATCCCGGTCGATCACCTGCAAGGCAAGCGTTTCGGGAACCCGTTCCAGCCGATAACGCCTTGTCAAGCAACGCAATTGCACATTGGCATAGTTCAACAGAATATCAAGCGTATATCCTTGCGCTATGCGACGGAACTTGGCGCCATCGGCAGAACCGGCCAATTCGTTCAGCTTCGCCCAACGTTCGCTTTCCGTACGCCGGACATTCAATTCTTCCTGTAGACCGGAAACTTTCGCCTTGTTCTCCGTCTGGGTACGAAGCCGGAAAGCAAGTTCCGTCTTTTCCTGCGTAAAGCGGAGCAGGGTTGCTTCGAGTGGCTGTCCATCAGAAGAAGCCAAATAGCCGGCAGTCCATTTATCTAAAGCCGCCTTTCTCCGGAGTAGGTCGGCAGAAGCTTCATCCAAGTCCTTTGCGATCTGGTCGGCAATGCCACGCGTCTGGTCGGCGATGCCGGATTGCTCGGTCTGGGTAGCCGACAGTTTTTTCAGACGTTCCTTCAGTTCTTCCATTCGCCGGGTATACTCCTGCTCCACACTATCTGCGGGGCGGCCATCGAGTAGTTTCTTTCGCTGCGCCTGTAAAGAGGAAAAAGCGATATGGTTCTTTTCGTGGAGCTGTCTGGCTTCTTCCGCTTGCTTTTCGAGAGAAGGAAGAAAAGAAGCAAGAGATTCGCATTCGGCTTTTTGGGCGCTCTCCTGCCGTTCCAACTGACGAAGTTTCTCGGTATTTTCCTGCCACTGACGGGCAAAGTCTGTCAATGTTTTACGAAAGGCTTCCGGATTCTGCAACCATGCTTTCTGCCATTCGCTATTGCCGAACAAGAGGTCGGCAGCCGAAAGGGACTGAGCCAACTGGTCGGATTGTTCTTTTATAGTGACTTCTTCCCTCTCTTGCCGGCTGGCGGCGAGTTGTTGCTTGCCGATCATCTCCTTACAGGCAGCCTCGCTATCTGCAAGTTCTTTATGGAGTTGAAGCAACTGCTGTTGCAGACGGGCAAGATGGCGGGTATGGGCGATGTAGGTTTCTTTTTTATCCGATAAAGCCTGCAATTGAAGGGTGAGGGCAGAAACAGGGGCGACGGGTGCCTGGTGGGCAAAAGGATGATGTGTACTCCCGCAAACCGGACAGGGTTGCCCTTCCTGTAACCTGCCGCGCAAATCCTTTATGTTGCCGGAAGCCTCCAAGCGTGCCTGTTCGATAAGCAATTGTTCTCGTTCCTGGCGAAGTTTCTCAATCTGTTTGTCTAAAGCCGGTGCATCGACAGCTTTCAGTTCTTCTTCCAGGTTCCGATACTCCTCTTCCGCCCGTTTCAACGCCTGCTGTTTGTTTGCATTCGCCTGTTGCAGAGCGGCAAGTTGTTTATTCAACGCCACAACCTCCTGCCGGAGCGTTTCGATCGAACGAGTGGCCGCTTCCATCCCCGAACGGGCGACCGATGCTGCATCCAAGTGCAACAACAAGGCTGAAAGCTGCTCCGCAATACGTTCCTTCTTCTTATAACGCTCGCGCCAAGCAGCCAGACGGATCATCTCCTCCGCCCCCAGTTTTTGACGGAGGACGGCAGCCTGATATTTCTTTTCGGCATCTTCCTTCCGAAGCGTAACATTCTTCAACTGCTGCTCCGAATGTGACAAGTCGCGGATAGCCGTATCCAACTGGATATCCAGTTTACGCGCCTGCAATATCTCCTGTTGAAGAGATTTAAAACGAGCTTCGGACTGTTGCTGCTCCTCCACTCCCTTTTCGTATTCACGGCGAGCAACCAACAACAATTCCGTTGCGTGCACCAACTTGTCGGCAGCCTCTTTTTGCTGCCTCCGGCGGACAGAAATCTGCTGTTCGACAGAGCGGACAGCCTCTTGAAGAGCCTGCTGCTCCGCTTTCGCTTTCTCGATCCGCTGCGATTCTTTCTCCGCTTGGGCAAGACGAGTGCGCAAGTCGTTTTCTTCCTCATCCGTCAATAGTTCAATGCCTTGTATGCGTGATTGGATCAAGTCGAAGGCATCTTTCGCCCGCGCATTTCTTTCAAATATCTGGCGGGAAATAGCGGAATAAAGCTCGGTTCCGGTCAACTTCTCCAACAAGGAGGCTTTTTCTCCCTGCTCGGCTTTCAAGAAAGTGGAAAAATCGTTCTGCGCCAGCAATACGGAACGCGTAAACTGTTCGAAGGTCAGGCCGATCAGCTCGATGATACGGGCTTGCAGATCGGAACGCGTCCCCTGCTCTTCCTCCTCCTTGTCGAGGTTGTACAACGCCAAACGCGGATTCTGCAACCGTCCGTTTTCCTTGTCACGCGCCCGCGCCACCGACCAGCGTGTCCGGTAGCGGTGTCCGTTCAAGGCCATGAAATCCACCTCTGCAAAACCAGAAGCCGTCCCCCGCCGCAGCAAGAAACGGGGATCGCTCTGCGACAGTTGTTCATTACTGACATCCTGAAGCTTGACATTATTTTCTTTTGCTTGGTCGGAACGAGGCGTACGGGCGAACAGAGCCAGGCACATCGCATCCAAAAGCGTGGACTTGCCAGCTCCCGTAGGTCCGGAAATGGCAAAGATCCCGGCCGAGAGCAACGGCTCTACTGTAAAGTCTATTTCAAAATCACCTTCCAGCGAGGCCAGGTTACGACCTCGTATCGCTAATATCTTCATAGGGAAACCTCCCGTATTACATCGTTAAACATCTTCTCTAACTCTTCCGGCAAATCTCCCCCGAAACGGTTCGTAAAAGTATGGCGAAGCATATCCAGCGGAGCGATCTTTTGCAAATCCGTATAAGACAAAGGACGAGAATCTTCCTCTCCCTCCTTTTTCGGATAAGAAGGGATGATAGAAGTCAGGCGTACAGCCTTATCCGCCAGCACCTCCTCTACCCGATGCCGGAAACCCGGGTCTGGCTCCGTCAGCAGCACCTGTACTTCCAGATAAGGCCATAGGCTGCGGTCGGCTCCTTCTTCTGCCAACGGCAGGTCAGAAAGCTGCAAAAGGACTTCGGCAGGCAATGCCGGTTCCGCAGGAATCCGATGCAGGGCGGTCCGGAGTGGGATGGGCACTGCTTCGAGATCCGACAGGCATCCGTTTTCGAGGGTAAAGGCAACAACCTGATGGTGATAATGCTGTTCAGAGAAAGACATCGGAAGCGGACTGCCTGCATAGCGTACATGCTCACGCCCTCCTACCCGTTGTGCCTTGTGGATATGCCCGAGAGCCGTATAGGCCAAGTCCTCGTTAAAGGCTTCTACCGATATCGATTCAAGCCCTCCCATGATAGTCCGTTCGCTCCGGTCATCTTCCGACAGTTCGGCACCGGTCGCATGCAGGTGTCCCATCGCAAGGAGTACCTCGCCCGGCTGCCTCTGACTATCGGCATAGTCATAGAGCCCACGGTACATTCGGGTAACCCCTCCACATAGGTATCTTTCCTTTCCTCCGAAGCGGGGTAATCTCCCTGGCGAAGATAGGGAACAGCCAAGCAAAGTGCCTCCCGTTTCCCCTCCTTATTATATAAGGGGACCAGGAGTGAATCGAAATCGATCTTGCACAGGTCCGTTCGCGGAACAATCCCGACAATCGACGTATTCAGTTCTTCCAACAAAGGTATCGGCGCCTCCAAACGAGCTGCCGAATCATGATTGCCTGCGATAAGCACGATCTGCAAATGAGGATTACGCCGGTTCGCTTCCCGCAAAAACCGAAAAAACGACGTTGGGCGGCTGCTGATGGATTGGCAACATCGAAGACATCGCCTGCAATCAGCAGGACATCGGT
>ENA-OQCB01000301-OQCB01000301.1-human-gut-metagenome-genome-assembly--contig:-NODE-301-length-23396-cov-2.405862_pt1 | contig 23396 bp, 32 predicted proteins | sample MGYA00242493_ERZ504568 | MGnify/ENA primary metagenome ERZ504568 (study PRJEB26092, sample SAMD00036229) | human gut metagenome | host: Homo sapiens | study: EMG produced TPA metagenomics assembly of...
TTGTAAGACCATCCTGATTTTTAATATTTACCAGCTTTGTCATGCCATTGGAAATCACCAAAACAGCACTTGGAGAAACCTTTCCGCCCATTCCGCCGCCGCCGTTATTCTTTTTCTCACCGGAAAAAGCGCCTGCTCCCACTGCAAAGGAAACATCTACCAACGGAAGTATAATGGTATCTCCCACGGTAATTGCCTCACCTACCACCGTCTTTGTCGTAATAAAACTATCCATCCCTTTAAATAGCGACTCTACTGTTGTCTGAAAATTGTTTTCTGAAGCCATATTCTGTTTCCTCCTTAAAGATACTTAAATTTTTTTATAATAAAACGAAGCTCTCTGTTTTGAAATATGCGCCATGCAAGAAGCGCAAAATAAATACCGTAAATGCGTCCTCGAAAAGATATTTCTCCTTCTAAAATCTGTTCCTCAAAAAAGGGCTCTATTGTAAAATATTCCCCATACAGTGGATAAAATACACCTGCAACAGCCAGAATTTCTCCTGTCAGACAAGGGTCTTCCAATCCAAAGCGAATATTACCCTGCAATTTTTTCGGTTTTATATGAAAAATCAAGGACTTGATTTCTTTCAGCATCCATGCTTTTGTTCGCTTCATCTGCTCTGACTTTAAAATTTTTTTTACTTTTTTTATTTTATCACAGATTTTTTCGATTGTTAATCGAAAATCCGTCAAAAGTACCGCCCTATTCCTTTTCTTTTCGACTTTTCTTTTGGAGAAACTTGTTCTTCTGCTTTTTCTGTTTCCTTTTGAACAGCTTCCCTTGGGCTTTGCCCTGTATACTCCCTTTTCTTGGCTTCGCCACTGTTTTCCTGCACGGCAGTAAGCTCTTTTGGCTGTTTTTTTTCGGTTTTCTTTCCTGCCCGCCTTTTAAAAATCCTCTTAAATTGCTCCGTGGAAATACCGCAAATCCGCACAGAATAATGTGTACCTTCTTCATACCATACTTTCAAAGAAATTCCACGAAACAGCCACGAAATTTTTAGGCTTCCTTTCAAGCTGTCCTGATTTTTCTCTCCTGCCCCCTGATAAACAACAGGACAAAAGAGCATACAGCTTAAAATCAGCAGCAAAAGCCCCAAAAGAACTGCCAGAAGAATACCTGCTATTTTCAAAATTCCCAATAAAATATGTAGCATCGCCATTCTCTCACCTGCTGCCTTCCTCTTTTATCTTATTTTCCAGCCATTTTCTCACATTAGGCGTACCTGTCTCCTTATATGCCTCTTCCACAAGCGTTCTGGTCATCTCCAATGCCTCCTCATAGCCGCAGCACAGCCCGATAATCACGGGACAAAATTTCCGTCTTGCCTTCTGCTTCAGCTCATTGGCTGAAAAAATTTCCAGCTGATTTTGAGAATTGCAGGCAAAGGTAATCAAATACACATCAAACACTCCTGCTCCTGCGTTAATTTTAAACATCAGCTGTCTTTTCTTCTTTTTTGCATTATCGCCAACATAGAGTTTTTTATACCAGTTTAACATATTTTCCACTCCTATATTTTAAAAAGAGGCTGTCACAAAAGCCTGCTACTGCTTCCTGCGACAGTCCTCTTTTTCCATGCTTACTCAGAAATACTTTCTATTTCCCCAAAGATTTGCTTTTTTCAAATCCAGGTATTCACTATAAGCCTTTTCCAAAATCTGCTTTTCATTTGAAAAACGTAACAGATGGTAAGCTTCATGGAATTTGTAAAAACCGGAATCCACAAAATATTCTTCTCTCTGCGGTCTGCTGTAATAGCTGTTGGCAGACATTAAATACCAATGTACGTCCTTTTCTACTACATCCTCCGGCACACAAAAACTATATTGACTCTTTCCCACATACTTAATGATGCTGGCTGATACTCCTGCTTCTTCTTTCACTTCCCGCAGGGCAGTATCCTTATAGTCTTCGCCCTTTTCTACCGTTCCTTTCGGCAGTACCCAGCCCTCGTATTTGTGCTTATAAGATTTATACAAGGTCAGTATCTTGCCCCGATATATTACCACTCCGCCACAGCTCGTTGCTTCAATCATATTGCACTTCCTCCTGCTTAAGACATACAAGTATGTCTGCGTTGTGTTTCTTTATTGGTAGTATACCTCTTTTTTTTCGCAGGCGCAAGAAATTTACAGCCACTAATTATAATAAAAAGCGTTGAACACCTGATGTGCTACCGGAACTGCTACCTTACTTCCTGTTCCGGCGCCCTCTGCAATTACGGCAATGGCTAAGTCCAGCTCCTCTACATTAGAAAATCCAATAAACCAGGAATGTGTCTTTATCTTTCCGTCACTTCCCGTATATTCCGCAGAACCTGTTTTTCCCGCTGCGGAGTAGCTTTCTCCTGAAAGCTTTGTTGCCGTACCGCTTTTTACCACTTCCGTCATCAATGCTTTTAATACTCCTGCTTCTTCTGCTGTCATAAGCTCTTTATAGACAGACGGCTTTGTAGTTTCTACTGTCTGGCCGCTGACCGTTTCTACCTTTTCTATATAATAAGGTTTCATAAGCTTTCCGTCATTGGCAATAGCAGCGGTAATCATAGCCATGTGCATCGGTGATACCAGCGTATTTCCCTGTCCGATGGCCGTCTGCATCAGCAGTGGATTTCCCGGCGCACTTCCAAGGTCAAATCTACTCTTGTTATATTCCAAAGGAATTGGAAGCTTACTGTTAAACAACAGGTTCTCTGCTGTCTCCTGCAGATTTTTCGCTCCTAAATCAAGTCCGATCTGTGTAAATGCCGTATTACAGGATTTTGCAAATGCTTTTGTAAAATCCTCCGAGCCGTGAACCTCCCCGCCAAAGCAAGGAATTTTATGGTCGTCTACCGTAATGCTTCCCTTACAATTATAAGAAAATCCATCAATCGTTCCATGCTCCCGCAAATATGCCAACGCATCTACCACTTTAAAAATAGACCCGGGCGGATAAGCCCCCTGTGTAGCTCTATTTAAAAGACTGCTGTTTGCAGAGTCATTTACCAAGGCATCCCAATCTTCCTCTACCGTATTCGGATTAAAATCCGGTTTGCTTACAGAAGCCAGTACAGCACCTGTCTTTGGGTCTAAAACAACCACAGCGCCGTTGTAAGAGCCAAGGGCATTATAAGCTGCCTCCTGCAATTTTGTGTTTAAGGTAGTTACCACGCTGTCACCCGGATTTTTGTTCTCCAGAATTTCGTTTTTCACCTGCTCAATATAATTATTATGGGAAGACATCAACGAAAAATTAGCCAGCGCTTCAATTCCGTTTTTTCCATTACAGTCATAGCCTACCACATGGGCAAACTTATTTCCGTAAGGATAAACTCTTGTTTCATTACCCTCTCCGTCAGTTTCTGTATATGCGAGAGTCTGTCCGTCTGAGGATAGAATTTTTCCTCTGGTAATCCTGTCTGCCAACTGGTTTTGACGGGTATTATACGGACTGCTGATAACATCCTCTCGTTTTTTCCCACATTAAAATATACCATATATCCGATTAAGGATATAAAAATAGCTACAAAGAAATAGCTGATAATCGTATACTCTTTGTTTTTGGAACGTTTTCTTTTTTTCGCGCTTTTTCTTCATAGCTTCCTCTTCTTTTTGAAGCTTTTTTCGCGCTTTTCTTATTTTTGTCTTTCAATTTCTTCGTCCCTCATCTTCTCCTTAAAAATATACAATCCCTGAACTAATTGCCAGCATGATAATGTACTTAACACAGAACTTCTCCATAGCTGACCAAGGGCAGCGTAATTCCCGTCATAGGAATAAACTTCGTCACTCCGCCAATGGTAAGAAATACCTGAAAGGCATATTCTGTTCCCAGTCCCAATGCAATCAGCTTATAAAATCTTTTCTTAATCCGCAGAGAAATATTTACAACCAAAAGAAACATACTCATACAGATTAAAATCAGACAAATAGCAAACAGTCCTCCCAGCTCTTCACAAATTGCCGCAAACATATAGTCCTGTTTTACAAAAGGTATCATTTCCGGCGAGCCCTGACAAAGCCCCATGCCAAACCAGCCTCCTGCACCGATGGCAAATAGCCCCTGCACTATCTGATATCCCGCCCCCTCATAGACACTGAAAGGAGATTTCCAAGCCACCACTCGCTGTCTTACGTGAGAGAAAAGGAAATAGGCAATCACTGCCGCCGCACTTCCGCTTCCCAATCCTGCCAAAAGATAAAACGGTTTTTTGGTTGCCACATAAAGCATAATGACATAAGTAATAAAAAATACAACCGCACTTCCCAAATCATCTGGAAAGCACCAAAGTCAGCACATAGACCGCCGCAATGGCAGTGTTGATTACATGGTCTTTAAAGGTAGCGCTTTTTCGATATAAACGACTTGCCACAAAAAACACAAAAATAATTTTTACAAACTCAGATGGCTGAAACACAAAGAAGCCAAGGTCAATATTGATTTTTGCCCCGTTAACATTCTTACCGAAAATCAGTACAACCAGCAAAAGTCCCAAGCCTAATGCAGCGTAAAACCATGTCCAGTTTTTCAAAAAATACATTTTTTTTAATCATAATCGGTATAATCATAGCAATGACCGTAGCCACAGCTACAATGGCAAACTGCCGAATGGCTGAGTCCGGAGAAAGTCTGGACAGCATAATAAACCCAATAGACAGCAGCATACACATATGATTTAAAAGCAAGATAGACGCCTTTTTATAGAAAATGCGATACAAGGCCTGCACAGTAATCAGGTATAGCAGCAACGCCCCCAAAAAGATAAATAATCTCCACTTTCTCTGTCTTTAAAAAAATAACCAAAAAAGCGGTAAAATCCAAGAATACAATGATCAGAAGCTGTTTTCTTAAAATATAACGTTTGTCATAATCATCCTCATACTTAAATACGGTAAAGCTTTCAAAGGTATAAAGTACAATGAGAATTAATAAAAAATATTTTGAAAGTTCAATAATTAAATTTAACACTTGTTCACCTACTCTACCCCTCTTTTAAAATGCCCTTTTGTAAATTCCGGCATTTCTTTCGGGTTTTTCTTTTTCACATTTTTGTTTTCCTGTGCGTATGCTCCAAGAAACATATCCAGCAGATTTTTCATTTCTTCCTTTGTTTCAACAGTAAAATTCAGTCTCAATGACGCAAATCCCTCTCCGAAAAGCTGCGGTGCTTCCTCTAAAAGCCCTGTGGGAACACTGTTATAAATCACATTATAGCAAAAATCACAGAAGGTCCTTGTGGGAAAGTATTTTCCATAACGGTCCTTTAATTTCACAAGGCTGCTGTTTTTATCACATTTTCCGCAGGTTTTCTTAATGCACTGGGCAGATATCATCATGGGGTAATGCCCATAAATCACCATTTCACTGTTTTCATTATCTCTTGCATGAATTTCTTTTCCGTTAAGCTCCAGTGGAACTGTGGTACGCATAACGCCTAATTTATCCAGCGTATTCTTTGCATTGTCATTAAACGCATACACAGAATAGTCAGTAACAGCCTTCTGCAACAGTCCAAGCTTGGATAAATATCCCAGCTCTTCTAAATTTCTCACCAGAAATCCTTCACATTGCTCTGCCATTTTCAAAAACTCCTGTTCCTCATCAGCAAGCTGTCCGTCTCTCAGCATGTACGGCAGCGCCAGATAAAATTCTTTTCCCTGCTTATGCACCTGATACATGGTCTCAAAAGCCTCTTTCCAACGCTGCTTTTTTATCAAACATGGAGATATGGCAATACACACCCTGTATATCCTTTTCCTCCAGTACAGCCTCCAGCTGTTCTTTTGTCTCCACAGAAACATAGAAAACAGGATTTTTCCCAAATGCTTCACAACTCTTCTCTCTGCTGTTTTCTGTTCTTTCAGGCAAAGCTCTGCGATACTTTTTTAAAAATTTCTTTTTCCAGCTCTTCTAAGCCCTTTCTTCGAAGCTCGTTGATGCTCTGCATAGGAAGAAATCCCGCTTCGTCTGTCATGATTTCCAAAGTGTCAAACACAAAAGGCGTCTGCCCTGTCTTTCTCATCTGCTTTCTACCCGGTCTGCTGACAAAGGCTGCTTTTTTGCCTCCTCTACGGTATCTCCCATAACTGAACATGAATATCCTGAAAGTCTAAATCCAGTATAGCAGGATGAATTGGCAAAAATGGATAAAATTCCCATTAATTTTTTCTTGCTTTTTTGTGTCCAAGTATTCTTTCTTTAACTGTTCAAAGAGAAGCTCATTCCGTTTTCCCGCAATCTTCTGTTTTTATTCTGCTCCTTCTGATTTACCACCGCCATCATCTCTTTTCCGTTATGAGAATGATAATAGCCCTGATTAAAGCCGTCTCTTTGATATAAATCAAGGAGTATCTGCCTATCCTCAGATGTAACTCCATAATTCTTGGGATTTTTCTCGTACAAATCCAGATACTTTCTGTAAATGGAGGTCACCCCTGCCGCATACTCCGGACGCTTCATTCTGCCTTCTATTTTCAAGGAATAGACTCCCGCCTGTAAAATTTCCGGCAAAATGTCAACGGTACACATATCCTTTGGACTTAACAGATATGCCTGCTCTTCCTGACTAATCTGCTCTCTGCCTTTATATGCTGTATAGGGCAGACGGCAGGGCTGAGCGCATCTGCCTCTGTTGCCGCTTCTGCCTCCCAGCATGCTGCTGAACAGGCACATGCCGGAATAACAGTAGCAAAGCGCCCCATGGACAAAGCTTTCGATTTCCATCCCTGTTTCCTTGTAAATTTCATGAATTTCCTTTAAAGACAGCTCTCTTGCCGTTACAATCCTGGATACTCCTGCTTCCTTTAAAAGCGCCGCTCCCCTTGCGCCTGTCACCGCCATCTGTGTACTGGCATGAATAGGAAAGTTGGGAAATTCTTTTTCAAAAAGACAGCACGCCCAAGTCCTGCACAATCACCGCATCAATTCCCTGCTGATAGTACGGAGCCAGAAAATCATAGAGCTGTCCGTAAAGCTCTTTATTCTTTAAAAGGGTATTTACCGTCAAATAGATTTGTTTTCCGTGTATGTGGGCATAGTCAATGGCCTCCAGCATTTCATCCTGCTGAGGATTATTGGCGTATGCTCTTGCGCCAAACATACTTCCTCCAATATAAACAGCATCTGCACCTGCCTTTACAACTGCCTGCAAGCCTTCATAAGAGCCTGCCGGTGCTAACAATTCTGCTTTCATAATTCAATATCCTTTCTTTTTCAAATAATAGAAATGGGGCAAACAACAACTGCCCACCCCATCGCTCTTTTCTATATTATTTTAAAAGCTCGTCCAGCTCCTTTCTCCAGCTCTGCTGCTTTTTGCTGCAATTCCTGTATCTTTCCTGAGCCTTTTCCTTTGCTTCATCAAGCTCTACCTGTTTGTTGATTAAGTCATGTTTTAAATCATACATTTCCCTGTCTTTGGTTTCCAGTTCTTCCTCGAACATTTCCGCCTGTCTCTTTGCCTTAAAATAATCATCTGCAATATTTAAACTGAGCAGGGTATGTCTGGTTTCCTGTGACTGTCTGTTGTATCCCGGAAGCTGTCCTAACTCTGTCAGCTTTCCGTTCATATAATTTGCAACCTTTTGTAGGTATTCTTCACTTTCATATCCGCTTAAAGTGATGATTTTTCCTCCAATCAGCACCTGGGTTGTATTCTTAACTGCCATCTAATCCTCCCGCCTTTTCTTACGTTCCTTATTGTCTATTATAATCGAAATTTCCGAGAAAAACAACCATTATTTTATTTCCCAGATGATGATAGGTCAATTCTGTTACGGTTCTTCCCCTTGGAGTTCGAAGCAAAATCCGTTTTTAATCAGATATGGCTCATACACATCTTCAATGGTTCCTGCATCCTCGCCGATTGCGGCTGACAGGGTATCCAGCCCCACAGGTCCTCCTGAAAACCGTTCAATAATGGTGGTAAGCAAAAGTCTGTCTGTCTGGTCCAGACCGTAGCGGTCCACCTCTAACAAATCCATAGCAAAATCCGCAACTTCCTTTGTAATCTTCCCATCGTATTTTACCTGTGCAAAATCTCGTACTCTTTTCAAAAGACGATTTGCAAGTCGTGGTGTTCCTCTGGAACGCTTTGCCATTTCCAAAGCTCCTGCCTCGTCAATTTCTACGCCCAAAACCTTTGCAGAACGAATAATAATGGTCTGAAGCTCCTCTTCTGTATAAAATTCCAGATGATGTACGACACCAAATCGGTCACGCAGAGGAGCGGTTAAAAGTCCTGCTCTTGTTGTAGCTCCTACCAGTGTAAATTTCGGCAAATCCAGACGAATGGAGCGGGCAGTCGCACCCTTTCCAATCATAATATCAATGGCATAGTCTTCCATTGCAGGGTAAAGCACTTCCTCCACCTGTCTGTTCAGGCGGTGGATTTCATCTACAAACAACACATCATTTTCCTGCAAATTATTTAAAATTGCCGCCATTTCTCCCGGCTTTTCAATGGCAGGCCCACTGGTTACTTTCATGTGCACGCCCAGCTCATTGGCAATAATTCCTGCCAGTGTTGTTTTTCCAAGTCCCGGAGGTCCGTAAAACAGCACATGGTCTAAGGCATCTCCTCTTTGCTTTGCAGCCTCAATATAAACCTTCAGGTTTTTCTTTGCTTTTTCCTGTCCGATATAATCATTTAAAAGCTGAGGTCTTAAATTGCCCTCTGTGCGAAGGTCTTCCTCCATCACATCTGTGGTAATAATTCATTTTTCCATGATTTTTCCTCTTTATTTAAAACATGTTTTTCAATGCCTGTTTTAATAAATCCTCCACGCTCATACCCTCTGTAATTTCTGTATGCTTTACCGCACGAAGGGCATCTGCTCCGGAATATCCCAGAGCAGTCAATGCCTCTACTGCCTCCTTCTTAATATCAGAAACATCACTCAGGCTTCCTGCGCTTTCCTGCACATGCTCTGATTTTAAGTCAAACGCTTCCTGAAGACTCATTTTATCCTTTAATTCTAAAATCAGCTTTTGTGCCGTCTTCTTCCCAATTCCCGGCGCTTTTGAGATGGTCTTCACATCATCCGCCAAAACAGCGAAGCGCAGCTCGTCTGCGGACAGTCCCGATAAGACTCCAAGCGCCGCCTTTGGTCCGATACCATTTACTCCCAACAGCAATTTGAAAACATTCAAATCGTCTTTGGTAAGAAAACCATACAGCTGCATGGCATCCTCCCTGACATTTAAGTAAGTGTAAATCTTCGTCTCATCACCTGTACGCAGAACCCCATCTACTCCTGCCATGGGCATAAAAAGATTATATCCTATATTTCCCGCTTCCAAAATTACTCTGTCTTCTAAAATTTCAACAATTTCACCTTTTAAATACGCTATCATTTCCTATCCTTCCCGGTATTCTCTTATAAATTTCCGAAGATACAATTCCTATTAAAAGTCCGGTTACTGTTCCTGCAAAAAGTAAAATCGGAAAATAGAAAAAGACACTTCCGCTTTCCACCACCAAAGCTGCTATGATAAGCTGTCCTATATTATGTGTCACACCTCCGATTACACTGACTCCTGCCATAGATAAGCCTTTTATTTTCTTTGCCAAAGTCATGCAAAACAGGCTTAAAAAAAGCTCCTGCCAGGCTGTATACAATAGAAAACAAATTTCCAAACATAAATCCAATGCACACAATTCGGATGCAGGAGACAAGAGCAGCCTCTTTGTAAGTAAAGCTATATAAAAGAAATACCGTTACCAAATTTGTAATTCCAAGCTTTACTCCCGGTGCAAAGGGAAACAAAGGAAGCAGCATTTCCACATATCCCAAGATAATTGCCAATGCACAGAGCAGTCCGATATACGCTGTTTTTTTCCATTCAAATCCTCGCTTCTATTTCACTATACTGTCAATTTCCTCTGCCTTTTTATTCTCTGTTACAATTTCCAAAACCACTTTATTTGGCAGACAGATGATACTTTCTCCAAACGCTTTGATTTTCCCCTGCTTTACGCACAGCTGGTCAGGGCAGTCCGCCTCTGTCATGGACACTGTTCCGTCCTCTTCAATTTGGCATACATTGGTATCCCCGATTTTAATTTCCTGTTTATCTTTTAAAGAATACTCTCCGCAGACTTCTCCATCCACAGAAATTTTCAGCATTTGCTTATCTGAAGCTGCTGATTTCTGAATGCCTTTAAACGCAACAAAACCAATCATTCCTGCTGCCAAGAGAATACAAATTAGAAACAAATCCTTTTTCTTCATGAATTACTCTCCTGTTCTTATTTTCTGTGTCCTATCTTAACATAGCCAAATAAAAAATGCAAATGTATGTTCGCAAAATATGCGACTGATACATTTGCATTCTTATCTTACAGAATAATGTGGCGTGGACATGTTTCTTTACATTTTCCACAATTTGTACATTTTTCATAATCAATCTGTGCCACATTGTCTACCACTGTAATGGCTTCGCTCGGACACTCTTTGACACATTTACGGCAGCCGATACAACCGATTTCACAGGCGCTCATGACTGCCTTTCCTTTCTCCTTGGAGCTGCATGCCACAGCCTGCTTCTGCTGATATGGAATTAATTCGATTAAATGCTTCGGACATTCTGCCACGCATTTTCCGCATGCCTTACATTTCTCTTTGTCTACCACGGCAATACCGTTGACAATATGTATAGCATCAAAACCACAGGCTTTTACACAGGAGCCATAGCCAAGACATCCGTAGGAGCAGGCTTTTTCTCCGCCGTTTTGCATAAGAGCAGCCATTTTACAGTCCTTTACACCGGTGTAATCGTAGCTTTTTCCGGCTTTTTCGCAATCACCGGCACATTTTACAAAAGCTGTCATACGAATGTTTTCTCCTGCTTCCTGCCCCATAATCGCTGCAATCTTTGCCGCTGCTGCCGCTCCACCTACGGGACAGGCATTTACAGGCGCTTCTCCCTTTGCAATGGCTGCTGCCAGTCCGTCACATCCCGGAAATCCGCAACCTCCGCAGTTATTGCCGGGCAGCTCTTCCCTTACCTGTATTTCTCTTTCATCTACTCTACTGCAAATTTCATTTCCGGCAACTCCCAGAAAAAGTCCGATGAAAAGCCCTACGCCGCCTACCAGAGCTGCCGCAATGATAATTCCTGTTATCATAGTTCACACCTCCTAAATAATTCCTGAAAAGCCAAAGAAAGCAATGGCCATCAATCCGGCAGTCAAAAGCACAATCGGAAATCCCTGAAAATATTTCGGAACATCATTATACTCCATTTTTTCACGAAGCCCTGCCATTAAAACAATAGAAATGGTAAAGCCCACTGCTGTGGCAAATCCGTTTACTGTTCCCTGCAAGACATTATAAGATTTCTGCACATTGATAACTGCAACACCTAAAACCGCACAGTTTGTAGTAATCAGAGGAAGGTAAACACCAAGGCTCTGATACAGCGCCGGCATTGCCTTTTTCAAAAACATTTCTACAAACTGAACTAACGCCGCAATAACTAAAATAAATACTATCGTCTGCATATAGCCCATATCCAAAGGACTTAAAACAAACTGATAAATTAAGCTGGTTACCAGTGAAGACAGGGTAATAACAAAGATAACCGCTCCTCCCATGCCCGCTGCCGTTTCTATTTTCTTAGAAACTCCAAAGAAGGGACAAAGACCGAGGAACTGACTTAAAACAACATTATTTACCACCGCTGCTCCAACAGCTATAATCAATAATTCTTTCATTCCGTCTCCCTCCCCTTATTTCTTCACTGTATTATCGTAAAATTTTCCGCTGCAAGACTCATTGCCACAGGAAGCACAGCCGCCTTCCATACAATGTACCGGCTTTTGCTCTTCCTTTGGTTTCTTTTCCTGCATTTTTGCACGAAGCGCTGCCAAAAATGCAAGCACAAAGAAAGCTCCCGGAGCTAAAATAAAAATAGTAGCAGGCTCATAAGCCTCAGGCATAATCTGGAAACCAAACAAAGTGCCTGCGCCAATAAGCTCACGGAAGCCTGCAAGAATGGTAATGGAAAGTGTAAAACCAAGTCCCATTCCTATTCCGTCAAAAATAGAAGCAACCGGTCCGTTCTTAGACGCATAAGACTCTGCTCTTCCTAAAATAATACAGTTTACTACGATAAGAGGAATATAAATTCCCAGTGCATCGTATAAAACCGGAATAAAACCCTGAAGCAAAAGCTGAACAACGGTTACAAAGGAGGCTACCACCACAATATATGCCGGCATACGTACCTTGTCCGGAATAATATTTCTCAAAAGAGAAATAAATAAGTTGGACATTGCCAGAACCACCGTTGTGGTAAGTCCCATTCCTATTCCGTTTATGGCTGCTGTGGTAACTGCCAGCGTTGGACACATACCAAGTACCAGCACAAAAGTCGGGTTTTCTTTGATGATACCGTTATAAAGACGTTCAACAGGTGAATTCTTTTTCATATCATTCTCCCTCCTTTACATAGTTAAATGCACAAATTCCGGCATTTACCCCACCGGTTACTGCCTTTGAAGTAATGGTTGCACCGCTGATTGCATTGATTTCATTTTCATCAGACGCACCTGCTTTAGTAACTTCAAAAGCCTCTGCATTTTTATCAGAAAACTGATTTTTAAATTCATCTTTTGTGGCATTCATGCCAAGTCCGGCCGTTTCACTGATACTTAAAATAGAAATACCGTTTAAGGTTCCGTCAAGCTGAACTCCCATAGAAAAGGTGATATCGCCGCCATAGCCTTCTGAGGTCGTCACATTGACAGCATATCCTAAAGTCTCTCCGGAAGCATCCTTTGCTTCCATAATTTCATTGATTTTCTGAGCTTCAAAGCCCTGTTCTTTTAAAGCTTCTGCCAAATCTGCATCTTCTGCTTCCACACACACCTCAAAAGAGTCTGCGTCTTCAAATACCGCCTTATATGCTTCCTGTTTCGCTTTCTCCTGCTGATTGGCAATGGGCTTTTTCGTAACCTCATATACCAAGCCTAAAAGCCCTCCTGCAATCAGAGTAATCACAGTAAGAATAAGGGCATCTTTTAATATCGTATTCTTTTTCATGCTTTTTTACCTCCTTTTCCGAAGGCACGGGGCATTGTATAACGCTCAATTAAAGGTATCAACAGGTTGCAGAATATAATTGCATAAGATACGCCTTCTGCGGAGCCGCCGAAAATACGGAACAGCCCTGTAAAGATACCAAGACATACACCATAGACAAGCTGTCCTGCCTTGGTAATCGGTGTTGTAACATAATCTGTTGCCATAAACCATGCTCCCAGCATTAAGCCGCCGCCAAATAAATGGCATAATAAATATTCCACATCAAATCCATGACCGCCAAATAACAGTACAAATACTGCAAAAGTACCGATATAAGTCAATGGAATTCGAAAATCAATAATTCTGTTGATTAAGAGAATTGCTGCTCCGATGAGAATTGCCAGAGCAGATGTCTCGCCAATGGTTCCCTGTACGTTTCCAAAAAATAAGTCTACCCACTTTACACTCTCTCCTGCTTTTAAAGCCGCTAATGGAGTTGCTCCTGATACAGTATCAGCAATGTTGCCCCAACCACCGCTTGGAACTGTGAAATCCGTCATTCTTCCTGTAAAAGAAATTAAAAGAAAACATCTTGCTGCCAGCGCAGGGTTCATAATATTCTGTCCCAGTCCGCCGAAAAGCTGTTTCACCACTAAAATAGCAAAAACTCCGCCGATTACGGCAATCCACCAAGGTGCATTTGGAGGCAGATTAAGCGCCAGCAAAAGACCGGTAACAGCCGCACTGCCATCCTGAATGGTCAGCTTCTTATGTACAATTTTCTCATATCCGGCTTCTGTTGCCATGCACACTGCAATGGAAATTAAAATCAGCAGAAGTGCATTTAAGCCAAAATTATAAATTCCGAATAATGCCGCAGGCATAAGCGCAAGAAAGACTGTGCGCATAATGCCGCTGGTACTCACCTTCGACCTTACATGAGGGGAAGATGAAACATGTAATAATTCACTCATGATTTTCTCCTCCTACTTTGGTTTTCTGCGATTTGCCAGAACCATTTTTCTCATAGAACGCATGGACTGCGTCAATGGTCTTTTCGCCGGACAGGCAAAGCTGCAGCAGCCACATTCTACACACTCCATACCGTTATATTTTACAAATAAGTCCTCTCTGCCGTGCTCCGAATAAGTTGCAAGTCTGGAAGGAACCAGTCTTGCCGGACAGGCAGATACACATCTTCCACAGTTAATACAAGCAGTCGGTTCATTTTCCGAAACCTCATCCTCTGACATACAAAGCAGAGCCGAAGATGTTTTTACAACAGGAACGTGATAATCAAACATGGCAAATCCCATCATAGGACCGCCGGAAATGATTTTCTTTGCAGGAGTCTTCAAGCCTCCTGCCGCTTCTAAAAGCTCTGCAAAGGAAGTACCCAGACGGACTTTAAAGTTCTCTGGCTCTGCCACCGCATCTCCTGTAACCGTAACAATACGGTCCATAACCGGTTCGCCTTTCATCACTGCACGATAAACAGCACATACTGTATCAATATTATCCACTACGCATCCCGCATCTGCCGGAAGCATGGAAGAATTGATTTCTCTGCCGCTTACTGCCGCAATCAGGCAGCGCTCCGCTCCCTGCGGATATTTTGTTTTTAACGGAGCAACTTCTATTCTTGGTTCATCCTTTACCAGCTCTGTAAGCTTTTCAATACAATCTGGTTTGTTGTCTTCAATACAGATATAACCCTTTGCGTGGTCAAAAAGCTTTAAAATACACTTTAATCCGCCGATAATCCAATCCGGCTGCTCTAACATACGGCGATAATCAGAGGTCAGATAAGGCTCACATTCTGCTCCGTTGACCAGAACATATTCAATTTTATCCGGCTCCTTTGGCGAAAGCTTTACATGGGTAGGAAAGCCCGCTCCTCCCATACCGACAACGCCCGCATCTTTAATTCTGCCGATGATTTCTTCTTTAGTAAGTTCCTTTAAAGACTCTGCCGGTGTAAATTCTACGGTTTCATATTTTTCGTCATTTTCTATAACAATAGCATCCACCATAGCTCCTACATTATTCCGTACCTTCTTGAGTTCCTTTACCACTCCCGATACAGAAGAATGAATAGGTGCAGAAACAAAGCCTCCCATCTCTGCGATTTTCTGTCCCGCCAGAACATAATCGCCCTTTTTCACAACAGGCTGCGCCGGAGCTCCGATATGCTGTGACAGCGGATAAACCATTTCTTTTCCCGGAAAATATTCCCGTACAGGCTTTTCTTTTGACAGTTCTTTTCCATCATAAGGATGTACGCCACCCCTAAAGGTTAAAAACGCCATATTTTGTCCCTCCTTTATTTATCCTAATCAGCTTACGCCGATTATTCTTTCTGATGTTTTTTTCTATATTTCTTAAACTGATTTTTCAGTTCAGGATATGCGTAAACCATACGTTTTTTCACAATATTTTGTTTCTTGCGAATATCCGTATATTTTTTTGCAAATTCATCCAGCTTCTGCTCCATCTCTGCCTTCTTGGAAAGATAACTGTCCTCATCCAGCAGATGCTTTTCCGCAAACAAAGCTTCAAAACGCTCCATAAACTCCTGTCGTCTGACAGATAAACGCTCTACCGCCTCCTGCGTACGTATATGAGCTCTGACTGTTTCCAATCGTTCCCGAATTTCTTCTTTCGTTTCATACAGCCTGCTGCTGTGAAGATATTGGGTAATATCCTCCATCATATCCTCTACCTTTGCAAAGTTCTTTGTAAGACCGAAAGCTGCCCAAGCCGAAGTGATAAAATCCAATGCGTATAAAATCATAATCACAATCAGAAGGATTTCTCCTATTTTCTGAGGATATAAATCCGTAAACCATGAGACAGCCGGTTGAAGCACTTCAAACAGCAAAACTGTAAACACGCCCCATCCCAGAGAAGTCCCCAGACTGATATATCCCTGAAGATTATATTTTCTGTGGCTGTAATCCCACCAGCGCGTATGAAAAATCTTTTCCATCAGCCATCCGGTGATATATTCCAGTATAGTCGCAACCACTACACCGCCTATGTACAAAACAGCCAAATTATCACCAAAAGGTTTCAAAATCAAATAAATGCTTACAGCACCCATACCATAAATGGTACATAGAGGACCGTTAATAAACCCTCTGTTTACAAACTTCTTTTTTCTTACCGATACATAAGCAGTTTCCCACAGCCATCCCAAAAAGCTATATACAAAGAACCAGCTTATGATATAATATAAAGATACACCTGCGATTTCTATATCCATGTTTTCCTCCTCTGTTATATAATATAACACTTTTTTGCAGAAATCACTAGAAAAATTTAGTAATTTTTCGTATTATTTTTAAAAACAATTTGAAAGGATTTTGTTAAAATGATAACAAATGTGCGAATTCTTCACCAATTCTCAACAGTTTTACCAGTTAACCTTTTCCGTCTTAAATTATGAGCCGAAGGACGTCCTGTTTTTTTGATATTGAAACCACGGGATTAAGCCCCAAAACAAGCCATGTATTTTTAATTGGTCTTATTTCCTTTCAGCCTGACACCAAAGAATGGCAGCTTATCCAGTTCCTTCAGGAGCAGGATAACGAGGAAGAGGAAAGAGCACTTTTAGAGACTTTCTCTGCCTTTGCAAAAAGCAGAACACAGCTCATTCACTTTAATGGAAGCTCTTTTGATATCCCTTATCTTGTGTCCCGCTATGAAAAGCATCAGCTTCCCAACCCTTTTTCCCATAAAAGCTCCCTTGATTTGTATCGGGAATTTCTGCGTATGCCTGCTTTTTTTCCGGCAAATGCCCAATCATACCCAAAAAGCTTTTGAAGAATTGACTTCTTATACAAGAAAAGACCTTTTATCAGGAAAAGAAATGATAAAATTTTATCACAGCTACACAAAATCGCCTTCCAAGGAAAAAGAAGACCTGCTTTTACAGCATAACTATGATGACCTTGTGGGAATGCTCTCTGTCCTTCCTCTTTTTAATCTAAGACAGCTCCCCAAAGGACAATGGGAACTCACCCATGTGGAGGAATTAAAAAAACAGGAAGCAGACCAAACAATTACCAAAGAACTGTTGTTTACCCTCACAATTCCCGCCCCTATTCCCGGCCAGCTTTCTGCTTCCTTTCCTTTCGGCTACATAACGGCTTCTTGGCATACGGTAAAGATAAAGCTTCCCTTGTACGAGGGAACTTTAAAATTCTATTATCCTGACTATAAAAATTATTACTATTTACCTTTAGAAGATGAAGCCGTTCACAAAAGTGTTGCTGTCTATATTGATGCACGCACCGGCAAAAAGGCAACTGCTTCTACCTGCTACAAAAAATATAACGGCATTTTTGTTTATGCCCCTCAAACCTGTACTCTGCCGCTTTTAAAAGAAGATATCCGTACCAAAGAATGTTATACCTTCTGGCCTCTTCAAAATTCATCTCTGACCATGCAAAAAAGTTATATTCAAGAAATATTAAAAACAGCCATTACTTTGTCGTAATGGCTGTTTTACTGCGACCTTATTGATTATTCTTCTGTTGTTTCTTCTGCTTCTTCCTGAACCGGTTCAAGAACCTTCATGCTCAGGCTGATTTTCTTTTCTTCTTCGTTGAAGTCTACTACTTTCGCAGTAACTACCTGACCAACTTTTAATACATCAGATGGTTTTTCAACATGTGCTCTGGAAATCTGAGAAACGTGAAGTAACGCATCTACACCCGGTTCTAATTCGATGAATGCACCGAAATCTGTCATACGAGCAATTTTTCCTTCTACAACATTACCAACTGCGTATTTTTCAGCTGCATTTAACCAAGGGTTCTGGTCTTCAAATTTCAGACTTAACGCAATTTTATCACCATTGATTTCTTTAATCAGAACAGTAATTTTCTCTCCTGCTTTAAATACTTTCTTTGGATTTTCAACTCTTCCCCAAGACATTTCGGAAATATGAAGAAGTCCGTCAGCGCCACCTAAGTCAATAAATGCACCGAAATCTGTTACATTTTTAATTGTACCTTCAACAACATCTCCGGCGTGAATTCTTTCGAATAATTCTTTCTTCATTTCTTCTTTTTTAGCTACTAAGAGCTGTTTTCTGTCACCGATTACACGGCGTCTTCTTGGGTTGAACTCTGTAATTACAAATTCAATTTCCTGATCCTGATATTTTGTCAGGTCTTTTTCATAAGTATCAGATACAAGGCTTGCAGGAATGAAAACTCTTGCTTCTTCCACGATAACGCTTAATCCGCCGTCTAATACCTGATTTACTTTTGCTGTAAGCACTTCTTTATTTTCGAATGCTTCTTCTAATCTCTTATTTCCTTTATCAGCTGCCAGTCTTTTATAAGTTAAAAGCACCTGTCCGTCACCATCGTTTAATTTGAGAACTTTTGCTTCCATTGTATCGCCTGGGTGTGCAACAGTTCTTAAATCCAGGTTCTGGTCATTTGAGTATTCAGTTCTTGTAATGATACCGTCTGCTTTATAATCAATGTTCAAAATAATCTGGTCTTCTTTGACATCGATAACTGTACCTTCAACTACCTCTCCATTTCTGATTGTTTTAAATGTTTCGTCCAGCATCTGTTCAAAACTTAATTCTGACATGTTTTGAAACCTCCTCAATTATTTTATTCGGGGTTGACGCCCCAGCTGTAATACCTACACATTGAACGGACGGAAAACCTTCAGAATCCAAGTCAGCAAGTGTCTGTATATAGTAAGTGTCCTTACATTCGCTTTTACATATCTCATATAGTTTCTGGGTATTGGAGCTATGTTTGCCTCCTACGACTATCATGGCGTCTACCTGCTTAGCGATTTGAGCTGCTTCAGACTGTCTGTCCTGGGTAGCATTACAAATCGTATTTAAAACAAGTTTATCATAACCCTTTTCGCTCAAAATTTCAACTATTTCTTGAAAATTATTGTAATTAAATGTCGTCTGAGACACAATACATAGTTTTTCGCCGCTTTCTGCCAAAAAGCTCTTTGCATCCTCTTTTGTTTTTATAATCGTAGCTTTCCTCTGACACCAGCCTTTAATTCCTACTACCTCAGGATGATTGGGATCTCCTACAATTACAATGTGTTTTCCCTGTGCACTTTCTTTTTCTACAATCCTGTGTATTTTTAAAACGAAAGGACAGGTAACGTCTACATAGGAAATATTTCTCTCTTCCAACAGCTCGTAAATATATTTTGGAACGCCGTGAGAACGAATAATCACAGTCCCTTCTGTAAGATTTTTTAAGTCTTCCTCTGTTTCCAGAACCTTTACGCCTTTCTTTTCTAAATCAGATACCACTTCTTCATTGTGGATAATCGGGCCGTAAGTATACACAGTCCCTTTGGTCGTTTCCGCCACCTTATAGACTTCTTCCACGGCTCTTTTCACTCCAAAACAAATCCGGCTGTTTTTGCTACCTTTACATCCATGCTTTTCTCCTGTTCTCTATGCGATTGCCTCTTTGTATAAACGAATAATTTCGTCTTTTACTTCTGTAATATTCATATTGGAGGAGTCCATAAAACAGCGTCTTCTGCCTGTTTTAAAGGGGAAATATCTCTGTGCATGTCCCTGTAATCTCTGTCATTGATATCTGCCTCAATTTCTTCCAATACACAGGCAAATTCCCTTTTCCTCCAGCTCTTTGCATCTTCTCAGGGGCTCTTGTACGTGCGCTGGCAGTTAAATAAATTTTTATATCTGCATGAGGCAATACGCAGGTTCCGATATCTCTTCCATCCATAACTACGTTTTCTTTCGACGCAAGCACTCTCTGAAGCTCTACCAGCTTTTCTCTGATTTTCGGATTTACAGAGCTTACAGATGCCATATTGCCTACTTCTTCCTGTCTTAAATATTCTGTGACATTTTCCCCGTCTAAAATCACCTGCTGCGCTCCTTTTTCATACACAATGGAAATCTCTGCATTTTTACAGGCTTCTTCCATTTTCTCCTGTTCCTTTGGAGAAATTCCTTTTCTAATCAGATATAATGCCATTGCACGATACATGGCGCCTGTATCTACATAGATAAATTCCAATTCCTTTGCCACTGCCTTTGCTATGGTACTTTTGCCTGCTCCGGCAGGTCCGTCAATCGCTATGTTAATTGCCATTTTCTTCTCTCCCTTTATTCTTCTATAAATTCTGCTGCTGCCTTTGCCGTAGACCAGGCAATCTGCAAATTAAATCCGCCGGTAACTGCATCCAAATCAAGAACCTCCCCGATAAAATACAGTCCCTTTACCAGCTTAGACTCCATGGTCTTCGGATTGATTTCTTTTACTTTTACGCCGCCCTGTGTAATAATTGCCTCCCGAAACGGACGCAGCTCCACAAGTGTCAGCGGAAAGTGTTTCACAAGATGGATAAAATCCTGTCTTTCTTTTCTTGTTATTTCATTCACTTTTTTATCAGGAGCAATGCCTCCCAGCTCTAAAATAACCGGATAGAGCTTTGCAGGAAACATACCTGTAATTACATTTTTAAACTGTCGATTTATGCCTGCCTCAAATTCTCTTAAAAGTCTGGCGTCCAGCTGTTCCTCTGTCAGCGCTGCTTTTAAATCAATATATCCCTGAAGCTCCTTTTTTTCTAATTTTTTCCCAATATAGGAGCTGGCAGTCAAAACCAGAGGACCTGAAATTCCAAAATGAGTAAACAACAGCTCTCCGAAATCGTCATATAAAACTTTTTTGCCGTCTTTTACCGTAAAACGAATGTTTTTTAATGCAAGTCCCTGCATCTGCGTTACATATTCTTCTTTTGTGGCAATGGGAACAGCAGCCGGACGCAGTGTGTAACCGTATGTACCCGGCCTCTTTGGCAAACGGTCGTATGGCCAAGTCTCCCCGTAGCAACCTGATTCGCCTGTACTAGGAAAATGACCGCCTGTGGCAACAATCACCTTCTCACCCAAAATCTCCGCACCGTTTCGAAGACGTACGCCTTTTATTTTCCTTTCGCCGTTCTCTCCTTCTTCTGTCAAAAAGAGCTTCTGCCTCGCTTTTTAAGTGTACCTTTACGTCTAATTCTTTCATACGCTTTTCCAGAATACGAATAACATCAGAGGAATGATCCGAAACAGGGAAAATTCGCCCTCCCCGTTCTTCTTTCACTGCCAAGCCCAGATTTTCAAAGAAAGAGACCACGTCCTGATTGCTGTATCCGTAAAATGCGCTGTATAAAAACTTTGCGTTTGTCACTACGGACTTAAAGAACGTTTCATCGTCACAGGTATTTGGTAATATTGCAGCGTCCTTTTCCGGTAATAAACAGTTTTTTTCCAAGCTTTTCATTTTTCTCAAAAAGATGTACCTGATGATTTTTTTTCGCCCAGAAAAACCGCTGCCGCCATCCCGGCTGCGCCGCCGCCAATAATTAGTATCTTTGCCATAAAATGCTCCTTTAATTCTCAATTTTTTAACACTTTGGGGTCTGTCAATTCAATTTCGTGATTATCCGGCAGATTGATTTCATCATTATTATAGACCTGATATTCATCCCATATCTTCTCCAATGCCTCTAAGGTTGCCACCACAGTTTTTTGCTTGCGCATACTGAGCGCCACAACCAATGCGTTAATCACACTAAGAGGCGCTACAAGAGAGTCTACAATAGAAGCCATGTCACTTCTGGCAATTAAATTGCAGGAGGAATATAAATTCATAGGAGAATGGATGCTGTCGGTAAGCGTAATTACCTTTGCATTTCGATTGTTTGCAAATTCCAAGGCTTTTAAGGTGCGCATGGAATATCTCGGAAAGCTAATTCCGATAATGACATCCTTTTCCCCAATGCGTATCATCTGCTCAAAAAGCTCACTGGCGCTGTTGGTATTTAAAAGCCTCACTCCGTCAAAAATCAAATTCAGATAAAAGGCAAGAAACTCTGCCAAAGGAGCACAGCTTCGAATACCTACCACATATATATTTTTTGCTTCTAAAATGGTCTCCACTGCCAGATTAAACGCTTCATGATCCACCGCTTCCAAAGTCATTTTTATTTTATCAATATCTGAATGCAGCACTGTATCTAAAATCTCTGACTGCGGCACTTTTCCATAAGTCACTTCCATTCGCTGAATAGAATTTAATTTATTCCGCACAAGCTCCTCTAATTCCCTCTGAAATTCAGGATATCCCTTGTATCCCAGATGTGTTGCAAAGCGCACAACCGTGGACTCGCTGACGCCCACAGTCTCTCCCAGCTTTGCCGCAGTTAAAAATGCTGCTTTATCATAATTTTCTTTTATATATGCTGCCAGCTTCTTCTGACCCTTGCTGAAATTTTGATACTGCACATTCATTTTACTAAGCAGGTGCTCTGTATTGCTCATGAACCTTCCCCTCTTTACTTTTTCTTTCATACTTTCTCTATGATAGCACAGAAACAAAAAAGTTTCAGCAAAAACTTTGCTCTTTTGCACAAAGAAAAAGCTCAGACACCCCATATAGGGCGCTGAGCCTTTCTTTTTGTTTTATACCGGATATGCTCCGTTTTCTGTGTCAGCTTCCTTTGGATCTACCTTCGTCTGCTGTGCTTCTCTGTACTTGAAGAAGTCTGTTGCTACCTGTGGGAACAGTGCGTAAGACAATACGTCTTCTTCCTGTTCGGACCACTGTGCCATTTCTCCTCTTAATGTATCAAGCTCAGGAGACAGTAAATCAGCCGGACGGCATGTTAATTACTTCTGTGTTCACCGATACATTTTTCTGTACTTCTTTATCAAACGGTTTTACAGTTGCACCGTATTTTCCGCTTAATACGTCTTTTGTTTCTTTTGTAACCATTTTGTAACGTTCACCCATGATTACGTTAAATACAGCCTGTGTACCAACAATCTGAGAGGATGGTGTTACAAGTGGCGGTTCTCCAAGGTCTTTACGTACTCTTGGTACTTCTTCCAGAACATCATAGAATTTATCTTCCGCATGCTGTTCTTTTAACTGGGATGTTAAGTTGGATAACATCCCTCCCGGTACCTGATACAGTAAAGTTTTGATGTTTACACCTAAGTTCTTTGGATTTAACAGACCGCTGTCTAAAGCTTCGTCACGGATTGGACGGAAGTAATCAGCGATTTCAGCCAATAACTGCTGGTCAAAACCTGTATCATAAGGTGTTCCCTTAAATGTTTCAACCATAAACTTCTGTTGCTGGCTGAGATGTTCCCAATGCAAATGGTGACATTGCTGTATCGATAACATCTACACCTGCTTCTACTGCTTTTAAGTAAGTCATGGAAGCAATCACCGGAAAGTATAGTGTGTATGAAGCTGAATTGGAATATCAACTGCTTCTTTAATGCATGTTACAAGCTCTGTTGCTTTGTAATGGAAGCAATAAACCAGCCATATCTTTGA
>ENA-OQCB01000304-OQCB01000304.1-human-gut-metagenome-genome-assembly--contig:-NODE-304-length-23315-cov-3.128558_pt1 | contig 23315 bp, 24 predicted proteins | sample MGYA00242493_ERZ504568 | MGnify/ENA primary metagenome ERZ504568 (study PRJEB26092, sample SAMD00036229) | human gut metagenome | host: Homo sapiens | study: EMG produced TPA metagenomics assembly of...
CACTCCGCCGGCAGCAAAAATCGGCTCAGAAATCACGGCCGCAATCCGGTCTCCGCCCTCATGAAGCATGGTTTGTTCCAGATATTTCAAGCATTGAAGCCCACAGCTTCCTGGTTCTTTGCCGAAGTCACAGTGGTAGCAATATGGTGGAGCAGAGTGCACGAACCCCCTTGGCAGCAATTCGGAGATTCCTGAGTTTTCCTGAATCATCTCAGATTTTCCTGTCGCTGCGGCAGCGCCCGCAGTGGAGCCATGAAAACCTCTGCGGAAAGAAATGATTCTTCCCCCACCCCAGTAGTACTTCGCCAACTTCAGCGCAAACTCATTTGCGTCAGAACCGGTGCAGCCGAACATAACTTTGTCCAGACCATCCGGAGTAATCTCAATCATTTTTCCGCAAGAGCTGCTCTCTCTTCTGTGGCAAAGCAAGAAGTCACGGAAACCAGCTTTTCCATCTGCTCCTTCAGCGCCTCAATCAGCTCTTCATTTCCATGTCCGAGGGTACAGGCTGAAAATTGTCCGGAAAATGTCCAGATATTTTTCCCCTTTCGTCGCATACATATACATGCCTTTTCCGCTGGTAAAACGACATCGTCCGTCGTATAGCACTGTATTAAATATTTTTTATCTCTCTCCAATGTGGTCATTATATTTCTCCTCCAAAATTATCAAAACTCACTTTACACCGCTCCATTCTGTTTTTCCTTCAGAGACTGCTGTTTTCTCCTGCGGATCTCGCTCATGCATTCTTCCAGCTTCTTGTCAGACAGTCCATAAAACATCTGCAGGACAAAGTGAATCAATGTGATGACAGCCGGCAGCACAAAGGCCAGAATCAAAATCCAGTTCAGCGTGGACGCCGTCTGTACCTGATTTGCCCTATAGCCAGACCAATCCAAAAGCACACCCATGATCTGTGCTCCCAAAGCCGCTCCAATCGTAATGGCAAAGCCATTGACCGCCGAGATAATTCCTGCCTATCCTTTTCCATTTTTCCATTCGCCGTAATCCACCGTCGCCGGAGTCATGACATTCGTAAAAGAATAATAGGTTCCAGTGAAAATACCATTAATGATAAACACGACGAACAAAAGGCCAAACTGCATAGAATCACTGGCCGCCTCAGCCCCATAACTCTTACACAAAAAGAACACCAGAAGACTGAGTCCTGCACTGATTAACATACAAAACTGGTACGCTCTGCCGGTATCCCGGAACATCCGGATGAAAGGCTTCATGATAAATACACCTGCCATCAAGGCTGCGGTAAACACAAACATCGCTACAGAATAAAAGTTTCCAGTCCTAAAAAATATGTAAACACATAGATGACCATTCCATTTTGATCGCCTGCATAAATCTGTTTTAAAGCTTCGCCGATCTGTAGAATAATCGCAGGTCGATTCTTTATGAAATCCCCCAGCTGCACCATGATTTTTTCATGATCTACCTGCCTGAGATGTTCTCTGCAGGAACCATCTTTGTTCAACTCGTATTTCCTAGTCATCCTAAAGTTCAAAATCTGTACAGCCATAACTGTCAAACCAATGGTCACCGCTGCCCAAAAATATCCCTGCGCTTTGTCTCCGTCACTTCCTCCAAACAAATTCACCAGCGGAAGGAACACTGACGCAGCCACAACCTGTGCCAGATTGACAAAGACACTTTTGATCACTGCAATGGTTTCCCGATCTCTCGGGTTCCTAGTCATGTTACAAAATTGAGCAATCTGCGGCATGAAAGAAAAGGTGGCTCCAATAGAACCGAAGCATCCATAACAGATTGCTGCCCAGCCAATTTTCAGAGCTGTACTGTCTGTCGGCAATGCTGTGAAGACTCCCACAAAGAGAAGGAACAAAGGGGCAATTCCAAAAAGTGCCCAGGAACGATACCGTCCCCATCTGTAACAGACATTATCCAGCATATAGCCAATCCAAAGATCTGTAAAGCAATCTGCGAACCTGGCAACCAACATAATGGTCCCTGCCACAGTGGCGCTTAAGCCTACCACATCTGTATAAAAATATACTAGGTAATATCCAAAGATAACCCAGGAGACTTGAAATCCATAGCCTCCGTAGAGGCAATGGATCATCTTGTCTTTCAAAGGTGCTTTTCTTGTAGTCGAGGTGAAATCTATATCATATGCATCCCGTCTGCCATCCAAGTCATCACCTCCTATTTTTCTTCCCACTCACCATATTTGGCAATCACTTTGTCTTTAATCATCTGGCAGAACTCATCCGTCACCTCAAAGTCATTGATTACCGTGTACCAGTAGCCGTTTGCCGGCAGGAATTCTTTCTCATATTTAATCGCCGCGAACACATCGTCCCAGGTCAGTCCCATTCCCTCTGGACGAATCTCCACTCCTGCTCTGTGAATGATGTCCAAAATCCAGTCTGGATGATTGTTACCCATTGCAGAACCCACGAAAATTCCCAGGCATACCGGCTGGCCATGGATGAATTTCTTTTTGGTCATGTATTCCAGCGTGTAGAACAGGAAATGATCGCTTCCCTCAATCGGTCTTGGGTTCCAGCCGTTGTTGTGGAACGCTCCGCCGCCCCATCTGAGTCCCTCTGTCAAAATACGAATTCCTTTTTCGTTCAGCTCATAGATATCGTCCAAGCCATTTACGACAGACTGAAACACTTCGTTGACCTCGTCCACCATCTCCTGGTCATACGGCCATTTCTCCTCGCATTTGCCCTGATCTGCCGCATACTTCCAGTCAAACATGGAGTTGTTGTAACACAGAACGTCGCACACACCGCTTCTGTTCAGCGCTTTCGGTCCGCTCTGGATGATGCCGTAGTCTACGTATACCGCAACCGGCTCCACATACCCCACATATTTTACGACACTGTTGAAACGAACGCCCGCCCGATGGCCGAATACTGCGTTGGTGGCAATGGAAGTCGGAACCTGGTACAGCGGCATATGGGTCTTCCAGGCCGCCATCTTCGCGTAGTCTACAGCCTGTCCGCCGCCAAGGCCAATCACTGCCTCGAATTTCGGAAGCTTCTCCACTTCCGCCATGATCTCATCGTATTCCAGGGTCTTCACGAAATGAACAATGCAGTCCTCGTCAAACTCGCCTTTGAACTTCTCCCACAAATCTTCCATCGTAACCACCAGATAAGGCCTCTGAACAATGTTCTTCAATTCCCCTACCAGATTGCGTCCATAGATCGTGTTGAATAATTTCTTTGCCATAATTCCTCTCTCCTTTGCCTTTATTTTTTGATGTTTTGTTGACTCAGAATTTCTAAACTCTTTTTCTAAATACTATTTATAAATTATATTTATAATACTACTCGCACCCCTCCATTTTGTCAATTCTTACAATTTTACAAATATAACTCAATATTTTTAGATATCTTTACTAATAATATTTGTTAATCGACATTGTCTGATATCATTTCTCATTATTCTTGTTTTTTCAAAACTCCCAAAATATATTTACACATTAATGCAATACACATAATACTATCAGAATTCAATGGTGATCTTCATTCTTTCCTTCACATAACAAAGTGGGCAAGCCCATTTCAACTCCCCTCAATCTTTGAGGGGCACGTCCCACTTTGCGCGCCGCCGCAACACCGCCTTGCGGTGAAATTCCTCATTGCGGCGTGCGCATCCTTAGCGGAGCGTTTATGTAATAGGAAAGGGCTTTCACGCTTCAGCGTGACAAAGTCTTTCCTATTACATAAAAAATCCCCAACAACATCGCAGCAAATTTACCGCATTGTTGTTGGGGAACTAATGTAACATCTCCAAATTAACCGGACGCTATACTAGCTTTTTCTATCACTGTGACAGCTCTTCTAGTTTCCTCTTTATTTCCTGAAAATCCTTCCGTGTCTCTTCTACCTTAGAAGGGTCCCGCAGCAGAGCAGAAGGATGGTATACAGCTGTCAGAAAAAAACCTTTTCTTTCTGTCCAGGTACCGTGCTCCCGACTGATTCGGAAGCCCGGAGTAATCACTTTTCTCGCAGCGATTCTTCCCAGACAGACCATAATCTTGGGCCGTATCAAGGCTGTCTCATATTTCAAAAAAGGCATACACGCCTGCTGTTCTGCTTCCTCTGGGTCACGGTTTCCCGGAGGATGGCATTTATTAATATTCGTAATATAAATTTCCTCTCTGCTCAGAGAAACGGACTTCAACAGATCATCCAGAATCTCTCCAGACCGTCCCACAAATGGGATACCTTTCTCATCTTCCATCCTGCCTGGTGCCTCCGCAATCAGCATAATCTTACTCTTTAAATTTCCCCGCCCCATGACAGGATTCCGCCGTTCCCTGCACAGATCACAGCGATTACAGTGTTCTACAAAATATTTCAACTCATCCCACGTATACAGTCCCATATATCTCCCTTCTGGTTACTCTCGAGAACCGTTCTTTTTCGAGGACTTGCTCTGACATAAATCATAGCTCTCCGCTATCATCCTTCTCACTTCTTCCTCAGGTATCTCGCCGTCTAAAATCAGGGAATTCCAGTGTTCCTTGTTCATATGGTAGGCCGGCACTACAGACTCATACGCAGTTCTCCAAAAATCTCTCCACTGCGGATCGCACTTGACATTCACCCAAATATATCCTTCCCTCTCATAAACCCACGCAAAAATCCGGCGATTTTTCCGAATCCTCATGCAAGTCCAGTTCTTATCTTCAAATGGATAGTCCTCAAAAACATTTGAAAAACTCTGGCAATAGCGGATAACTTCTTCCCTGGTTTTCATTAGGATATGTCCCCCTCTCAATGCTCTTTCATTCATAACCGCTCACCTATACCTGTATCCAGTATAACACAATTTTCTATACAGAGATAGAAAAAGGGACTGCCAGTTAATAGTCAGTTTTGAAACAGAGGTCATGCAACTTAAATGAGTTACATGACCCCTTTTTATTAAAGTGTATGAATTTCATCTTCAAGTTTTTTAATAGAATCCATGACAGTATCAAAAGAAGGAATATCTCCGTAAAGCATATCCTTCATAGACGTATAATCTGCCAGTAATGCGCTCATACGATATTTCGGAGGCACCAGCTTTAATGTTTTTGGTACGGCTTCTTGATACCGTGCCCATGCCCGCGGGTAAAATTTCATTTTAAATTCTATTACCTTCTGCAAAAGGTCCAAGTTTGCAAATGCTGTTTTCTTTGCGGAAGTTGCAGACATACGATAAAGGTCATAATAGTGCCTTGAATACCGTGGGGGAATTTCCAAATGTTCCGGGCGGTTGGCCTCATGGTGCAGAATCGTTGCCTTTTCCCAAAAAGTTCTCTCTGGTGCCACAGTTAAGACATCAACCGTTTTTTGTCCAAATATCTGCGGATATTGCTCTGCTGCATAAGGCATAATATTGACCATATTCGCGGGTGTCCATGCTGCCAATGCGCCGATTTCTAAACGAATTACCTGCAAGGTAGTGGAACTGGAAAAGAGATTAGGATAGGCAAAAATAACGGTTTGCTTATCTTCATCGGCTATGTATATCTGCGCGTTGATTCCCAATTCATTAGAAAGGTCCTCACGAATTTTAGGGCAAAATGTTTCGGCAAGAAAGATTTCCGCACGCTGATTCGCTTCTTTGTTGAATAAATCTTGTTTCGTATTAGAGCGTTGTGCCCACGGCTCACTGACACCATATAGCCTAAAATTCTCCAGTCTAAAATTAAATCTATATCTTCTGAAAAACGGCTGATTAAGTGGTATGCTTTCGACAAACTGGTGCCGCCTTTAAATGTGATAACCCGTTTCCACGGAGAACGGTGAAACAAATAATCCAGTGTTAAGCATACCCAAAAATCCTTTTCAATAATAGCGTCATTTAATCCCATTTTTGCCGCAGTATTACGGAACAACTCACGCCGGTCATTATCCGGCAATTTTGCTATCTGAATCATTTTTCTGTTTCTCCTTTGCAAATCTCTCGTATGATCTTATAAATCCAGTCTGTAGCTTCGGATGCTTCTATCAACATTGCCGCTTTTTCGTGTACATCCAACCTTTCCGAAAGAAGTTTTATCATTTCTGGCTTAATATTTTCCTTTCCAAGCGTTTTCAATGCTTGGACAACAAGGACTGTCTTGTAAGAAAGACCAGTAATCTCTTTGTTTGTCCTGTGTTTAAATTCAATTTTTGTTTTATCCCATTCATAAGTTTTATAAGGACCGTCGCTAATATAAGACCATACAGCGGTTACTTGTGTGGATAGCCCAAGCATATTCAGTGCTGTATTTCCACAAGGAGCTATAGTCCAATGGTAACATCTCGCTAATGCTTCTGCAACAGCGTCCGGGTCAGCAGCAACATATTCCCCTAAGAGCTTGCTGTATTTTGGTTTTTCAAACACTCCTCTAAAAACTCTTCGCAGAGTATTTTCTTGAATAAGGCGATTAATGCTTTGTTTTACGGTATTTATATCTGCAATATCTGAAAAATCCGAATTGACAAAAACACTTCCGTCAGGAGAAGATAAAACTCTATCCCGGATTTTCTCTGTATACCCATTATTCATAGATCAGGCCTCCTTATGTAACTAATATTATATATTATTAGTTACATCAATGCAATAGCCGTATTTATATTTAAGATGTCTGAATAAAAAAATTTTATACATGTTCAAACAGTATAAATGAATATAGCCGGGAATCAAAATAATATTATTTACCATAGTAAAATCTTCTATAATAAGAAAGGGGAAATCGGCTAATGCCGATTTCCCACTGCTTCACGACAACTCTTTGTACCCTTCTACTTTTTCTTTACTGGTACCCAGACCTCAAACTTTGCCTGCTGTGGATTCGGACTGACATACAGTTCTACATCCGGTCCCCGGTCATACTCATACCCCGAAGAAGGCAGCCATTCCGTATAGATTCTCCGTTCCAGCTCTTGAATAGCCTTAGGGCACTCCCCTTCTCCGCAAAAAATTCGCCCAGGTTCTGGCCGGGATCTCTGCCTCTTCCATTCCTCCTATTGGTTTCTGGCCGCTTGGTACCGCGATCATATAGTTCCAGTTTTTCCAGGTTCCTGGCAGAAGCTGATTTCCCCAAGACACCCTTCAGCTCCCGGTCCATCAAGGCCGTTAAACTTGGCACCGTGCCGTCTTTTGCCACTGTCTCCCACATCTTCGGCACAATCTCAAAGTTTTCTTCCAATCTCTCTTTCAGTCTCTGACGCACACCTACAATCCGAAAAGCTTCTTTTTGTTCTAACCGATAATTCATCTCTTCTACTCCTTTAATCATTAATTTAAAGCTGATAGGCGGATAGGATTTCACTGGAACTCCTGCTTTTCTCGCTGCTGAAGGCGTGACTCCATGTACGCTCTGAAATGCTCGGTTAAAGGCTGTCGGTGACTGGTATCCATATTTCAATGCCAGCTCCACAACCTTCTCATCCGTACACTTTAAGTCCGCCGCTGCCAGTGACATTCTTCTTCGGCGTATATATTCTGACAGCGGAACCTCCGCCATATAGGCGAACATTCTCTGGAAATGATAAGCTGAACAACACGCAGCTTTTCCCAGGCACTCATAGTCAATCTCTTCTGTCAAATGCTCTTCGATATAGCGAATCGCCTGATTCAGGCAAGTAATCCATTCCATCTCCATCACCTCTGATTAAAGAATAGCTCTTTTTTCCCGTTGCTTCCTCTCTTTTCCTGCACCAATTTGAGAGAATCCCAAAATAAAACCTCAGTTCTTGATTTCTTTTATTCCTGAAACCAATTCAATTCGAAAAACTCTAATCATCCTTTTCTTTTTATTCCTTTGTTCCAGCATCAGCCATTCATCATCCAAGTCGACCAGCCTACCTTTCATCGTATACAGAACATCCATAGAAAACAGCGGTTTGTTCACATTGATCTCACATTCTTTATCTAAAAACTCCGGCAAAATCTCCTTATAGGATTTCCTTTCTTTCGGCTTTAACGCCTTCTTCTTGTCTGTCACAAGATAGAACAGCAGCCCCACCATCACAAAAAGTAAAAATTCTATCATAATACTTCCTTCTCCTCCAAAACCTCAAAGGCCTCCACCGCTGAAAGCTCTATTAATTTAACCACTTTCTCTTTCTGAAAAATACTCTTCTCCTTTGTTCTTTGGTATTCCACACGCAGCCATTCTCCATCTACCTCCAACACTTTCACTTTTCCTATTGAAAAAAAGTCATTCCCTTCCTCTAAAGCCAAATCTATATCTGAGCATTCTAACTTCACCATTTTCCCCACCAGCTTCTTCAGCACATGCAGATCTGGTTCCCTTTTCTTTCTGGCTACTACTTCTACTTCGTCTCCCACCAAGTCATCTAGACTGATCTTATAGATGTCCGCCAGTTCCTTCGCTTTGTCTATGGATGGAGCTCCCTGGTTTAATTCCCAATTCGATATTGTCTGCCGCGATACTTTGAGACGGTCCGCCAGCTCCTGCTGACTGTAACCACTCTTCTTTCGCAGCGTCATCAACTTTTCTCCTAACATGCCTTTGGTTCCTTTCCGCATAATCCCTCCTTCATCAAGGGTACCCTCATTATATCAAAAACCCCCTTTTTAGCCAGCAAATTCCTTTGGAATTTTGGCAAAATTCTTTTGCAGAGCCTTTTCGTAGGTACCTGCTTTGTACACAGACAAAAAAATCCCCTCCGCCAGATTTTTTCTGACAAGAGGGGTCCTACACTCTTTCGCCTGTTCCATTTAAAAACTGCACTTTCTCGCCTACGGCAGTCTTTCATTCCTGTTGTTCCTGTCTGTATTGACTCACAGATTTTCCTGTATACTTTTTAAAACACACGCTGAAATAATGCGGATCTTTGATTCCTACCTCCTCAGCAATTTCATAGGCTTTTAAACCGGTCTGACTGAGCAGCCGCTTCGCATTCTCCATCCGAATCTCCAAAAGATAATCGCTGAACGGCTTGCCTGTCCGCTCCTTAAACACACGGCTCAGATAGCTGGAATTTATAAATACTTCTTAGCTACTCCTGCCAAGCTCATTTCCTTTTCTTTATAGGCCTCTTCCACATACTTCACCACAGCACTGACTACATCCATATCCTTCTCTTTGACTCCCTCTTTCACCGCTCTGGATACGTTAATCAGTACATTGGTCAAAAAACTTTCCAAATCCGTCAAAGTCTGAAGCGCCATAATTTTAGTGATAATCGAAGAGACATCCTGTCCCATTTCCCTGCCATTTTCCACGACCGTGTGAAAGACCGGGAGAATCTCGACGACCACTTTCACCGCGGACATCAAGACCTCATCTTTGGTCGCTCTCTTGCACTTCATCCCATCAAACAGACTTTCCACCAGTTTTTTCACATCCTCGGACATGCCGGAACGCACAAAGAAGGAAATTTTATGCAGAATTTCCTCGGTAATCTCGCCGCTGTCCTGCTCAAAATAGCAGATATCTTCATAGCAGACTGTATGACTCTCACCAATCACATACCGGTACTGTAGTGCTTCTGTCGCCTCCCGAAAAGACAGCTTTAATTTCGAAAGATCCTGGTAAGCGTTTCCCACCCCGATATACAACTTCGTCTTTAATGTCTCTTCTAGCCGTTCACGCAGTCTGTCACAAAATTGTTCGAACTCTATGCCCTTGTTATTATTTAAGAGGATAATCTTCCCCGTATCTGCACCAAACAGATAGATATCCTGGTTTTCTTCCAGATATTCCTTGGCCGTCTGCTTGCAGTGAGTAGCACGCACCAAAGCCTCTGTCTCATCCTCCTTAACTTCACTCAGCTCAATCACCGCAATCTGACACATGTCATCTTTTAGCACAATCCCGTAGTAGCTCAGACATTCTAACGCGTTCTGCCAATCCTCTTCAATCAACAAGGCATAAAAGGCTTTTTCAATGATATACTTCGCATTCGCGTTCAGTTCTTCTTTAATCTTTTCAAACTCCGTCTCCCTGAGACGTTCCTTTAAGATATCTTCTCTCACATTCTCCGCGATTTTCTTTAGAATTTCCCGGTCAATGGGCTTTAAGATGTAGTCAAATACCTTCAGCTTGATACCCGTGCTGGCATATTCAAATTCATCATAGCCTGAGACAAGGATTACTCGGATTTCTGGGTTATACTCTCCGATCATTTTGGTGAATTCCAGGCCATTTGTGGTAGGCATCATAATATCCGTAAACACCACATCTGGATTTAATTCCCTTACCATCTCCATACCTTCATCGGCACCAGACGCCTCTGCGGCCACCGTAAGCCCATATTCTTCCCAGGAAATACAATATCGAATCAGCTTTCTCACCAGCGGCTCATCGTCCACAATCAAAATTTTCAGCATACCCCTTCACCTTTCGTTCTACACTGTCACCATTCTCTCACGTTTCTTTAGAATATCCCAGTTCAGGCTTCAGTCTGCGACTTTAATCACGGCTTTCACGACCTCGTCCTGCCGCTCTATGCAGGCCCGAAACGCTTCCTTTATGTCTTTAAAATCAAAAATATCAGTCACAACACTGACCGGGTCGATCTTACCGGCCTCCACCAGCCCAAGTGCCACAGGATAAATATCGTGATAGCGGAAGCTTGTCCGAATCATGATCTCCCGGTCAATCAGACGCTGGAAATCAAATTCAAATTTTCCAGTATTTCCAATCATGACAATCGTTCCGCCTCTTTTCGCAATATAGGGCGTCTGGGCTGCCGTCACCTTACTCCCGGCAGTCTCAAACACGTAGTCCGCGCCTCTGCCGCCTGTCATTCTCTCAATCTCTTTGATAGGGTCCATCTCTTTTGCATTGATCGTCACTGCTGCTCCTAGCTCCCTGGCCTTGGCGAGACGTTTTTCCTGTAAGTCCACCACAATCGTCCTGGTGATTCCAAACGCACCCAGAGACTGCAAAGCCGACAGGCCGATGCAGCCAGAGCCCAGCACCACCGCAGTGTCTCCGCTGCGGATTCCAGAACGGTACACCCCACTCATTCCCACCGCCAGAGGTTCAATCATCGCTCCTTGAAGAGTAGAAATTTGATCTGGAAGCTTAAAACACCTCTCTGCCGGATGAGCCAAATACTTTCGAAATGCTCCGTCTATAAAGTTCGGAGCTGGAACGGACAGAAACTTCGTCTCCGGACACAGATGGTACAGACCATGCTTACACCACTCGCAAATCCCGCAGGAATAACCTGGTTCCACTGTGACGCGGTCCCCCACTTTCAGATCTGTCACTTGACTGCCTGTCTCTATGATGACTCCTCCGGGTTCATGCCCTAAGATAAATGGAAATCTCTGCTTGGGATAATCCGGGGAACCATACTTGTAAAAATACACATCGGAACCGCACACTCCACAGTATTCCACTTTTATGACTACTTCATCCTCCTTGCATCACCGGCATCTCACAGGGTCTCTCTTCTAATTTTCCTGCCTCCAACAGATAAAACGCACGATTTTCCATTGTCTTCTCCTCCTTGTCTTCTATTTCTCTCTATCCTTTCATGGCCCCAGAGATAAAGCTTTTCTGTACCTGTTTGCTCATCAGAATATAAATCACCAGTGTAGGCAAAGATGCCAGCACCAAGGACGCGCCCACAGGCCCCCAGTTCGTCGTGAACTGTCCCACCATCTCCTGAACCCCCACCGTCAGGGTCTTCATGGAAGTCTTCGTGGTAAAAATCGAAGCCAACATAAACTCATTCCAAGTGTTGATGAATGTGAGAATGGTCACAGTCGCCACCACTGGCTTTAACATCGGCAAAATGATATGTAAGAAGCATTTATATATGTTGCACCCGTCCAACAATGCACTCTCTTCCATCTCCCTGGGTATCCCTTCCATATATCCGGCAAACACATAGATCGCAAGCGGAAGCGCGAATGCCGTGTATGGAAGAATCAGACAAAAATAGGTATTCAGAAGCTTCAGCTTCACATAGGTTAAGAACAGCGGCAGCAATGCACAGTGAATGGGAATCATCAGCCCCATCAGGAAGAGCGTCAGTGCAGTTCGGCTAAATTTCCATTTCAGCCTTGTGATCGCATAGGCGGCCATCGCTGAAAACACCACTGTAAACACCACCGTCGCAAAAGTCACCACCACTGTGTTAAAAAAATACCTGCCCACATTGCCGTTCGTCCATGCCTCCGCGTAATTGGACCACAACCAATGCTGCGGAAGGCCTGCTACATTTTCTCCAAAAATCTCATTGTTGTTCTTCAGGGAGAAACAAAACATCCAGAATAGAGGATAAATCTGCACAACTGTGAACAGTGCTAAAAATATATAAGTCACGACACTTCCTGTTTTTCGTTTTTTCATCTTCTCCCTCCTCAAAACTTTTCCTTGATCTTTTTGAATACATATCTCAGCACCACAGTAAACAACAGACATTCCACGACAATGAATACTGCCGCCGCGCTTCCTTCTCCGTAGACACTCCGGTTGATTAGAAGATCATACATAATCGTGCTGGGAACCTCGGTAGCACCCACTGGCCCGCCATTGGTCATCACGTATACAAAATCGAAGGTTTTCAGACTTCCCACCACAGCCAGCACAACACAAGTCTCGATCATCGGTACAATCAGCGGAAGTATAATCCTGGTACTGATCTGGAAATAGTTCGCGCCGTCAATGCGCGCCGCCTCTAAAATATCCGTGGACAGCGATTTAATCGCTCCATAGAACAGCAGCATATGGTAGCCGATATACTGCCAGATCAGAGGGATGAAAACTGCCCATATCGCAATTTTAGGGTCGCCCAGCCATTCATTGGCCCATCGTCCCAGTCCAAGAGATTCCAGCATCGTATTGAGCAGTCCATAGTTCGGATTATAGATTTTTAAAAACAACTGGGCGATCACGACGGTAGACACTACCATTGGTATAAAGAAGGCCGTGCGGAAGAAGCTTTCTCCTTTCACGCCTTTTGCCAAAATCAAAGCCAACACCATGGCAATCGTCTCCTGTACGAATACGGAGAGAAACAGTACGATAAACGAATGTCCCACAGACTGCCAAAATTCATATTTATTGTCCAGTAAAAGTGAAATGTAATTCCTTATTCCCACAAACGTAGCGTCCCCGATTCCGTCCCATTCCAGCGTACTGTAATAGCCAGTCGCAAAAATAGGGATAATCATCACCGCCAGAAACACCAGTGCCGCAGGAGTCATAAAAAGCGCGATGCTTCTTTTATTGCTAAAAGCTTTGTTCATATTTTTCCCTCCACACTCCGTATTTTTTCTGATAGCGTTTTGACCTCTCTGTATCCGGCGTAAAAATCTTTCCCGGATGAACCATATAGGATGCCGCCTCAGAGAAATTCCGATAATATCCGACTCCTATCGCAGCTATCATCGCGGCTCCCAGTGCCGATACCTCTGCCTGATCGACCCGGATAACTTTTCTCTGGAACAAATCTGCCTTGAACTGCAGCCATCGGTCTGAGGAAGAACCGCCTCCGCCACAGACAATGGACTCAAATGCTCCTCTTTTCGTACGTTCCAAGTCATCCAGCAGCGTTTTCAGCTTAAAAGTAATCCCTTCTATCACCGCCTGATAGATCTGCTCTGCCTGGGTGGAAGAATCCAGGCCACACAGGATGCTTCCCCGTCTGTCATCGTCTGCCAGAAAAAAAAGCTCTCCCTTTCCATCGTAACAGACTTTTTCTTCCATCTCCGAAAACATTTTCTCCGGGTAGCGGCAAATCTGGCGTTGATACCAACTCACATAGGCACCCGCAATACTGGACCCATTCAGAATCACGCTATCCCGTGTCGGTCCGCACCCACACTCCAAAACGCCTTCCTTTGTTTTAGGGAAGCCTCACTGGCAAAACATCCCAGCATCTCATAAGTTCCCGAAATGTTCCCAAAATTCCCTCCTTGCCCGGCACCACGCCAATCCCAAAATGCCGCACTCAGAGTCATGGGCACCAAGCACTACCGGCACCTCCTGGTTGAAAGGCACCCGCCCGAACCGCTCAATCTTTCCAGCCATATAGACGGACGCCTGGATGTCCCCGCCAAGGCGTTCTGCCTCCACGCCCACCGCTTTCATCAGCCTATCTGACCACTCCCGCTCTCGGATATCCAACATTGTTTTGCGGTTCGCCATCGTGTAGTCTGCGTGCACTCCCAGCCCTAATTTCCCCAAGATGTATTCCTGTATATGTAGAAAATATCTGGCTTTTTGAAAAATCTGGGGCTCATTTTTCCTAAGCCAGAGCAATTTCGAACAGACCAGCATGGACAGGCATGGTCCGCCCACGATTTCCTGAAATGCTCTTGCCCCTATCTCTTCTCTTAGATAAGCGGCCTCCGCCCAAGCTCTGGTGTCGAAAGCCATAATCAGATTGGAGAGAGGCTTACCGTTTTCATCCACCGGTATCAAAGAATCCCCAAAAAAGGAAAAGCCAAGTCCAATCAGCTTTTCGTCGGCCTGCTGCCGGAAAAGTTCTTCCACGGCACTCTGGGCATGTTCCCACAAAACTTCCGGCTCCATCTCCCAACGCCCTTCTTTTCCTTCTATCCAATGGTTTTTCACAGAGACTTTTCTGACAATCTCACCTGTACCGGCTTTCACCAGAACTGCCCGGACATTGGAAGTCCCAAAATCCAGAACCAAAAGTGTTTGATCTCTCATCCCATTCCCCTGTCATCTCTTATTTTTCAGCGGCTGACCTTTAAAATATCGGTCCAAATCTTCCATAATTACCGCAATAGAATTGCTTCCCACATTGCTGGTCGTACCGGCCAAATGAGGAGTCAGCGTTACATTATCCATTTTCAGAAGCGGGTTATCCCTGGAGATGGGCTCCTGGGCAAAAACATCCAGAGCCGCCCCGCCGATCTCGTCATTTTGAAGAGCCCAGATCAGCGCGTCCTCGTCCACCAGGCCTGCTCTGGCTGTGTTCACAAAGATCGCTGTCTTTTTCATCTTGGCGAATTCCTCCTTTCCGATCATCCCTCTGGTGGCCTCACACAGTCTCGCGTGAATCGTCACATAATCGGAAATCCTCAGAAGAGTGTCCAAAGATACCGGCTGTGCCCCCAGCTTTTGTACCTTCTCTGGCGACATATATTCCTCATAAGCCACCAGATTCACGCCAAAGGGTTTTAGTCTCGCCGCCACCATCTGTCCGATGTTTCCAAAACCAATGATGCCCACGGTCTTTCCCGCCATATTATGGGAATAGGGAAAATTTCTAAACCGTATCTTCCATTCTCCCTGGCTGGACACCAGATTGCTTCTCACAATATTTCTGGTCTCCGCAATCATCAATGCCACCGTATAGTCAGCCACCGGAGCTGCCACCCTGCCTGGGGAACAAATCACGTCGATGCCTCTTCTTTTCGCTTCCTCTAGATTGACATTCTCCACACCACTTCTGAGTACTCCGATCAGCTTCAGCTTCTTCGCCGCGTCCATGATCTCCTTTCCCACCGCCGCAAAATCTGTGATGAGAATTTCCGCGTCCTTAACCTTTTCCAGCACTTCTTCTGGGGTGCTCGTCCACTCCGGTCCTTCCTGTTCTGTCCTTAAAATATAGGAAGCCCGTTCTTCTTTTGTCTCTCCTAGGTTTACCTCTGTCACATCTATCTCAACCTCTTCATAGGAGTCAAATACCTTTTTATTTTCCAGAATGTCACTGGCTGTGATGGAAAAATCCGCCATAAACAATATCTTCATATTTATTCCCTCCAAATCAATATCTTTTCTCCGTCATCGGCGGCAGAATCTGTTTTGTCTTAAACCACCGGATATGTTTCTTCGTCTCCTCGTAGGCAGTCTGAAAATTCGCGGCCGCAATGGGAAAATGCGGAGAGTTCTCTGGCAGATTCTGAGCTGTGGACAGCATGTTCTTTGCCGCCTTTACCACCAGTGCCGTACAGATATTGATCTTATTGATTCCTCCCTCCACAACCTTTGAGAAATCTTCCTCCCCAAGTCCAGAGGCCCCATGGAGCACCAGTGGAATATCCAGTTCCTTTCGTATCTCTTTTAACACATCCAAATTCAGCACCGGCCGTTCCTTATAGAGTCCATGAGCAGTTCCAATCGCAATCGCCAGAGCGTCACAATCGGTATCCTCTGCAAATTTTTTCGCCATAAACGGCTCTGTATAGATGGAATGATCGTCCGTTCCCAGTGCTTCATGGGAAGTCGTATTCGCCCCACATGACCAATCTCCGCTTCCACATCCACCCCACAGGCGTGTGCCATCTCTATCACTTTTCTGGTCACAGCCACATTTTCCTCATAGGGCAGCATGGAGCCGTCAATCATTACGCTCGTAGCTCCCACACGAAGCGCACAAGCGCAGGCCTCATAGCTGGGACCATGATCTAGATGCAGGCATACCGGAACCGACGAATGGCGGCAGCGGTTTGCCAAATAATGATAAAAATTAGGATAATAGTCCGGCCGGTTCACCACCTTTGTATTTCCAAACATCATAATAATCGGCGTCCTCATATCCTCCGCCGCACACAGAACTCCCTCCGCAAACATCGGGTCAAACACCGTAACTGCTGCGACTGCATATTTTTCTGGAATTGCATATTTTGTAATTTCTCTCAATGTCACAAGTGCCATCTTTTCTCCTCCTGACCAATTAGGTATATTCTCATTTTCTGTCTTTTCGACCAGTAGTTTTGTTTAATAAAAGTATAGCAAGCCTGTAATTTTTTCTGAATGAACTCTGATGACTAAACCATTCAAATTTATGACTTCGATGGCGTCTGAAGAGCGGTACTTGCCTCTTCCCTCTTTGGAATTTTCAGCGTTATGACCGTTCCCACTCCCTGTGTACTTTGCACTTCTATAATATTTTCCGTATTGTAATACAATCGAAGCCGCTCCACGGTAGAGCGGACTCCAAATCCTCTCTCTTGGCTTTTACATCCCCTCCCAGCATTTTGCTGATCTGTTCTTCGTCCATCCCGGCACCGTTATCTTCAATCTGTATCCTCACATTGTTCTCATCATCTTTTACGCGAATGGCAATCATCCCACCCGTCTTTTTCTGCTTGATTCCATGAAAAATTGCGTTTTCCACGAACGGCTGTATTGTCAGCTTCAAAATCTGAAAATCCATAACGGTCTCGTCCATGTCGTACACAACCTGAAACTCTCCGTCAAAACGATATTTCATAATAATCAGATAATTCTCGATAATTTTAACCTCCTCGGACATTAATATCACTTCTTCTCCCTTGTGAAGACTGAAACGATAATACTTTCCCAAGGCCTGCATAATGATAAAGATATCGTCTGTCCGGTTCATCAGCGCGAGCGCGCTGACCGCATCAAAACTGTTATAGAGAAAATGAGGTCTGATCTGGGCTTGCAAAAGACTCAGCTCATATTTTCGTTTGCGCTTTTCCCCTTCCTCCATCTGCTCAAACATCTCCTGCATCTCATAAAGCATCGCATTATATCGTTTTTGGAGCTGATTGATTTCCTGGTTGACATCGATCACCTGGAGAGTCACAAACTTTTTGTCATCTAAAGCTGACATGGAAGCCAGCATGTGCTTTAAAGGTCTGTTGATTTTTGACGAAAAATACGCTGTACCCAAAATCAACATCGTCGTGCTGATTCCCAGCAAAACTCCCACTTCCCAAAATAACCTTTTATATTCATTGCTGATTTGACTGTAACCCAATGCCAATGTCTCACTCCAGCCATCTGTGAGCGGAAGCTTTATCACCCCATACTGCTCATTTTGAGAAGTCACTGTGTTCATCTTATGCCAGCCGACTCCCTGCTGGTCCTCCAGCAATTTCCACAAATCTCCTCTCTGGTCCTCTGTGGAATAGAGCTCTTCTCCCTTTTCATCCTGCATCAAAAAAAATGTGTCATATTCTTCTAACACCTGGGTATAAGTATCACGAATACTGTTGGTATTAAGATTCATCAACAAAATGCCTATTGGTTGCTGTGTATCGATATCGTTAATGACCCGAATGAACGACACGTAATTCTCTTCTAGAGATTCCTCTTTCAAAAACCCCCCGCTGTTTCTAACCAGACAGTATCCCCCTTGGGCTTTCATCACCTCTTCATACCAGCTAGCCTCGGAGATAGCCATCGTTTTCTCCTTGATATAGCTGCCGCTGGATGCCGCGTATTTATTTCCTTTAAAATCATATACATAGATTGCATCCACGACAGTACTGCCCACAATCGTATAAAAAGTATCCATTTGAGTTCGTTTGGAAACTTCCGGCTGATTCACCAGCATCTTTTGCGTGGACGCGTTAAACATAATCACCTTTGAGTATTCGTCAGCACGTTCTATCAAGGACCTGAAGTTCGTCTGGACCCGATAGCCGTCTCTCTTTAAGACCTCCTCCATCTTGTCCCTTACCGTGCTGTTTTCAAACTGCAGCAAGAGCACGAGCATTCCCAAAAATACAACTCCCATCACAGCTCCATAGAAATAAATCAACTGATTTCGAAAGGTCCAATTTTGAATTTTTCTTTTTAAATACTTCATGCTGCAAAATCCCTTCACTAAGTCTGCTCATACATTCCAAAATGGAGCGTCCTCATATCGGACGCCCCATCTTTACTTCTTATTTTAAGATCATAACACCTTTGATATAGTCCACATCCCGCATCTTTCCCATGGTAGGCATAAGTTCCTCCAAGGAGTAAAACTTATGCGTCAAGAGCTTCTCAAACGGAAATTCTTGATAGCGCTCCAACAGATGAAATGCCTTGTCAAACACCCTCTGACTGTTGGATGCCAAGCTGTTGATTTTCACATTCTTGCTGAAAATCAACTGAGGCAGCTCCACCTCAAAGGTTTCGCCGAATCCAAACGGAACTCCCACCTCCACATAAGTTCCCAATTTTCTCACCAGCTCCAATCCTTCGATGGACGCACGGGTATTATTGGCACACTGGATAACCAAATCCGGGCCTCCGCCTGTGATCTCACGGATATAACGGAAACGCTCTTCTTTTTCCATCTTGTTGCTATTGATTACATAATCACATCTGGAAATCTCCTGAGCTTTTTTCAGCTTTTCGTCCTTATGGCCCGTGAGAATCACATTCCGGCATCCCATAATCTTTAACAGCATTGCCGTCATGATACCGATCGCCCCTTCACCGATCACCACTGCGTTGGTGTTCGTATTCAGCGATTCTCCCAGTACACCCGGTTCTGTCTGGGCCATCTCAATCGCCCTGGCACACACGGCCAGAGGGTCCAAAAGACTTGCAATCTCGCTTGGCATATCTTCGGGCAGCTTCCACACATAGGTTCCAGGGAAAATATACACATACTCTGCAAACCCGCCTTTAAAGTGAGGAACTTCATAGGCGTCAGCCGTGTACTTGCTGTGACCAAAGGTCTCCTGACCGCCATACATAAAGGCATTCTCGCAGACCATGCACACTCCATTTCCATGGCGCATACACTCCGGACAAGTCCCACAGGTAATCCAGGGATACACCGCAATCCGGTCTCCCACCTTCAACGGCCCACTGAAAGAATAGATCGTCTCATTGGCTCTCTCTCCCATCTCCACAATTTTACCTGTGAACTCATGGCCCAGGGGACTCGGCTGTGCCGGCGTAGAGCGAATCGAGTGGGCATCCGAGCCGCAGATAGAAGTCGCTTCTATCTTGATTAACATCCCGTCATCTTTCACCTCAGGAAGCGGAAAGCTCTCAATATCCAGATGGTTCGGCCCTTTCAGAACCGCCATCTTTGCCATCTTTTTCTCTGCCATTTTTTATTCTCTCCTTTATTCACCGATTCCTGCCTGCAACTGTTTTGCAAACTCTTCTCCGGACGTGATGTTCCCTGCATATACCTCCGATACCAAATCCAGCCATGTCTGTGCGTCATTAGAGTCAAACAGGGTATCCCATGCCAGAGAATATCCCGTCGCGTCCGCAGAATAATCAATGATCTCTTGATTTAAGAAATCCACATTGGCTTTTGCCTCGTCAGATACCTCCCAAGTCACCAGACCTCCGTCAGCCTCTGCCCAGGCGCGCACCAGATACTCCATCACCTCATAGGTCTCCTCCGGTACTCACATTTGCTGCTCATACACAGACCATCAATCGCACCGCCGAAATATTGATTCGGGTCTGCCCCATCCAGCAGTGGAACCGAACCGCCGTGACACTATCTTTGATCGCGCTGTCCTCCGCGATCGCCTGTGCGGAATAATTGGAGTTCGTATACATCATCGGATTCTCTCCTCGAGTAAAGGCCGCGTACGCCTCCTCGTTGGACAATCCCATCGCGCCGTCATTGAACGCGCCTGCGTCAATCATCTCAATCACATAATCGCAAGCCTGGGCCACATACTCATTGTCCAAAGATGTCTCCTTAAACGCCATCTTATTCGCCTCGTCGGTGCCTGCCAACTGAATGACGAATTCATTGATATACTGCTGGCATGGCCACTGATCTTTGGCGCCCAATGCAATCGGCTGGATTCCCTTTTCACGGAAAGCCTTGCAGACCTCAATCAGCTCGTCGAAGGTAGTGGGAATTTCCAGATTGTTTTCCTCAAACAAAGTCTTGTTGCAGTACAACGCTCCTACCCACTTGTTGGCGGTCAGCCCATAGGCTTTCCCGTCAAACTCAAACATATCCAGGGCCCCAGTCTTCAGGCTCTCTTTAGATTCCTCACTGATATAGTCGTCAATGGCCGCTACTTTTCCTGCGTCCACAAAGGACTCCATAAATCCAGCTCCCCAGGTCATAAAGATATCCGGAGTCTCATCCGCTGCCACCATAGCCTTAATCTTTTCCTTATAAGACTCAATAGCCACCGCTTCTGACTCAATATTATACTTGTCTGCAAAATGTTCCTTTGTCTGTTCCAGAGCCTTGTTAAAATTCACTGCAATACTTTCGCTGTTACTTTCCACATAGTCGGTAAATACACTGATTGTAGGCTTTCCTTCACCACCCTCTTGTGCACTGGAATTTGCCTCATCCGAAGAACCGGAACCGCAGCCAGTCAACATTGCCGCCGTCATAGATACCGCCAGTGCCACAGATAATAATCTTTTTTTCATAGTTTCTCTTCCTCCTTTACTCTTTCTTTTATTGATTGATATTTCCTATCATAACTCTCCCAATCCTGTGTTCCGTCCGGCAGAAAAACCTCCTTTTCAAAGGAATTTTCCGCAATTTTCCAGCCTTCCTCCAGCGTCTGAATCTGACTGTCCGCTTTCATCTGCATCAAAATATTTCCTATACACGCTGCTTCCGAAGGTCCGGCGATCACGGGAATTCCCACAGCATCCGCTACCAACTGGTTCAGAAATCTGTTTCTGCTGCCTCCTCCCACAATGCGAAGAGAGGTAATCTTCTCCCCGGATATCTCTTGTAGCTGTCGTGTCGTACGTCTATATCGAAAGGCCAGACTTTCATAAATACATCTGCTAAGTGCTCCGACTCCCTGCGGCATCCTCTGTCCGGTCCTCGCCAGGTGTCTCTCAATTTTTCCGTGCATATTTCCCACATTGAAAAATTCTGGCCTGTCCACGTCTATCACAGCCGCAAACTCTTCTGCTTTTGCTGCTGCATCTGTAATTTCTTCCCAGGAATATTTTCTGCCCTCTGCCTCCCACTCTTTTTTACACTGGGTAATCATCCACATCCCCATAAAATCTCTGTGAGTCTTATAGAGACCATTCCCAAATTTAGAGCTGGCAAAATTATATTGTCTCGCCCTATCCTTAGCAGGCGGTTCTTCCGTCACCATTCCCATGATCGACCAGGTTCCACTAGAGCAAAAAGCCTGTCCAGACACATAGGGAATCGCAGTAATCGCTGAAGCAGTATCATGAGATAAAACTGGCGTATAGTTTATACCTTTCAGATGTAACTCTTCCAGGAGTTCTTTTTTGACTGAAAAAGACTTTTCTCCCCCGTGAATGACTTTTGGATAAATATCTACCGGCAAACCCAGTTTTTCCAAAATATCCACATTCCAGGTCTCAGACTCTGCATCCAAAAGCATGGAAGTCACCGCATCTGAATATTCGCTGAAGCGCTCACCCGTCAGAAAATTAACCCAGGAGGTCCGGCAGCATCAACAAAGTTTCCGCATACGCTATCCCAGAATCCTCTCTTAGTTTTCTCTCATAGAGCTGAAACAATGTATTGCCATCCAGAAAATGGGTCCCGGTCTTCTCATAGAGCACCTTCTCCCCGATCTTTTCTGTCACCGCTTTTCTTCCGGCTCCCTGCGTATTTCTCTCACACACGGCCGTTCCAATGGGGTTTCCCTGGCCATCCAGCAGTCCGTAATCTGTCCCCCGAGGTGTCGATTCCCACGCTGACCAGTTCTGTCTTGTTCCGACATTTTTGTCCCGCTGCCTTCAGGGATTCCTTTAAGTTCTGAAACATCATGAGAGTATCCCAGTAGCAGATTCCATTGATCTCCACGAAAAAATCTGGAAAACGGGTTACTTCCTCCAAAGTGAGTTTTTCTCCGTCGTAATGTCCCAGGATTCCCCGTCCGCTGCTGCCTCCATAGTCCATTGCAAGATAACTGCGCACCATAGCTATTTCCCGTCCATTTCTCTTAACTGTTCCTCTGTCATCCACTGAATCTCTTTTCCGGTCTGCCTCGCCATGTGGATAGATTTCGCCGTATTCTCACACACCTCCAGCATATCGTAGGCTGCATGCAAAGACACTGCTGTGAACACCGCTCCTATATTCCGAATCAGGGCAAACGGAGCATCAATCCTAGCCTCTGGCAGGCCAAGCCTTTCTCCGTCTTCCAAAAACTCTTCTGTCGAATATTCCCGGCAGCTAAACAGTACTCCGTAACACTCCGGTATAAAATTTACCCGGTAGGGTTCCTCTGTCGCAGCAAACATCATAGTATAAGGAGCAGTGGAAAAAATCATACCTCTGATCTTAGGATTTCTGTCATACACTAGACTGACAAACCTGGCAAATCCATCTGGATGACTTTTCCCTTCATATTTTCCGTCCGTCACCTTCACAAAATCTTCCGGTTCCAGATACCCATTATCCCGTTCTCCAGGAGAAATCAAAAATGGAATGCTCATCAATCCTGGCAGAGACCACTCCAGAACCGCGGTAAACAGTTTATTCTCATAAGCCCTCACTGCTGTGTCACTTAACTCTCTGCGCAGCTTTTTCTCTTCACAGGTCATAACGGTATTTCTATCCGCTTTGCTCAATGGTCTCTGGAAATATGCTCTACAGCTCCTTTGCAGCTCTTCGTTCATCCCCTGGGGCTGCCCGAAGACATAGGCATTCATCTCCGTCACCGCGTTGGCCTCCAGCTCATCGAAT
>ENA-OQCB01000305-OQCB01000305.1-human-gut-metagenome-genome-assembly--contig:-NODE-305-length-23310-cov-10.042919_pt1 | contig 23310 bp, 22 predicted proteins | sample MGYA00242493_ERZ504568 | MGnify/ENA primary metagenome ERZ504568 (study PRJEB26092, sample SAMD00036229) | human gut metagenome | host: Homo sapiens | study: EMG produced TPA metagenomics assembly of...
GAGGCAGACGAAGAGGAAGTTTGTGCATGGAAGGCAAGAAAACGATATAGCTTGTGTGAATCTTTTGCACAGGGGATACTGCACATTTTGTAGAATGGAATGAAGAACTGGAAAACAGAATCCTGATTGAACGCTTTTTAAAGGCACTAAAAGGCGGAGAAAATTATATCGCGGCATTGAAAATCTTCGGTGAAGAAGAATTGAATGAAAAGCAGTATGAAATTTTGATGGAAAAAGCAGATCATATGGAATTTTCAGAGAAAATCAGAGTGCTCTATGCAATTTCACGCTCCATGAAATATCAGTCAGTCACATTTCATGGTGCTTCATATGATCTGGTGGAACAAAAATGTTTTTCAGAAATACAGAAGATGTTGTTTCAGAAAAGTTTTATTCGTCATGCGGCAGACTATAAGATCGCAAAAGAAGTAGTACAGATAAAACTTCCGGTCCGGGTAAACTGGGGCGGCGGCTGGACGGATACTCCGCCATACTGCAATGAAAACGGAGGAGTAGTTTTAAATGCACCGATTTTACTCAAAGGAGAAAAGCCAATTGAGGTGGAAATAAAAAAGATCCCGGAATATCGAATTGAATTTGCAAGTCTGGACTTTTATGCATATGGAAAAGCGGAAACAGTGGAAGAAATTCAAGACTGCCATAACCCATATGATTCATTTGCGCTGCATAAAGCAGCCTTGATCGCCTGCGGAGTGATTCCGCTTGATGGACATGCAGAGCTGAGAGAAATTTTGGAAAGAATGGGCGGGGGCTTTTACCTGTCCACCAAAGTTTGTAATGTACCGAAGGGGTCAGGACTTGGAACAAGCAGCATCCTTTCCGGGGCCTGTGTGAAAGCGATCGGAGAGTTCCTGGGGCAAAGCTGGTCAGATAGCCAGGTGTATGAACTGGTCTTGAATATGGAACAGATTATGAGTACCGGCGGCGGATGGCAGGATCAGGTTGGCGGCCTGACTCCGGGAGTAAAATATATTACTTCACGTCCGGGGATCCGACAGAAATTACATGTGACTTATCTGGAATTGGATCAGGACACCAAAAAAGAACTGCAGGAGAGATTTGTACTGGTCTATACGGGACAGAGGCGTCTGGCAAGAAACTTGCTCAGAGAAGTTGTTGGAAATTATATTGGTGGAAGAAGAGAATCGATCGAGGCTTTAAAAGAAATGAAACGCCTGGCAGTGCTGATGCGATTTGAATTGGAACAGGGAAATATCGATGCATTCGCAAAGTTATTGAATGAACACTGGGAAGTATCAAAGCTGCTGGATCAGGGATCTACCAATACCTGTATTGATCAGATTTTTGAGTCCTGCGAGGACATGATCGATGGAAGGTTTATTTCCGGTGCAGGTGGCGGAGGATTTCTTCAGGTCATTCTGAAAAGAGGCGTTACCAAAGAAGCACTGCGGGAACGATTAAAACAAGTGTTTGAAGATTCAGGCGTAGATGTTTGGGAGACGGAATTTGTCTGGGAATAAAATGCAAAATGAGAGGAAAGAAAAATGAATTATATCAGCAGAAAAATAGGATTATGCATATGTGCAGTACAACTGATCGCATCGGCAGTGTTTTTTGTAGCGCTGTGGCTTATGAATTTATTGCCGGCAAAATATGTCACAATAATCGGACTGGTACTTCTGCTTTTCTTTGTATGCGTGGTATCCACACAGCTTCTTTCTAAAAAGAAGGGAATTGCGGGAAAAGTAATCAGTATTTTATTAAGCATTGGGCTGATTTTCGGATCCTATTATATTTTTAAGACAACAAATGTAATTGAAAATATCAGTGGCGGAGATACGAAAGTCACGAAAATGGTGGTAGCGGTCAAGGAATCGGATCCGGCTGAAAAACTGGAAGATGCAGCATCGTATCAGTTTGGTGTGCAGTACGCATTGCAGCGTTCGGATGTGGAGGCAGCAGTTGCAAATATCAATGAGAAACTGGGAAGCCAGATTGCGGCCGTGGAGTATGGATCCGTTGCAGAACAGGCAGCAGCACTTCACAACGGCGAAGTTCAGGCAATTATCTATAATGATGCATACAGCCAGATGTTGGAAGAAGGGCTTGGCGAGGAACAGGAAAACTTTAAAGTTATCTATACATATGAAGTGAAATCGAAGGTAGAAAATAAAGCAGCGCAGGTAGAGGTAAAAGATGAGACATTTACCGTGTACATCAGTGGAATTGACGTGTACGGTGCGATTGAAACGAACAGCAGAAGTGATGTGAATATTCTGGCAGTTGTCAATCCAAATACACATCAGGTACTTCTGGTGACAACTCCGAGAGATTACTATGTGCAGATTCCGGGAATTTCCGGAGATATGCGGGATAAATTGACACATGCCGGAATTTATGGAGTGGATGCGTCCATGTCTACGCTGGGGCAGTTGTATAATACAAGCATTGAGTTTTATGCAAGAGTGAACTTTACGTCTCTGGTAGAAATGGTGGATGCACTTGGTGGAATCGATGTGATCTCAGAACAGGCATTTACAACAAGTGATGACAGTGGACTGGTTATGGATGTAATCCAGGGAGAAAATCATTTCAATGGAGAACAGGCACTGGCATTTGCAAGAGAACGGCAAAATGTGGATGGCGGTGATTTCCAGCGTGGAAGAAATCAGCAGGCTGTGATCACAGCGATGATCAAGAAAGCAATTTCACCGGCAATTTTGACCGGAGCGAATGGTCTGCTTAACAGTGTCAGTGGAAATGTAGATACAAATATGTCAACAGAGCAGATTCAGACATTGGTTAAAAATCAGCTTTCAGAAGGCGGAGCATGGAATATCAAATCGATGTCTGCAGAAGGAATGGGAGATACACAAGAGTGCTTTTCCATGGTGGGAACACCACTGTATGTCACACAGCCGGATCAGAATTCAGTGGCAGCGATTCAGACAGCAATTGCTGCAGTAAAAGCCGGAGAAACATTTTCGGATTCAGAAATCGCACAATAAAGAATTGTGAGAAAGGACAGCGCGGTAAATGATGAGCAACAAGATAAATGTACCGTTTTCGCCGCCGGACATTAAAGAGGAAGAAATACAGGAAGTCGCCAGAGCTTTGCGAAGCGGATGGATCACAACCGGACCAAGGACCAAGGAATTTGAAAAACAAATTGCAGAATATGTTGAAACAAAACGGGCAGTCTGTCTGAACTCTGCAACAGCATGTATGGAAATGGTACTTCGTGCAATGGGAATCGGTGCTGGAGATGAAGTGATCACAACTGCATATACTTACACAGCAACCTGTAGTGCAATTTGCCATACAGGGGCTGTGCCGATCCTTGTGGATACTTTGCCGGATTCCTATGAAATGGATCCGCAGAAGGTGAGAGAAGCTGTTACGGAGCGAACAAAAGCGGTTATTTGTGTAGATCTTGCAGGAATTGTGTATAGTAAGTACGATGAGATTTTTAAAATAGCAGAAGAGAAAAGAGCGCTTTTTCATGCAGGCTGCGAACGGCAGAAAAAACTGGGCAGAATACTGGTTATGGCGGATGCGGCACATGCATTTGGGGCATCACACGAACAGAAGATGTGCGGCCAGATCGCAGACTTTACCTGTTATTCTTTTCATGCCGTGAAAAATCTGACGACAGCGGAGGGCGGTGCCCTTGTATGGTCAGAGCAGATCGAACAGTCGGGGATAGACGGAGAAGAACTCTATAAAGAATTTATGCTGCTCTCCCTCCATGGACAGTCTAAAGATGCATTGGAAAAAACAAGAGCCGGAGCCTGGGAATATGATGTGATCGCACCTTACTTCAAATGCAATATGACAGATATTACAGCGGCCATCGGCCTGTCACAATTGAAACGTTATCCGGAAATTTTGCATAGAAGAAGAAGTATCATAGAAAGATATGATGAAGCATTTAAGCAGTACCCGATTCAGGTTTTGAATCATTACGATACGGACCATATTTCCAATGGACATCTGTATTTGACAAGATTGCCGGGAAAGACAAGAGAAGCGTGCAATCAGATCATTTTGCAGCTTGCAGAGCAGGGAATTGCCAGCAACGTGCATTATAAGCCGCTTCCGCTATTGACGGCTTACAAGAATATGGGATTTCAGATGGAAGATTATCCCAATTCTTATCAGATGTTTGAGAACGAGATCACACTTCCGCTGCATACGTGTTTAAGTGATGAACAGGTTTCGTATGTGATTGAAAAATTTACAGAAATATTGAGGAAGAATCAGTAATGATAAAATGGGAAAACTTACCGGATCGAATAAAAAATGAAAAAACTTATCCATATTATGAACTGCTACAGCAAAAGAAAATACAAATTTTATGGAAAAGGGTTCTTGATTTTTTTTGTGCGGTTGTTTTGACTGTATTCTTATCGCCGGTGATGCTGCTGATTGCAGCGGCCATTAAACTGGATACGAAAGGACCGATCTTTTACAGGCAGACACGTGTGACCAGATATGGGATGCCCTATCGAATTTTTAAATTTCGAACCATGATTACAGGTGCAGATAAAAAGGGGCCGCTTGTTACCAGTAGTCAGGACGATCGTGTGACAAAAGTTGGAAAACTGTTACGAAAAATTCGTCTGGATGAACTGCCGCAGCTGTTGAATGTGTTAAAAGGTGAGATGAGCTTTGTGGGAACACGGCCGGAAGTTGAGAAATATGTCGATCAGTATTCGGAGGAGATGATGGCGACGCTGTTTCTTCCGGCAGGTATTACATCCTATGCAAGTATTATGTATAAAGATGAAGATGAACGGATTGGTGCATATCAGAAACAAACCGGAAAGAGTGTGGATGAAATTTACAGAGAATACATTCTTCCGGAAAAGATGAAGTACAATCTGAAATATCTGGAGGAATTTAGTATCTGGAGAGATATGAAGCTGATGCTGATGACAGTAGCAGCGGTTTTAAAATAGCAGTTTGGAAGAGGAATGAGAATGAGCAAAGTAGCAGTGATTACCATGGGAGTAAAATTGGATGGCGAAAAAGGATACACAAGATTTCGGTATTTGTGTGAATTTCTCGTGAAAAAAGGATACGAAGTAGATCTGATCACGACTACCTTTCAACATTGGGAAAAAAAGCAAAGGAATCTGGAATCTGTTGACCAGAAAAGCTACCCATTTGGAATCAAATTTATATATGAGCCGGGATATCGGAAAAATATCGATTTGAGAAGAGTAAGAAGTCATAGAATTGCAGCAGAAAATTTAAGAAAATTACTGGAAAAAGAAGGGGATTATGATCTGATCTATGCAGAAATCCCTCCAAATGACGTGGCACTTGCAGCGGCAGAGTATGCGCATCGAAACAAGATCCCGTTTGTGGCAGATGTAAACGATCTCTGGCCGGAAGCAATGCGTATGGTTTTTGATATTCCGATCGTCAGCGATCTTTTATTTTATCCGCTCAAAAGGGATGCAGAAAAGGTGTATTCGCTGACATCCGGTGTCATTGGAACATCGGACGAATATCGTGACAGACCGTTTTTAAATCAAAAGCGGGATGTGTTAAAGGAAACGGTATATGTTGGAAATGAAATTTTCGTATTTGACAGAGAAGCAGAACGGCATGCGGATGAAGTACAAAAAGAGGATGGCACATTTTGGGTGACATATGCAGGGACAATTGGAACAAGCTATGACATTCGTACCATGGTACTGGCTGCAGAGGAGTTGATGAAGCAGGGAAAAACGAAGATCCGGTTTCAGATACTGGGAGACGGTCCGACGAGAGAGATGCTGGAAAATCTGGCAAAAGAGCGCAAGATCCAAAATGTAAAATTTACAGGATATGTGCCGTATGAACAGATGGCGGCATATCTGGTGAAATCAGATGTTTTGATCAATTCGTTTGTGCGAAAGGCACCGCAAAGTATTGTCACGAAGATCGGAGATTATCTGGCGGCTGGAAAACCGATGATCAATACGTGTATGAGTCCGGAATTTCGAAAGAAAGTAGAACGGGACGGGTTTGGAATCAATATTGAGCCAGAAGACGTCAGGGAGCTGGTAAATGCCGTGGAGTGGATGTACGAAAATGAGGCAGAAAGAAACGACATGGGAAACCGGGCAAGGAAGATCGCAGAAGAACAGTTCGACCGACCGGTATCCTATGGGAAAATAGAAGCAATGATCAGCAGTCTGATCGCAAAGAGAAAGTAAAGGCAGGATAAAAATGAGACCGGTATTTAGTGTGGTAATGCCAACATATGGTGTAGAAAAGTATATTGAGAAAGCAATCCGAAGTGTTCAGGCACAAACATTTGAAAACTGGGAGCTGCTTGTGATTGATGATTGTACTTGTGATCAAAGTGCAGAGATTGCCTGCGAAATTGCAGAAACAGATTCTCGTATACGCATCGTACATCACGAAATAAACCAGGGGCTCAGTGCTGCAAGAAACACAGGAATCCAAGAGGCAGTCGGAGAATATATCTGGTTTATGGATCCGGATGATTGGGTGGAACCGGAATTGATGCAGGCTGTAGCGGCATCACTGGAGAAAAACCGTGCAGAAATGGTTCTGTTTGGACTGCAGGAAGAGTATTATGCTCCGGACGGACATCTGCAGTATTCCCATCCGATCTCTCCGACAGAACAGTATTTTACCACTCAGGAAACATTGCGGAAAGAGTTCATTCGGCTGGAGCAGCAGACGCTGTATGGATATGCCTGGAACAAATTTTATAACCTGGATTATCTGAGATCACAGAATCTGTGGTATACCGATGTGAAATTGATCGAAGATATCAAATTTAATGTCGAATATTGTATGAATATTCAAAGAATGAATCTATTGGGAATCACACCGTACCATTATGCAAAACGAGTGGAAATGAACCTGACAAACAAATTTGTGGAAAATTATTATGAACTTCATGAATGGAGAATTGCGATGATACTCAATCAGTATCGCAGCTGGAAGCTTGATGATGAGAATGTACGGGCAATACTGGGCGGATTGTATGGAAGATATATTCTTTCCGCACTGCAGAGAAACTGCAGCAAAGAAGCAAACACGTCGTATAAGATGCGAAAAAAATGGTGCAGGAATTTGTTTGAAAGACCTTTGTTCCGAGAATTGATACCGGGAGCGAAAGCGAAGGACAGCTTCAGTTTAAAAATTGCATTGAGATGTCTGAAATGGAAACAGGTTGGGCTCTGTCTGGTTTTAGGAAGAGGAATCTATCTGGTCAGAGAAAAGATGCCGGTACTTTACTCCAAAGTCAAGGCAGAAAGGTAAAAAATGATGACACGATTAAGGCGATACGAAGAGAATGTAGAATTGATCTTTAAAATTTTATATTTCCTGCTCGCAGCAGGAACATTTTGTCCGTTCATTTACGATTCATCGCTGCAGCCAATTCTGGTGAAAATGGCGTTGGGATTTGGAGGGATTCTTCTATTGCTTCGGGCAGCGGATTGGAAGCATTACATTCGTATGCCGGGACTGTCGTGGATGGCATTGTTCGTTCTGAGTTTTCTGTTGTCCTCCTTTATGAACAGAAGATATGGAATGTCTGAAAATTTCAAATGGATGATCTGGATGATCTTGCAGATGGGATGTTTGTATACTTGTAAGCTGGATCGGAGCAGGGAATCTTATGAGAAGGAATTTCGAATTTTATCCCATGTGATGCTGGGGTACAGTATGATCGCAGCAATATGTTCTTTCTGGCAGCTGCTTCAGGGAACCGCGTTGAAGTGGACCACACAAAGTGGTGAAGTCATGCTGTCAGGATACCACTGGGGAAGATTGTGGGGCATTTATACCGATCCAAATTACGGTGCAGGATTTCATGCCCTTTGTACATTGATTGCGTTGTACTTTTTTTGGAATGTAAAAAAAATGGTGGAGATATATCTATCTGTTTCCAATGCTGCTTTCTGTGCTGTACATCGGATTTTCAGATTCCAGAACCAGTGCATTGATGTTGTGCGCAGGGTGTGGCGCGTATTTTCTGTTCACTCAGATACAGTCAGCAGATAAGAAGGACAGAACAAAGCGGGGGATTGCAGGAGAGCTGATGATCGCAGCGGCAGTGATCTTGGTATTTTCCGGAATGTATCTCATGAAAAAAACATACAATCAGCAGCAGGTACCTGTGGCAGAAAATACGCAGGCGGTGGATCCGGTGCAGAAACCACAGGAGATACAAACCGAGAGAGAGCAGGATCTGCAGAAGGATGTCAGCAATGGCCGGATTCAGCTCTGGAAAAGCGGAATTGAGATCTGGAAGACATCTCCGGTATATGGAACAGGGTATTCCACGGTGGTGGATTATGCAAAGGAGAACGTAAAAGGAACATACATTATAGAAAATTCGCAGGGAGATTACCACAATCTCCATAATCAGCTGATCAATGTTCTGGTGTATCAGGGAAGTATCGGGGTGATTTTGCTTGTGGGGATGTTTCTCTATTTTTGTCGGTATATTTGGAAAGCATTTCAAAAATCCGGGATAAGAAATTACGACGGGATGCTGTTATGTTCCATTTTGATGATATTGATCGCAATGATGTTTTTACTGGAAGGGTTTTATACCAATTCGCTGGGAGCATGTATATTCTGGGTATTTGGCGGATATCTGATCCATGGAATTTATCAGGATCAAGAGCAGACAGTGAAATAAAGGATGTAGTTTATGAAGAAGAAAATACTGGTCGGATATATTATGGATGGAACATCCGGAGGCATTGATCGCTATCTGCTTCGATTTATAGAGCAGGTATGGGAAGAAGACATTCAGATTGATTTTTTGAGTGACCGCAGTGCATACGAGCTGAAGAAAAGATTAGAAAAATATAAAAGCAGAGTGTTTCAGGTATCCAGTTTATGGCATCCTGTGACACAGTATCGGCAGACGCAAAAGATTATCCAAGAGAACGGGTATGATGTTGTATATTTGAATATTTCAACAGCAATGGATTTTATTGGCGCAAAAGCTGCAAAAGATGCCGGTGTGAAGGAAGTGATCCTTCACAGCCATTCGGGTGGAAATGACTGTGGGAATGTCTGTAAAAGACTGTTGTATGACGTACTGCACAAAATCTGCAGAACCTTTTTATTCCGTCTCGGAACACGGCATTATGCCTGTTCGAAATCAGCGGGATACTGGATGTATCCCAAACGAATCGTAGAATCCGAAGCATTCCAAATATTGTATAATGCAGTTGATATGGAGTATTACCGGTATGATGAAGAGATGAGAAAACAAGTGCGCATGGAAATGCAGGTTCCCCGGACAGATACGTTGGTTCTCGGACATGTTGGAAATTTCTGTTATCAGAAAAACCAGGAGTTTCTGGTTCGGGTGATGGCTGAGGTTTTAAAAAGATGTCCCAATGCCCGGTTATGGTGCCTTGGAAAGGGGGAAAATGAGCAAAAAATCCGAAAATTAGCACAAAAGTTTCATATAGAGGAACAGATACGGTTTCCGGGACAAAAAGAAGACATCGGATCTTATTATCAGGGAATGGATGTTTTTGTACTGCCCTCCAGATTTGAAGGACTTCCTCTTGTAGGGATAGAGGCACAGTGTATGCAGCTGCCGTGTGTATTTAGTGATGCGATTACAAAAGAAGTTCAGATACAGGATCACTGTGTGTTTTTAAGCCTGCATAAATCACCGGAAATCTGGGCAGAAGAGATTTTAAAAATATCCAGGTATGACAGAACGCAGGTGCAGATGACAGAACAGATGAAGTGCTATACATTGGAAGAGCAGAGAAAACAGATGAGGAGATGGATATGTCTTTGGTAAGTATTATCGTTCCGGTATATAATGTGGAACCATACATTGAAACGTGCATACAAAGTCTGATTCGGCAGACCATGGGGAACATAGAAGTGATTCTTGTGGACGATGGTTCGACAGACCGAAGCGGTGAGCTTTGTGATCAATACGCCGAAGCAGATGAAAGAATCCGGGTCATACATAAACAGAACGGTGGGCTGAGTTCCGCAAGAAATGCCGGAATTTCGGCAGCGAAGGGGGAGTACCTGCTGTTTGTGGACAGCGATGATTATGTGTCTGCAAGCCTGGTGGAAAAGACGGTGTCATGTGCAGAACAGAATCAGGCAGATGTGGTTGTCTTTGACTATCAGGAAATCGAATTGTGCAGCGGAGGAAAACAAACAAGAACATCTGCATTGCCTGCCGGGCAGGTCATCCATGCAGAGAGTGTTCCACAGCTTCTGCTGATCACTCCATCTGCATGTAACAAGCTGTATAAACGCAGTTTCTGGGAAATGACACAGATTGTCTATCCGGAGGGAAGAAACTTTGAAGATCTGTCAGTTATTCCGCGGATTTTGCTGCAGGCCGGACGGGTCGTATATTTGGAAGGAGATCCTTTGTATTTTTACGTGCTCAGAGAAGGATCGATTATGCGGAGCGGAGCTTTTGAAAAGGGCTGGGAAGAGCGAAGAAAAGCAATTTCGGATGTAAGAAATCTGCTGGAAGAAAAAGGGATGGAACAACAGTACAAAAAAGAGTTGGAATATCTGGCATTTGAGCATTTATATTTTGTACCATCCAAAGAAGTGGTGTTAAAAGACAGAAACAATCCGTGTCTGAAAGAGTGGAGATCGTATTTGGATCTTCAGTATCCGGATTGGAAAGAGAATCCCTATATCCGACAGTTATCAGGAAAAGACAAAATCCTTTTATTGCTGCTCAGGCACAGATGCTATGCAGGAATGTGCATGTTGTCTGTACTGCGAAAAGGGATGGACAGGCTGAAAAACAAGTAACAGGAGATAAGAATGGAAAAAGTGTTAACAGTTGTGATTCCATCGTTCAATGTGGAAAAGTATTTGCGTCAGACGTTGGAATCCTTGAGAAATGAAGAGATTCTGGAAGATGTGGAAGTGTTGATTGTAGATGATGGTTCAACAGACGACACAGCAAAGATCGGAAGAGAATATGAGAAACGTTATCCACAGACCTATCGGGTGATTTCAAAAACAAACGGAGGACACGGTTCAACAATCAATTGCGGGATCGAACAGAGCAGAGGAACATTTTTCAAAGTCGTGGATGGAGATGACTGGGTCAATACAGAGGCATTGATCGAAGTGGTGCGCAGACTGAAAACATGCGGGGCCGACTATGTGGTGACAGATTATTGTGAAGTGAATGATAAGACAAAAGAGCAGGTGAGAAAACAGTTTCCTGCATTGGACGTCTGCAGAGAAATCCGATTTGAAAATGCGGCAGAGAAGGTGCAGATACCAATGCATGCGCTGATCATCAGAACGGATCTTTTAAAAACACATCAGATCCGTTTGGATGAACATTGTTTTTATGTGGATGTGGAGTATGTGCTGTTTCCGGTACCATATGTGGAAACCGTTGTATATTATCCGGAGCCTGTTTATATGTATCGTCTGGCACAGGAAACACAAAGCGTGAGCATCCGGGGATATCAAAGACATATACAAGATCATATCCGTGTGATTTTTCATCTGAGCCAATTTTTTGAGGAATACCGGGAAAATGCAGGAAATTCAGAAAAAACGGCGTATATTGCCAGACGGATCGCACAGATGATCGGAGATCAGGTTACCATTTTTTTGAGTTTTCCGGAGGAAAATACGGAGACACAGAAACAGTTTCTGGAGTTTGACAGACAATTGAGGAAAGCGAGCAGAACGATCTATGAGCTGTCCGGAAGAGAAAGTGGGACACTTCGTCTTTTGAGAAGAACCGGATTCAGGGGGTATCGGCTCATCCGGAAACTGGCGAGAAAGAGAAACAATATGGAGGAATAAATGAAGATACATTCTGTCAAATACAATTTTATCATGAATGCGATTCTGACAGTGGCGGGAATCATCTTTCCGCTGATTACATTTCCCTATATTTCCAGAGTGCTTCTGGTAGAAGGAAGTGGAAAAGTAGCATTTGCGACATCTGTGGTCACATATTTTACAATGTTTGCCTCCTTGGGAATCCCGACATATGGGGTTCGGGCATGTGCGATTGTAAGAGACAACAAAGAAAAACTCTCCAAGACCGTTCAGGAACTGTTGATCATCAGTGGAGGAACAACACTTCTGACGTACATTGTGTTTGGAATTTCCCTGTTTGTCATACCGGAGTTTGCACAGGAGCGAACACTGCTTCTGATCGTTGGACTTGGGATCGGACTGAACACCATAGGAGTGCAGTGGCTGTATAATGCACTGGAACAGTATTCTTACATTACAACCTGTTCGATCTTATTTAAAGTGATCGGGATGGTCCTGATGTTTTTACTGGTGAAAGAGAGCTCAGACTATCAGATTTACGGAGGCGTATATGTCATCGCATCCTTTGGATCTTATGTGCTGAACTTTATCCGTCTTAGAAAGTTTGTGACATTTCAGAAAACCGGTACCTATCAGTTCAAACAACATTTGAAGCACATCATGGTATTTTTTGCCATGTCAGCGGGTGCAAGTATTTACCTGAATCTGGATGTTGTGATGCTGCGTTTTTTGCAGAGTAATGAAGCGGTAGGATATTATAATGCAGGAATTAAGGTAAAGACAGTCCTGGTGACATGTGTGACATCGCTTGGAACCGTGCTGCTGCCAAGATTATCTTATTATATTGAGACAGCGGACAAAAAAGCGTTTCAGCTGATGGTGGGAAAGGCATTTCGGTTTGTATTTGTTGCTGCAAGTGCAGTGACCGTATATTTTAGTATTTTTGCCAGAGAATCCATTTTGTTGCTCTCAGGTGAGGCGTTTCTGCCTGCAGTCGGTCCGATGATGATTTTAATGCCCACGGTGCTTTTGATTGGACTTTCCAACGTCACGGGAATTCAGATTCTGACTCCAAATGGACGAGAACGGGAAGTCATGTATTCCATCTGGGGTGGTGCGATTCTGGATTTTGTGCTGAATCTGATCGTGATTCCTAAATTTTCAGCAAATGGAGCCGCTTTGTCAACATTTTTGGCAGAAGGAATGGTTCTTATGCTTCAATGCTGGTTCTTGAGAGATGTGTTGTGGAGTTATATCCGGCAAGTACAATGCTGGAAAATCGTAATTGCACTGGCAGTGGCATCCGTAATGACGATTCCTGTTAAGATATGGATCGATTCCGGAGTGTTTGTAACACTTCTTGTATCGGCAATCGTATTTTTCGGAGGATATGCAGTGGTTCTTCTGTTCCTGAAAGAACCCTTTGTATCTGAAATTGTAAACTCGGGGATTCATGCGATTGTCCGAAAAAATAGATGATGAAAAGAGAGAGATACAGATAGAGTGAGGGAAAATATGAAAGAGAAGTTACTGGAAAATAAAAAGAAAGTACTGGAAAATTTATATCTGACAGTGTTTGCGGTGTTTTGCCTGTATTTCTTTATGTGGACAACAACTTTTTGGGTGTCATGGCCAGATTTTTTTGTCAGTGATCTTCGAACGATTATGATTGCCTTGATTGTAGTAAAGGCAAGTGTGAGCGAAAAAAAATCCAATTGGAAAGAGCTTGTCTTTGAAATTGGTTTGATCGTAGTATTTTTGGCAGTAAAAAACAGGAATGGACAAGAAATTCTGCTGGATACATTGCTTTTGATTTTGGGAGCCAAAGAAATCGCGTCAGAGAAGTTGATTCGTGTGTATACCGTGACGATCGCAACTGCATTATTTGTAACCATCGGAGCCTCTTTGCTGGGGATCATTGAAAATCTGTCCTATGCACAGCCTGGAAGAATGACCAGAATGGCATTTGGAATCGGTTATCCGACAGATTTCGGAGCACATGTACTTCTTTTATACTCTGCTATTTTATTTGAGAAGAAAAAAATACAATATGTGGAATTGGTAATTACGGTTCTGATCGGCGGACTGATCTACATTTTTTGCGGAGCTAGAACAAATGCGTTGTGTATCTGGCTATTGGCGGGTGTCCTTTTCTATACCAAAATCAGAGAGACGATGCAAAAAAAATGGAAAAAAGAGTATGAGATGGCATCATGGTTTTCGGGTCTGCTCGCATCGGCAGGAACCATCTGTGCTGCGGGAATCCTGATCTTATCTATGCTTTATACAAAAGGAAGCAGTATATTTTTGGAGGTTGGACTCAATCTTGAGTCAGCGGCTTTCTTTTTCCCAAAAAGGGATGGAGGTCTATGGATTTTCAATATTCGGACAGTATATTCCCATGCAGGGCAATGGCGGAAGTACAGAGACACCATTGAATTACTTTTTCCTGGACAGTTCCTATATTTCCATTTTGCTGCAGTATGGTCTGATCATGTTCGTGATGATTCTCATTTTGTGGGGGATCATCGGATTGAGAGCAAGAAAAGAAAAAGACTGGGTGCTTTTGTGGATTCTTGCGATCATTGCATTTCAGAGTATTATGGAACAGCATTTGCTGGATATTTCATATAATCCATTTCTTTGGATTTTGTTTGCAGAAACAGGAAAAAAAAGAAAACAGAAAAAAATAAGTGGAGCAGAGAAGAACATATGAAAAAAATGGAAAAAAAATGGCCTTTTGTTTTCAATGGCATCGTCATATTCTGTTTGATCCTGCTGATTCTGGAAATGCGCTGGCAGGCGAAAAAGGAAGAGTCAGAAGTATTAAATGTTACAGAAAGTCTTCAGAAAGAAAGTGAGATCCATTCTTTTTCAGAGGAAGAAGAGGCGGCGTTATATATGTTGAGTGCCTTGAAAAAGAACGACCTTGATATGGCACTTAGAGGATGTGCAATTGATGAGACAGCTCTGCAGATCAATTTTGTAAAGACAGCAGAGGAACTCCCGGGGATGCAGCTTATAGATCTGCCGGCTCCAACATCGGATTATTCGTATTATTTTCCGCTTACATCGGCAGAAATGACCAAAGCATATATTGAGCAGTTTGAAGAATTGTCGACAGAAATTCCGGAGATAGAGACGTTGGAAGTGCTGGAGATTGCAGAGAAAAAGGAGAAAGAACGAGAAGAACAGCTGGCAGAGTGTCTGGCGGCTCAGGAAGCCAGTGAACTGGAAATTTATGTGAAATGTGGGGAACAGAGTTACAGATTGGGGTTTACGGCAGTACGATATGAGAAAAACTGGAAAATCCATTCACTAAAAGAAGGGCTTCTCTATGAAACGGATATACCTGCATATGTGCAGATGGAAGAGATGCGCGAGGCAAAAAAAAACGTATGTGCTTCCAAATCAACTGACAGGTGCCAATTATTTTCAGGCGATGCCAATTTCAGAAAAAACACCGCAGCGGGCAGTGGAGCAGTTTATTTATGCAATTGAAAAAGGGGATCTGACAAGAGCTCTGGCGTTTGCAACAACAGAATCCAGTCAGGATACATCCCCGGAACTGTTGAAAAAACAGGGAGGATATGCAAAAGAGTTAAAAACAATGCTGTATGGATTTTTAGGCACGGAAGATGCAAGATTGTATGGGAAAAGTGAAGAACAGCTGAATAAGCTGCGCGGAAAGTTGAACCCGGAATATATGGTATATCTGGATTTGATCAAAGTGATTCCAATAGAAACTGAGGAAAATACAGAGACAGTCAAACAATATGCCGGATTATATTCATACAACGGGAAAAATTATCTGACAGGCTATACCCTTTGCAGACAGGAGGATGGATGGCAGATCCAGTCATTGAGTGCACCGGCACTGTCTCTTGAATCCGGAGAAGTGATGCAGCTGTCAAAAGAAGAAAGCCGAAAAACATCCGAGCAAAGTGTGTTAAAGGCAGAAAATAATGAAAGATAGACAATCAAAGGAGAAAACATGGATCAGAAAAAAGTAGTTGATTTTTTAGGAATACGGCTGAACAACCTGACGGCGGAGGAGATTTTGGATCATGTAGACCAGTGTATTGCACAGAGAAAAATTTGTCAGATCGTCGGAGTGAATGTGGATCAGGCGCTGCGGGTGATCGAAAATCCCGTTTCTAAAAAAATATTTGAGGATGCGGAAATCGTATTTACAGATGGAAAACCGATCATTTGGATGGCAAAATGGTTAAAACGTCCAATCGTTGAAAAAATTTCAGGTCCGGATTTAATGGAATTATTGTGTGAACGGGCTGCGAAAAAAGGATACCGGATATTTTTGCTGGGAGCAGGTCCGGGAGTAGCCGCAAATGCAGCCAAAAATCTGGAACAAAGATATCCGGGATTTCAGTGTGCAGGCACCTATTCCCCACCGATGGGATTTGAAAAAGATCCAAAGGAGATGGAAAAAATCATCTCAATGTTAAAAGAATCTCAGGCAGATCAGCTTTTTGTGGGAATGGGTTCCCCGAAGCAGGATATTTTCATTTATGAAAATATGCAAAAGTATCAGATTCCTGTGTCCTATTCTATGGGAGCAGCATTGGATTTTATCGGAGGAAGTGTAAAACGTGCGCCGAAATGGATGTGTGATCACGGGTTGGAATGGCTGCATCGCTGTATGACAAATCCAAAGCGTTTGGTAAAGCGATATGTGGAAGATCTGCGGATTTTCTCTTATTACAGAAAGTTCCGCAGACAGGAGAAAAAAGCAGGTCGTCTTTAAAAAGTCGTACCTGGGAAAGGAATTTGGCAGATATGATAAAAGTACTGGTGGTCGAAACGACAAAGTGTGGATATGATGGAATCACAAATGTGATCAAAAATTATTTTTTATATCAGGAAGATCCCGAAATCCAGATGGACCTGGTGACGATCAATGAAGCTGTTCCGGAATTGAAAACATTTTTGGAACAAAAAGGCCGGAGAAACTATCAATTGCCTTACCGGAATCGAAATCCGCTGAAATATGTGATGAAGCTGCGAAAAATCCTGAAAGAAGGAGGGTATCAGATTATCCATGTACATGGATGCAGTGGAACGATGGCAGTAGAAATGCTGGCGGCAAAATTAGCAGGGATTAAAGTAAGAGCTGCACATGCACATAATACAGCATGTACACATACAACAAGTGACAAAATACTGCGCCCCTTCTTTTTGAAGTGGTGTAATTGCAGATATGCGTGCAGTGATGCGGCAGGAAAATGGCTGTACAAAGGAATGCCGTTTTCTCTGATTTCAAATGGGATCGATCTGGAAAAATTTCAGTATGATCCGGTTGTCAGAGAAAGGCTAAGAAACGAATATGACTTAGAGGACAAACTGGTTATTGGTCATGTTGGAAGGTTTTGTGAGGAAAAGAATCATAAAAAGATTCTGGAAATTGCAAAAGAGCTTCAAAAGAGGCATCAGAAGATAAAACTGGTGTTTGTAGGGGACGGACCGCTGAAGCAGGAAATCGAGGAGAAGGCCCGAGAGGACAAGCTGAATGTATTATTTGTGGGATTAAGCGATGTGGTAGAACAATGGCTTCAGGCAATGGATGTGTTTGTTTTTCCGTCTTTGTTTGAAGGATTGCCTTTGGGCCTGGTTGAGGCACAGGCAGCCGGACTTCCGTGTATTTTGAGCGACAGAATCGCTTCCATGACAAAGATTATTGATGAAGTTCAATTTTTAAAACTGGAAGCATCGGATCAAGTCTGGGCAGATGCGGTTTTGAAAGAAGCCGCGGAAAATGACAGAATAAAAAATCAGGAGAAGATTAAGCAGCAGTTGAGAGACAGGAATTTTGATATAAGGCTGAATTGTAAACAACTTGCAAAGCGATATCAGGAATTATGGAGAGGTGTGAACAAATGAAGATGAAATATTTGATTCTTGGAGCAGGACCTTCGGGTTTGACGCTCGCAAACAGACTGAAACAGATGGGAGAAACTTCATTTTTCGTATTGGAAAAAGAAAAAGAGGCCGGAGGACTTTGTCGTTCCACCCAGGTAGATGGTTCTCCGTTTGATATTGGAGGCGGACATTTTCTGGATGTGAGACGTCCAAAAGTGAACGAATTCCTGTTTCAATTTATGCCGGAGGAGGAGTGGGATAAATTTGACAGAGACAGCAGGATTGCAGTCAACGGAGATGTGATCAGCCATCCGATCGAAGCAAATATCTGGCAGATGAAACTGGAAAATCAAGTAGAGTATTTAAAATCCATTGCAGTGGCAGGTTGTAACCTGAAAGAGGAAATGCCACAGGAGTTTGTGTCCTGGATCTACTGGAAACTGGGAGATAAGATCGCAGAGAACTATATGATTCCGTATAACCAGAAAATGTTCGGAGAGGATCTGAACCAGCTGGGGACATACTGGCTGGAAAAATTGCCAAATGTCAGCTTTGAAGAGACTCTTTTGAGTTGTCTGACGAAAAAAGCATATGGAGAGCAGCCGGGACATGCTCAGTTCTTTTATCCAAAAAAATATGGATATGGGGAATTATGGCTGAGAATGGCAGAAGAAATCAAAGGACAGATTCAGTACGATGCATCGGTTCACGCGATTGATTTTGATACCAATACAGTGACAACAAAAGAGGGGGAAACGTATTCTGCAGATGTGATCATTTCTACGATTCCCTGGATGGAATTTGCAAAGATCACAGGAATGCCGCAGGAGTTGAAGGAAAAAATCGGACATCTGAAATACAGCGCTGTTCAGACGGCGTATTTCCCGGACAATCTGGACACAGAAGCACAGTGGATCTACTATCCGGATCCGGAACTGTCTTATCATAGAATTCTGGTGCGTCATAATTTCTGTAATGGAAGCAAAGGATATTGGACGGAATGTAACAGTACAAGAGTGGACGAAACAACAGAAAGTACCTTTCAATATATGAACCAGTACGCGTATCCGCTCAATACCATCGGGAAGCCAGAGATCATGAAGGAGTTGCTGGAGTGGGCAAAAACACGCCGCGTGTATGGTCTTGGAAGATGGGGAGAACATCAGCATTACAATTCCGATCTGGTCGTAGAACTTGCCCTGAAGATGGCAGAAGAATTAAACAGTGCACAATAAAACACGGGAGGAGTGTATAACGAAACAGCGTTATACCATCAAAACATGGAAAAAATACCGCATATTATTCATTATTGCTGGTTTGGGAGAAATCCCAAATCAGAATTGGTATTAAACTGTATAGAATCCTGGAAGAAATATCTTCCAGGCTATGAAATACGGGAATGGAACGAAGACAATTATGATGTGACACAAGTAAACTTTGTAAAGGAAGCCTATGAAAATCAAAAGTGGGCATTTGTATCAGATTATGTGAGATTTGATGTATTGTATCAGTTTGGTGGAATTTATTTTGATACCGATGTGGAATTGCTCAAGCCAATTCCGGAAGAAATCTTGGCGAAACGTGCGTTTACCGGATTTGAAAGTACAAAATTGATCAGTCCGGGTCTGGTGATGGGATCGATCAAAGGACTGAATCTGATTTCGGAGATTTTGGAAGAATATCAGAAATCCTCGTTTCTTGTAGACGGCAGACCGTGTTATAAGACTGTCAATGCATATACAAGCGAAGTGATGGGCAGACGAGGATTTCTGACAAATGGTGAATATCAGGAAATTGACGGCATTGCCGTTTATCCTACCGAATATTTTTGCGCTGTGGATCTGGATGTGCATGAAAAGGTAATTACAGATAAGACAATAGCAGTACATCATTATGCAGGATCCTGGCTGCAGCCATCCCTGAAAAGAAAAGTACAGAATGTATTGAAAAAGACAATCGGGGTAGAAAATTACCGGAAGTTGTTGCATTTGAAACGAAAGATCGTAAAAAAGGCAGATGGAGAATCAAAATGAAAGAACAGAAAGTTTATGTTGCAATTGTTACATATAACAGAAAAGAATATCTTTTGAATTTGCTGGAAGCATTGCAGCAGTCAGAGAAAAAGATATCAGGAATTCTGTTGCTGGATAATAAAAGTACAGATGGAACCAATCAGACATTGATGGAAATTGGATTTACAGAAAAGGATGACATAGGAGTTCTTCATGAAAACACATGGAAATCCATGAAAACATATTATTTCCGAAATACGGAAAATGCAGGAGGGGCAGGTGGATTTGCAAAATTGTTTGAACTTTCGATGTCGCTTTCCTGGGATTATCTGTGGGTGATGGACGACGATGTATATCCGGAACCGGACTGTCTGACCAATTTGCTGAAATACATTGGAAAAGATGCAGGGGTCTGTATCCCATCAAGAAGTGACGGCCAATATGAGGATGAAGTGGTAGTTGGAATCAATTTAAAAAGTGCATTCCGATATGCAGAAAAGAGAAAAAATGTGATCCGAGGCGGAAATTTGACACAGGACTATGTAGAAGTGGTAGATATGCCCTTTGAAGGACCTTTGTTTACAAGGGAGATTGTGGAAAAAACAGGAGTTCCAGACAAAAATTATATCATTTTATATGATGATTCCGATTATGCAAGAAGAGCTTTGAACTATACCAAAATACGCTATATCCCGTCTGCAATGCTTCACAAAGCAATCATCCCGGTGAGGGATAAGAAGCAGTGCATGACCTGGAAAGATTACTACAGCTACAGAAATTCCATTCATTTTATTCATTTATACGGAGAAAGCTGGAGAGCAAAACACCTGTGTCCGATTTACATGGCAGCAGAACTGATCCTGCGGGCGCTGGTCCGCAGAAAGTATTCCAATATCAAAGTAATCTTGCGGGCATACCGTGACGGGGTACATGAGAATATGGGAAAAACAGTGGAGCCGGGAGCTTTTTAACAGGAAGAAAGAAGGGATAAAATGTGGAAACAGTGGAAAAAAGCGGCTGTGGTTTTGATGGCATGCACGATGCTTTTGAATATGACTGGCTGTAAAAAGCAGGAAGAGAAACCAAAAGAGCCTCAAACGGAACAGAAAACCAAGCAAAAGGATGAAAAAGAGGCAGAGAGCAAAGAGGAAACGATTCCGGCGAATCAAAATCTGCTGACCGGTCTTGCAGACCTGTCCGAGACAGCCATTGGAAAACGTCCGGTTGCAGTGATGGTGAACAATCATGAAGCGGCACGTCCGCAATATGGAATTGCACAGGCGGACATTCTATATGAGATTCCGGTGGAAGGAGATATTACAAGATTGATGGCTCTCTATGCAGACTATACGAAAGTTCCACAAATCTGTCCGATTCGAAGTTGCCGCTATTATTTTCCGGCATTGTCTCAGGGGTATGATGCTTTTTATGTAAACTGGGGCATTGATGATGGTATCGCGGATTATCTGGAGGCGCTTCAGCTGGACCAGTATGATGGAATTTATAATGCAGGAGGTCTTTTTGGCCGCGATGAAAACAGACTGGCAGCCGGGTATTCTCTGGAACATACAGGATACTTTGACGGAACAAGATTTGGTGAGGTGGCACAGGCTGAAGGGCGCAGGATGGAGTTTGCGGAGGATATGAGACGCACGGCATTTCAGTTCGGCAGCTTCAAGGAGCCGGTAAGTTCAAAAGGGGAAAGCTGTAAAAAAGTGGAAATCAATTTTGGAGCTTGTGTCTCATCATTTGAGTATGATGAAGCAACAGGAACATATCAAAAAAGCATGAACGGAACACCGCACATAGATGGAAATACAAATCAGCCGCTTACATTTACCAATCTGTTTGTTCTGGAAACGGAAATTTCTGTGCGTGATGAAGTAGGACATAAAAATCTGGATTGGGATGGCGGTTCTGACAGTGTAGGATATTACATTTCAAATGGGATGATACAAAAGGTACAGTGGGCAAAAGAACCGAACAATGAGAGATCAAAACTTGCCTTTTACGATGAAACAGGAAATGAAATCAAAGTGAACCGCGGAAAAAGTTATATTGCACTCAATTATGCAAATCAGGCAACATTTCAATAAAAGTATAAAAACGGAACCGATGTGGGTTCCGTTTTTAGTTTTGGGCGGCTGTAATAAAGCCGCGGAAAAGTCGCCGCATCTTTTCGCTGCTTCGAAACATACATTCCGGATGCCACTGAACTCCAATGGCAAAAGGATGAGAAGAATGCTCGATGGCTTCTATCGTCTGATCCGGGGCAAGAGCGCTGACTTTCAGATCAACTCCCGGCCTGTCGATCGCCTGATGGTGAAAGCTGTTGACGTAAACAGAGCGGCCAAGACAGGAAAAGAGTCTGGAGGACCTTTCAATCCGGACAGGATGGCTGACATCACTGCGGGAGTCAGATCTCTGCATATGATCAAGAGATTCTCCGGGTTGATAGCGGATATCCTGAAATATGGTTCCCTGGCAGGCAGTATTGAAAATCTGCATTCCACGGCAGATGGAAAATACCGGTTTTGCAGAAGACAGAATCAGCTTCATCAGGCGGATCTGAAACAGATCCAGTGTGATATTGGTGTCTCTGATGCCTTCTCTGGGTTCCTGGCCAAATAACAAAGGTGTGATGTCATTTCCGCCGCAGAAGAGAAAGCCATCGCACAGCCTTAGATATTGTTCAAGCATGGAATCTGAGCGGATGAGCGGAAGCAGGATGGGGATACCGCCGGAATACCGGACAGACTGAATATAAGGATTGGATACAAACTGGCGGTTGTCCGACAATCCGCAGACAACAATGCCGATCAAAGGTTTTGCAGATTCAGATTTCATTTTTGCGTCTCCTGTCATATAATAGTGATGGTTTTAGCATATGTAAAAAAAGAAGCGCTTATACGTAAATCCGAAACAAAAAAGGAGAAGAAAATGAGAAAATGGATCGATATGCACTGTGATACATTGAGTGAGCTGCTGTCGGCAGAAACGCTGGAGGAGAACAGTCTTTGTGTGGATCGAAAGAGAATGGAACAGACCAAAATGCTGGCGGAATTTTTTGCATGTTTTGTATGTGTACCAGATGGAAAGTGGGAAGAAGCATACCAGAAGGTGATCGAGATGATTGCCCGTATGGAGCGTGAGACAAAAGAAAATAAGAAATTAAAGCTTATAAAAACAGCAAAAGAGTTAGAATATGCAGAACGGGAGGAACTCAATCTGGCACTGCTGACCGTGGAAGAAGGCGGCGTTTTAAATGGAAACAGAAACCGCCTTGAAGAACTGTATCAGAGAGGTGTCCGCCTAATCACACTGACATGGAATTATGAAAATTGCATCGGATATCCGAACAGCAGAAATGCACAGGAGATGCAAAAGGGATTGAAATCTTTTGGAAAACAGATGGTAGAAGAAATGAACGAAAGAGGAATGCTGGTGGATGTTTCTCACTTGTCAGACGGTGGCTTTTGGGATTGTATCCGGCTGAGCAAAAAACCGATTATAGCGTCTCATTCTAATGCCCGCGCACTTTGTGCGCACCCGCGAAATCTTTCGGATGAGATGCTTTGTGCACTCGGGGAATGCGGAGGTGTTGTGGGACTTAATTTTTATCCGCAGTTTTTACAAA
>ENA-OQCB01000306-OQCB01000306.1-human-gut-metagenome-genome-assembly--contig:-NODE-306-length-23305-cov-3.647036_pt1 | contig 23305 bp, 23 predicted proteins | sample MGYA00242493_ERZ504568 | MGnify/ENA primary metagenome ERZ504568 (study PRJEB26092, sample SAMD00036229) | human gut metagenome | host: Homo sapiens | study: EMG produced TPA metagenomics assembly of...
ATAATCCTATCCGGCAACATGAAAAACGAAAGCGGCCCCGAAAAGGTCGCTTTCGTTTTCTTTATAAATCTAAAAAAAACCACAAAAATCCTTTGTCCCTTACAATACACTTGTTACCTTAGTCGAACTAATTTAAATATTACATTTAATCACCATGAAGAAAATTATCTTATTACTGGCTTTTTGCCTGAGTGTAGGCAATTTATTCGCACAAGATGCGAACGCAGACAAACTGCGCGAAGAAGGGGGACGCAGCCATGACTGCAAAAAACTATCCCGAAGTTGTAGCAAAGTACAGCGAATACTTAAAACTTACGAACTATGAAGATGAAAGCCGCGTCTTTAACTGTGCATTTGCAGCTTACAATGCTAAAAAGTATGACGATGCCATCAAATTCTACGACATGGCCATTCAAAAGGGCTATAAGACAGACGACGCTTATGTAGGTAAAGCAATGTCTTTGCGTAGCCAGGACAAAGCAGCCGATTTTACAGCAACAGTCGAAGCAGGTCTGAAAGCCAATGCCCAGAACGCAAATCTCGAAAAACTTCTGTATGCTTATTGCATGAAGAAAGGACAGGCTGCCCAGAAAGCAGGTAAGACTGAAGAAGCGGAAGAACTGTTTAAAGACGTATTAGTTGTAGGTAACGCCAAATATAAAGGTAACGCCCTTTACAGCCTCGGCGTTATGTTCTACAATGCAGGTGCAAAAATCCTGGCAGATGCCAACCCGATCGCAACATCCGATCCTGATAAATACGCAGCTGAAAAGAAAAAAGCAGATGCTCAAATGGCAAAAGCCAAAGGTTACCTAGAGCAGGCAATCGCTCTGAACGCAGCCGATGCCAATTCTAAAAAGATTCTGGATGCTATCAATGCAGCCAAATAAGCAAGACGGATAACAAAACGGATGCAATCCTCCAAAAGACAGGACATCCGGTTTAAGGGTGCTAACCCTATGCCTTACGACTGCTAACCCATAGGGTTACGACCGCTAAAGCATAGGGTTTTCATCATAATTGCACTTATTTGCAAACTCCAATCCTTATTCGAATAAAATCCTGAACCGCGTCAATCCATCCGCATACGTCCTGAGGGAAAAGGAACAGTTGTGTTTTTGGAGAACTTCACGGATAAATATCAAGCCGATGCCCTGGCCACCACGTTTAGTCGAAAAGAAAGGGCTGAACAGCTTGGCCTCCGTTTCCTTGTCAATGCCTTTGCCGGTGTCGGCAATCTCCAGACAGACCGGATTACAGGAGGTACGGATATAAATCTCACCATCATGGTCGATCGATTCGGAAGCGTTCTTGATGATGTTGACCAACACCTGTTCAAAGAGTGAATTGTCCAGATTGACAATCGGCGAAATAGGGTCCAGATCCATCACGATCCGGATATTCCGGTTCAGGCAAATCGTTTCCATAAAACGTTTGCACGAAAAGACAACTGCATTCAGCGGCTGTGTCTTGGCTTGAGGTTCCGGTATGCGAACCACGTCTGCAAACTTCGTGATAAAATGACTCATACTATAACAACGCTCTATCGAAATACGCAGGACTTCACAAATATCTTCTGTGTCCTGCATCTCGCTGAAAGTCGCCTCAAGCGTGTCCAATGTAGAAGTAATACCGGCAGTCGTGTTGTTCACCTCATGAGCAATCATACGGATCACCTTCTCATACGCTTTCTTTTCGGCCTTAAAGACCTCCTGCGTCAACATTTCCACCAAATAGAAGGAATGATGGAAGCCACGATCCACAAACGATGAATGCGTACATTTATATATATTGGCATCATTCAGGCGGACTGTCTGCGAATCGTACAAGGGGATCGGCTCCAACTCCGCCGCCAAAGGTGAATCCAGCTCCGACAGGCGCTTGCCCACGATATCCGGCAAGGAAGGAACTCCCAGCATCTTATGAGCCGCCGGATTGACCGAAAGGACTTCCTTATCAAGGTTCAACATAATCACCCCCATCGGCGAAGCATTGATCAGCAAATCCAGGAAATGGTTCTGTTCCCTTAGATGCAAGCGTTCGTTCTTCAACTGTTCCATCATCTTGTTGAAAATATCGACAATACGATCCGCCTCCTTCTGTCCCACACGACTCAGACGGGAACTGAAATCCTGCTCCTTCAACAAATCCATACCATTCCCTATAATCGTAAGAGGCTTGATGATACGACTATAGAACACAAACAAATAGATGATTGTCAGGATCACGATCCCTTCCACGAAAAAGAACATAAAAGACGACTCCGCATAGAAAGCATGATAGGTAATAATCGCCAATACAGACAACAGCAATGCAGTCAATATCCAAAACAATCCTTTTATTCTCATCAGTCGGGGCGATTTATTTGTCTACAGGAATATCATATTTCTCAAGACGGCGGTACAGGGCCGCCCGACTGATACCGAGTGCCATGGCAGCGTGTGAAAGATTACCGGCATGTGTTTTCAGCGCCTGAAGAATCGTTTGCTTTTCCAACTCATCCAATGTCAGGCCTTCAAACGAAGGAGCCCCTTCAGCCTTTGCCGACAATGTCGTATGAAGACACTGGCCCTCGAAGTCAGAGGCCTCCAAAACAGCCTTGCCCGATACCAGTATCGTCCGCTCCACCAAGTTCTTCAACTCACGGATATTACCCGGATAAGGCAGTTTTTGCAGGAAGGTCAAAGCTTCGGATGAAAAACGGACAGTAGGCAAGCCGTTTATCTCTGATTGTTTATCGGCAAAATAACGTGCCAACAAAGGGATATCATCTTTACGATCGCGAAGTGCAGGCAGATGAACAGTTATCAGGTTGATACGATAAAACAAATCTTCCCGGAACATGCGTTCAGCCACCATTTCGCGCAAGTTGCGGTTTGTCGCACTAACCACACGGATATCGACTTTGCGAGGACGGCTATCACCCAAAACCTCGAATGTCTGGTCTTGCAGGACACGTAGCAGCTTCACCTGGCAGGACAGTTCGAGATCACCGATCTCGTCAAGAAAGATCGTCCCCTTGTTTGCCATCTCGAAACGTCCGGTACGGTCGATGTAAGCGTCGTAAAAACGCCCCTTTCTTATGGCCGAACATCTCGCTCTCGAAAAGACTTTGTGAAAGCCCGCCGAGGTTGACCTTTACAAACGGCTCTTTCGTACGAGGGCTGTTCGTATGGATCGCCTCGGCAATCAGCTCCTTCCCTGTTCCGCTCTCGCCGGTTATCAGAACGGAAGCGTTGGTCGGAGCAATCCGGGAAACCGTCCCCAACACATCCATCAACGGGGCACTCTGGCCAATGATCTTATCAAAATGAAATTTATTATCGGCATCCAAGCGGTTCAAAGGTGTTTCCAGTTCCTTCTTCTGTTCGCTCAGTTCGATTGCCGTACGGATGGATTTCAGCAGAACGAGATTGTTCCAGGGCTTGGTCACAAAATCGAAAGCTCCTGCCTGCATCCCCTGCACGGCAAGCGAAATGGATCCCCATGCCGTCATCAGGATAACCGGGACGTCAGGCTGGAAAATCTTCACCTGCTTCAGCAGTTGTATCCCCTCTTCACCGGTCGTAGTCAGTGTAAAGTTCATATCCATCAGGATCAACTGTGGCACCATCCGGCGTACAACAGCCAATGCCTCTTCCGGTCCTGGAACAGCTTCCGGCTCGAACCCGGCCCGTTTCAACAAGAAGGTTAACGAAGAACGAACGGCTGCATCATCGTCTATTATCAGGATCATTGATGTATGATTTCAAATTTATGATTTATGATTTGCAAATTTATGGAATTTAATCGATCATCGCCTTACGATCTTCTCAAATTCCACATCAAGAGTCCGGTCATTGATAAAATCATAAAGGGTGACACTTCGTATATTGTAATAGTAGTTCCAATAGTCGTACAACTCCTGGATATGCTTCTGTTTAGCCTCATCCTTCGATTGTTGCGCGTCGTTCAGGTCCAAAATATTGATCTTACCGATCATGAATGTCTCGATAGAGGTCTTGTAGCGCTTCTCAGCAATCGCATCGGCTTCCTGAGCGATCTCCAACTGAGCGGCCTGGTTATTAAAGTTTTCCACCAACAAAAAAATATCCTGGTTAAAACTGATCTCCTCCTGACGGATCTTGGATAAAGTCACATCTCGGTTAGATTCGGCAACTTTCACTTTTCCCCGGCGCTTGCCCCAATCGAGGATCGGGATCGTCATGCCGACTTCCACCACCTGATTTCCCTTTAATCGGTTATAGGCGGAATCGAACGTATGATCCTTTCCTGTATAACCGATCGTGGCGAAAAGATTGATACTGCGACGATTTCCTTTGGCTGTCGCCACCTCATAATCGGCTTCCAGCTGGCGACGGCGAATATTTTTGGCGAACGAATTGTTTTCCTGCGCTTTTTGCAACACTACCTCATACATCATCCGTAAAGAAGGGGCAGACTCCGGCAGGATCGGCTCGATCACTTCCTGTTCGCTCAACCCCAAAAAAGCGCGGAGCTGAAACATATTGGCATTTAGACCGGATTGTGCCTCGGTCAGCTTCCCCTTCATCTGCAAGGCAGACAGCTTCAACTGCATCAGTTCGCTTTCGGAGATATGACCGATCTTACGCTTGGCAACCGCTATCTCGTACAACTTATCGGCATTTTCAAGGTTCTGCCTGGCAATCTGCAAGTTTTCATTTGCCAGCAGCAGGTTGAAAAAATAGCCGATCGTGTTGATCGTCACTCCTTCCACACTCTCGATATAAGCGGCTTTCGCTTCCTGATAACGGACAGGCTCGATACGCCTTTTCCATTTCTGGTCGTTCACACCGAAAATCGGCTGCGTAAGCGTCAACCCGATAGGTACGCTCATATATTCGTTGAAAGCCCCCTTCCCCAACTGCCGGTTAAAATCGAGAGAAGAGTTCAACGATATCTTACCACCTGTCAAGGCTATATTCTGATCGATCGAAATCTCTCCGTTCAGGCCGAGCGAATTGTTTTGGACAAAAGTGTACGAACCGTCGGACTGCTGGTATTTAGTATACTGTTTACTGTAGGCTGGAAGCGTTCCCTTGAAGTTGATCTCCGGCAACTGGTCGGCAATATGCGTACGGTATTCCCAATAAGCAGTCTTCAGCTCGTTCAAGGCCACTGCTGCATCCACCGATTGCATTTGTGCCAAGTTGATCGCTTCTTTTAGAGTCAGCCTGACAGTATCTTGTTCCTGTGCCTGCAATCCGGTACCCGACAACAGAATAGAAATGATGGCTATATAGATCTTTTTCATCGTAATAAATGTTTTGACTTTCCGTTGGCAAAAGTTATGCCAAAAAGATATATAACTGATTGTCTGTAACATGTCCAAAACAATAGTGTCCGAAAATGAACAGTGTGTCCGTTTTTGAAGTATTATTCATATCTTTGTCCCGTTCTCTCAAAACAATAAATAATATGAAAAACAGCGGCTTCACTTTTCGTAAACGACTGGCCAGTTTCCGGTATGCTTTTAATGGCATCCGTTTATTGATACAAAAAGAGCACAATGCATGGATACATTGTTTTGCTACTATTTGCGTGATTATAGCCGGCTTTTCTTTCGGTTTATCCCAAACAGAATGGATGGCGGTCGTGATCGTAATCGGAGCCGTATTATCGGCCGAAGCAATCAATTCATCCATTGAATCATTGGCAGATTTGGTCTCACCCGAATACAACGAAGCAATAAAAAAAACGAAAGACCTCGCAGCAGGAGCCGTTTTAATTATGGCAATAGCGGCTGCCATAGTCGGATCGATTATTTTTTTTTCCTAAACTGGGATTCTGAATGACTATTTAAAAGAATAATCCTTTATTTCATTGTTTTACAATTCTCTTTGTTTATATTTGTGCCATTATTAATTAAAAATTAAAACAGGAGATTATGGCACGCACAGTAAATTATCCGAAAAGAGCGGAGAAAATTAAAGAAATGATTGACGATTTAGTAAAGGAAATGGGACATTCTCCACACAGAATGGCTAAAAAAGACAAAATCAAACTCATCGATATTGACTTTGAAAATATTGACGTTGTAACACTAATGCAGGTACAGGCACGCATCAGCCGCCTTATTCTTGAAAAAAGTAAATAACGTAAACAAGAACATATCTATAAATGAAACGAATTCTTACCCTGATTTTCGTATTATTCGTTTGTTTATCGGGAAAAGCGCAAAGAAGTTGAGATAAGCGGAAGTCGCAAGGCTGTCCGTACATCGGGTGATGTGTTGGCGTTCATAACGCCTGTAGCGAGCCTGACCACCGTGTTGGTGTTGCAGGATTGGCAAGGATTGAAGCAAGGCGCTTTGGCAGGAGTTTCGACTATAGGTATGACATACGCTTTGAAATATCTGATCAAGAAAGAACGGCCGGACGGTAGCGACAAACATTCGTTTCCTTCTATGCATACCTCGGTTTCATTTACGGGAGCTGCGTTCATCCAACGGCGCTATGGCTGGAAATGGGGAATTCCGGCTTATGCGATTGCCTCATATGTAGGATGGAGCCGGACATATGCCAAGAAGCACGACTGGTGGGACGTAGTGGCGGGAGCTGCTCTCGGAGCTGGAAGCGCCTACATTTTTACCCGTCCGTTTGCTACGAAGCATAACCTGTCTATCAGCCCTGTTGCGAGCGATAAACACTTCGGCATATATGCATCCATGACATTTTAGAAGTTTAAGCCCGGTCTCGCAATCCCTGCGAAATCGGGCCTTTCTTTGTTAAACAAATAGTGTTATTCCGTTTTACATTACCTGCCGCCCATCGAAGAAACGTACCGTACGACTTGTCTGTTTTGCCTGCTCCTCGTTGTGGGTAACCATGACAATGGTACGACCGTCTTCCTTGTTCAGCTTGTGGAGTAATTCCATGACTTCTGCTCCCATCTTGGAGTCCAGGTTACCAGTCGGCTCATCGGCGAGGATGATGTCAGGGTTGCCGACAATGGCACGTGCGATGGCGACACGCTGGCACTGGCCGCCAGAGAGCTGCGTCGGGAAGTGGCGCATACGGTGAGAAAAGGCCGACCTTTTTGCGAGTACGGCTCAGCTGCGGCAACGGCGCTCCTTGGCATCTGACCTTACGGTAGAGAAGGGGCAGTTCGACATTATCAAGCACGTTTAGCGAATTAATCAGGTGGAAAGACTGGAAAACGAAGCCTAGCTTTTGGTTACGGAACTCGGCTAGTTGCTTGTCGTTCATATTGATTGTGTTGACTCCGGCAATCTCGACTGTACCGTAGGTCGGGGCATCCAGTAGCCCAATGATGTTCAGCAGTGTAGATTTACCGCAACCGGAAGGCCCCATGATACTCAGGAATTCTCCTCTATTGACCGTTAGGTTCACGTTCTCCAGGGCTACCGTTTCAATTTCTTTCGTCCGGTAGATCTTCTCAAGATTTGTAAGTGTTATCATAATCGTTATTGTTTGTTGTGGACAGGGTTGAGGCTGCCCGTTGTTATTATATTCTTCGTATATACTTCCAACTGGCAAATTGCATACCAAAGAAGTAAATAGCTATTAATCAATTATTATACAAAACAAAAAATGTCCGATATTGAACACATTGTCCGTTTTGTCATCATTCGTCATGCAGCGTATCGGCCGGTTGCAAACGCATGGCGCGGTAAGCAGGAAAGCCAATACCGACAGCGACCATGGTACCGATCATTCCAAGCGTTGTCCCCATACCACAGAGCAGGCGCCCAAGCATCGGGATCTGCATCTCGCTCTGCTCCGTCACTTCTAAATACATCAAGTTCGCAAAGATGAATACGGCAGGGACAAACGCCACACCTAACAGGACAAACCCTTCGGCAAAAAGGTGGCAGAAAATATTACGTCGGGAAGCCCCCAGCGCCATCCTGAGACCGATCTCGGCGCTACGTTGCTGCGTGCGGAACCAGAAGGTACCAATGATACCTAAGAAAACGTTGAGCAGGAAAAAGAGGATACCGGAGAAATACATCCGTATATTATCCACCCACGACCTAAGCATCTCATCGCGATAATACGACATAGGAACCACCTCCTTCAAATAAATATTGCCGAGGCGCAGTTGCTGCGACATCTCGCGGGTGAAATCGGCAACGAAATACCCATTATCGGCATCCGGCTTAACGCGGATGAAAAGCCGAAGGCCATTGACTACCTGTACGCTTGACTGCCGAAAGGCCTCATCCGGGCCAATTGGCTTATAATAGGCACAGCTATACTCATGAAACTCCGAATAACGTTGGGGTTCCGAAACTGCACCGATACGATAGAAGACACTATCCTGAGCTCCCTGATCGGTTATCTGAATCTCCCGGTTTTGCGCTTTCGAAGCATTTCCAAAGAAGTAATCGGCTACAGTCGAGGTTATGACCACCTCGTTCTTACGCAAAGCCTGTTCCAGTTTATCACTCGGACCACCATCGGCCGCCTTCACTTTGAAGACACGAAAGTAAGACGGATCGACGTAGCGTACATATCCGTTACGAATCAGGGAGTCTTGCCTGAACGAAGCAAATCGATTGTTGAAGCGATAATGAAAATGCACATGGCTGGTAAAGCAGACATCCTCCACTTTCGGATGATGGGCCAGACGGTCGCGAAGCGTCAGGAAATCGGCTCCGCCACACTGGTTATGCACGGCTGACGTATCATAATCAGCACTATTTTGCGGAACAGTTGCAAGTTCCACATAATAAACATGAGAGATATCGAAGCCGAGTGGCCGTGAGTAGCTCTTGTAATTGACCAACAAGGCATCTGCCGCGTACCAGAGGAAAACCGACACGATTGCCAATTCGAGATAGATGAGCACATTCGTCTTGCGCTCATTCCAAAGTTGTATGAAGATCATTCGTAACATAAGCCATCAACCATTTATAGATTTCGTAATGTTCACCCGCGACACTCTCCATGCCGGTATGCCCGCCGACATCAAGTTCATCACCAGACAGAAAAACAAAGCAGCCAAGAAGACATAGCCGTTGAGCATACTCATCGACAGCCCGGCCTCTCCCAATGAAGTGACCAGCAACCAGTCGCGCAGCAGCCACATCGCAACAAATGAGAGGCAGAATCCCAACAGCCCGCCGATCAGCGTGAGCACCAGATTCTCCATCAGGACTTGTCCGATGATATTCCCCTTCGTGGCTCCGAAAGCACGCCGTACTCCCAGTTCGGCGATCCGTTTACGCATCCTTGAAAGCGTGATCCCCGAAAGGTTCAATGCAGGAACGAGCAACAGGACAAACAGGATGATTGCATAGCGGAGGTAGACTTTCGCCACCGTCATTTCCAATCCGCTGTTCGAATCGAACATCCATTCCTCGACTTGCGAGTTGGGTTGGTCGAATATCTTGGCCCGGCAGTCGGACAGTTTGGAGTTATAGAGGCGGACACGTTCATCCACATCGCGCTTGAGATCATTACGGCTACATCCTTCTTTCAGCATGACATAGCAGTTGAACAAGCCGCCGATGCCTTCATTCCAGCTAGTATTATAAGCCGGCGTAGCAGTATAGGGAATCCAGATATCGGCATAGGCTTTCTTTGCAAAGCGCGAAATATCTTTCACCACTCCGCAGACCCGGAAAACCGTGAAGTCGAGCTTTATATCCTTGCCCACCGCCTGCTCACTTCCGAACAGAACGCGTGCCACGCTCTCGCTGAGCACAGCTTCGCGGATACCGCTCTCGAAATTGGCCTGCGTGAAAGGTGCACCACCGATAAAATCGAAGTCGAAGAACTTCCAGAAAGCAGGATCCGTTTCTATGATCCGGCTGTTATAGCTATTCCTTCCGTCCATGCTGGCTGCGGATTGTTTGCTCCAATCGTCACGGATTACGGCCGTTACCAGTTCCGCACTCTTCAAAGGATAACAGCATTCATGTATGAAAGGCAAACCGATGTTGCCATAAGAGATGCGCCGCCCGTCTTCCTTTCCTTCCGACATCACCGAATTGAAATAATAAGAACGTCCCCGGTTTACCTCCGGCTTGAATCCTGCCGTATTCACGATATACAAGATCACGATCACCATGATCATGCAGATAGCTAAAGCTGTCCCGAGGATGGAGATCACGCTTAACAGCTTGTTCTCCTTCAAGAGTTGAATGGCTTGTTTAAAGTAATGTTTCATCATAATCGAACAGTTGTATAATATGCCAGGAGAGTAAACAAATCGCGTGCCAAACAAATAACCTACTGATTTAATGCAAAATGCATAAAAACCGAATGTCCGATAATGAACAGTAGGAATCATTATCGGACATTCGGAAACGGTTTCGGCAATCCGGTCATTCTCCGGACCGGGAAAGAGAATCGAGCAAGGCAGTGATCTCATCGGAGGAGATGGTGTCGCGGTCGGCCTTGTCATAAATCGTGAGTAGCGTTACCACACCTTCCTCATCAGCACAAATGATCGCCTCGGTATAGGTAATCACCCTCGCACCATGACTTTTGCCCTTTCGCTTGGAAGTAATGGCCATGCGCACCTTACGCACACCGCCACCAAGGTTGACACCGACGCGAGGGCTTTCTTCCAGTTCATCGATCAGATCATCCACGTCATCTTTCAAGGAGCGGTATCGTTTGCTCAAACGCTTGAACTCCCGGTCGAACGTCTCATGATGTATAATAACTTTAGCCATGCTAATCAATCTAAAGTTTTCAACCATTCCCGGGCATCCATAAACTTATGCCCGACATTCTTGCCCTCACGCAAATCTTTCAGATCCTTCAGACCTTCCCTTATATCGGCCAGAATCTCCTCTTTGGTAGGCTCCACATAATCGTCAGCTTCCATCTCCTTTACCCTTGCCTTTTCTTTGAGACGGCGCAGTGAAGCAAGCGCTTTCTTGATCAGTTGCTCATTGTCATCGAGGGACATTACCTCTTGCAACAATGACATTTTCATTTCAATAGCAGACATAACGCATTCCTTTCTTTTTGGTTTACAGTTACAAAGATAACAAAGAATTATGAAAGTAGAAAGTTCCACTCATAGGGCAACCAAAATCACGATCAAATATCATTTTTATTAGTAAAGATTTTCCGCAAAACAACCATCATACTACTATCATGCAACTATAGTGCATAAAACCTCCTAGAACAAGGCAGATAAACAGCCCCGCATCCCTGTTCCGGTTTCATCAAGATCCGGGTCTCCACATCTTCCACACCCGGATCTCCCGCATCCCGCCACCCGGATCTGAAGAAACTTTTCAAGTTGTTTTTGGTAAAAAGAGTAGCTTGTATACAATGAAAAAATGAGTCTATTTATATATTTTATATCAGCCTCAGAATATATCTTCAATTTTATAGAATGCTGATATATAATATCTTATTAATTTTCACCCATGATAGTTATGATAGATGAATGATAGTTGAAAACAGCAACTATCATAGAATAACAGACTGTCTCAAAGGCATATAAAATTCAATTATGACAGTATGATAGTTGTTTTGCAAAAAACTTTTATATAAAAATGTCCGTACTAAAAAACAAAGGATTGATTATACCCTTATGATTTTTTGGTGCCCTATTCTACTCATAATGCAACGCCTCCGCCGGCGCCAACCGTATCGCCTTACGTACCGGAAAACCAGACACCTATACAGATCATGGCACCCATCAGAAGATAGGTGAAACTGAAAGTCATGAGGAAACGCATAAATGTAAGTGGTTGGCGGTAAGAATCGAGCTGGTCCATATAAGCCATATTAAAGGCGAAGATGACTAGCAAGGGCAATGTCAAGACAAGTAAACAAAGTCCTTCGGTATACATATAGCGTTCCAGCGTGATACGGTGAGCCCCCAAAGCCATCCGGAGACCGATCTCGCCTTTTCGGTTCTGCATACGAAGCCAGAAAGTGCCGATGATACCAAAAAAGACATTTACCAGCATAAAGGCCATCAAGGACATCTTGTTATTCGCCTCCCGTTCTTTCCAACTCAGTTGCTGTTCACGGAAAGAAGAGATCGGGGTAATGCCGTAGACATAGAGATTGTTGACCCTCAACCTCTCTCCCATTCCATCCAAGAACAGGTTCATCTCGTTCTGCGTATAAGAACGTTTCATCCGGACACAAAACTCGGCACTACTGGCACCGAAGCTGCTGATGGTTGAATTGTAAGTTTCACCTTCCAAACACTGGAAATAAGAGGCTTCGGGACGCTCATACTCATTCGTTCGGATGGAAGTGGAAACCGCTGCGATCTCAGACGACAGATCATGACCGCCATGATACACACGACGGCCGACAATATCCGGAGCACCATGATAGAAACCTTCCGCCATTTCCGGTGTGATCACAATCACGTTATGCCGCCCTACGACCTTATCATACACCGGTTCCCCATCGACTGTCCGGATACGGAAAAGACGGAAATATTCCGGTGTGACGTTGCGCATCTGGAATGACTCCATATGAGCCGCATAGATAGTGTCGCCATCCACAGGCTTGACTTCCCTCCATGAATTACCACTCGAATAGGGACAGGAATAGAAAGTGACGCAAACGTCCTCCACCTCCGGGTTCTGACGGATCTGAGTCATCAACTGCGTCAGGTCTTCCGGGTCGGACGAATGGTAAAGAGAATCGGGCACGTAACCAGGTGCCTTCACATCCAAATTACTTAACTTAAAACGCCATACATTTCCGATATCGAAGCCTAAAGGAGCATGATAGGTCCGGTAATCCACCCAGAACGTATCTACCATCATCCAGAGCACTGCTGCCACTACCAACAACTCCGCAAATATCCAGCCGTTGCTACGACGCTGGTTCCACATTATCTTTAAAATATGTTTGATCATTATATTGGGTTTATTTATTGTTTAACGCATCCACAATCTGTTCACGGGAGATCCGGATTGCCGGAAGGCCGGCACTCAGCAAGTTCAACAGCAGGGTGAAAAAGAGGGCAGCAACGAACAGTATAGGCTTAAAAAGCATCTCGAAGGTAACCGCCGTTTCCTTTGTCAAAAGAAACGACTTGCAAAGTTGAAGCAAAATTACAGACAGGACGATCCCGATCAAGCCCCCGATCAAGGTGATGATCAGATTCTCGCATAAGACCTGTGTCAGCAGACGTCCTTTCGTCGCTCCAAACGCTTTACGAAGCCCCATCTCGGAGCGGCGTTTCTGGACGGATGACTGGACGACACCTGTCAGATTCAAGGTTGGTACCAACAGCAGGAACAACAACAAAGGAGCCGTTTGCGTCAAATATTCTTTCCACCCCTTCAATATACCTCCGTTCACATCGTTCGATCCCAATGCCACGTCCAATCGAGAGAACACGAAGTTCATCCCTAAGACAAACTCACGACCGGTAGCATTATAACGGCTGACCGCTTGCTTGATTTCCGTACGGATCGCATCAAAATCGCTCGCCGAACGAGCCAGGATAACCCCTTGGAAACTACCGCAGACACCTCCGCACGACATACTGTTCACATAATTCGTATTGCTGGTATAAGGAGCCCAAACATCTGCGTAAGCACTATTAGCTGCTCGCGTCGGAGCTTCCACCACTCCCGTTATGGTATACGGCACATATCCCATCAACACCTCTTTCCCGATCGGGTCTTCCGATCCGAAAAGCTTGCGAGCCAACGTATTTGTAATGACCGCACAAGGCAGGCCTGAACTGAAATCCGCCTCCGTAAACGGTTTGCCGGAAATGAAGTGAAAATCAAAGACCTTCCAGAATCCGGGATCGGTATACTTTATCACATATTCCTCAAACAACTGACGGTTCGGCAACGAGACAATCGTTCTGTTGCTCGCTATCGCCGTCACCGCTTCGGGTGTTTGAAGCGGATAAAGACATTCCTTCACGACACCATCGGACATAGCGGTCGAATTCCGGTCTCCACTATTCCGTGAATCCGCCCGTATTCCCATGATATAAAGCATTCTGCCACGGTTCGACTCCGGACGGAAACCGACCAGTTTGATTTGGAACTGGAGGATCACCACTAATATCATCGCGATTGAAAGTGCCGTTCCAAGGATCGAGATCACACTGGTGAGGCGATTCTCCTTCAACATCTGGATGGCTTGTTTAAAATACTGTTTGAACATATTCCTCGTTATTTATTATTCATAATGTAAAGCCTCTGCCGGATTCATCTTCGCAATCCTGCGTGCCGGGAACCAGATACCGACCCAGATCATACCGGCCAGCAACAGGAACGCACCACCGAAGGTGACAAGGAAGCGCCACCCCGAATAGGCCATCCGTCCCGTATCGGGCAAATCGAAATAGAGTATATTGACAATGAAGACCAGCACCAACGGTACCGTAAAGGCCAACAGCGAAAGCCCCTCCACATCAAGATAGCGCTTTAAGATACCCTGCGAAGCCCCCAATGCCGACCGTAACCCTAGTTCGCCCCGACGGTATTGCGTCCGCAGCCAGAAGGTGCCGACGATGCCAAAGAAGACGTTCACCAGCATGAAGCCAACCAAAGCCGTCTTCTTCTTCAAATTGTCCAACCGCCCTTTCAGGATCACAGGACGCTGCTCTTCCAACGGGATCACGCAAGAAACATACAGGTTGTTCACTTCCAGTCGCTCGCCCATCCTATCCAAGAAGGTATCCATCCCGTCTGCCTTGAAGCCGTCCTTCATGCGAACCAAGCAATCCATGTTTTCTGCTTTCTTCCAAGAGACCGTCTCGACCACCTCTTCGTCTGTGCGCATCAACCCATAAAAGCAGGGGGTACTCACCTTGAACTCGTTCTGACGGATAGGAGAAGTAACCGCAGATACCGTCATGGTTTCCGTACCATTGATACTCCATTTGACCTGCTTCCCGATACAAGATTCCCCTTCAAATAATTCCTTTTCAAAATCAGAGGTAACAGCCAAATCGCCCACGTTTTTCTCCACAATCGGACGCAGCGGATCCCCTTCCCTGTCTTTGATCCGCAACACATCGAAATAGGAAGGTGTCACCTCGAAATACTGGAAATAGTTCGCTTTCACACTCGTATCGGCATCCGCCCGCACTAGTTGCGACCAACTATTGGACCAGGTGTAAGGACAAGAAGAACTCGCCACGCAGATCTCGTCCACCTCCTCCGCCCGGCGGATGTTCTCCACCAAACGGATCAAGTCTTCCCCTTCCGATGTCGCCAACAGCGAGTCCGGTTGGTAACCCGGTATGCCGGCCGATTTCTTTCCGATATTTATTTTATAGACGTTCGCGATGTCGAACCCCAACGGCTGCCGGTAGATATACCAACTGACCAACATCGAATCCATCATAACCCAAAGCGCCCCAAATACCAACAACAGTTCCATGAATATCCAACCATTGCTACTCCGCTGGTTCCAAATCATTTTCCATATATGCTTGACCATATCTCTTTTCCTCCTTTACTTATTAAACTCTTCACCATCTTTCAATGCAGTAACGATCTTCTGCCGGGCAATCCGCAACGCGGGGATACCGGCAGACAACAGGTTCAGCAACAGGCAAAACAACAAAGCCGCTCCGAATGCCATAGGCTGGAACAACATCTCCCCGCTCAAGGACGTATCGGCACTTTCTAACAAAAAAACCCTTACCCAGCGAGAAGAAAAGCAAGGACAGCCCGAAGCCCACAACTCCGCCGATCAGCGTCGTCAGTCCGTTTTCATACAACACCTGACACAACAAGGTTCCGGTCGTCGCCCCGAACGCCTTGCGCACACCCATCTCCGCCCGCCGTTTCTGCACAGCCGACTGTATCACACCCAACAGGTTCAGAGCCGGGACAAGCAACAGAAACAGCAGCAACAGTCCTGTCTCCAACAGGTAGTCTTTCAACGCCACAGGAACCTGCGCTTCAGAACCGATGGCGACATCCAATCGGGTGATAGGGCCTCCCATGAAGTTAATCTGGTTATCCTGCTTCATCCCGTTGTAACGTTCGACCTGCCGATCCAGCTCCTGCCGGATGGCCCCAAAGTCTTCCCTCTGCCGTGCCAAGAGGCAGACAGAGAAAGCACCCGCCATATTCTCTTTTATCGTATTGGCCAAAAGGACGCGGTCGGTGGTATAGGGTACCCAAACGGAAGCGAAAGCCGTATTGGCTGCCCGGCTGACATCTTCCACTACCCCGCAGATCGTATAGTCAGCCAAATCGATGATGACGCTCTTCCCTACCACCTCCGTCGAGCCATAGAGCTTGCGTGCCACACTTTCCGAGACGACCGCCACGGGAATACCAGAATCGAAGTCCGCCTGCGTAAACGGTTGCCCCGACAGGAAGCGGAAAGAAAATATCTGCCAGAAGCCGGGATCGGTATATTTAATCTCGTAACCCTTGTACATCCGCTTGCCCGGAATGGACAACGGCTTCAATTGCAATGCATAGCCGGAAACTGCTTCCGGTAGCTGTAACGTATAGAAACATTCCTTTACCGCTTCAGCCGACATACTTCCCCGATTCCATCCATTATCGGAGCGGACCTCCGTCCCATTCTCTACATACATCATCCGGTCACGGTTGTTCTCCGGATAAAAGCTGGCAAACTGTACCTGGAACACCAGGACCACTACCATGATCATAGCGATGGAAATGGCTGTACCCGCTATGGAAATCACGCTGACGAACCGGTTCTCTTTCAGCATGTATAACGCTTGCTTCAAATATTGTTTTACCATAAAGCCAATTATTTTTGATCAGTCCTCTATTTTCAATTTATTCTTATCCTTATAAGCGTTCATGTCCGAGACAACAACCTGATCACCTTCCTGCAGGCCACTAACCACTTCTACATATTCGAAATTACTGTCTCCCAGCTGTACTTTGCGTTTCAACAGCTGGTCTCCGTTTACGACAAAGAGTTCGTATTCTCCTTTTCCTACATAATAAGAGGAGTTGGCAATGCGAAGCACATCATCCTTCACGGCATTCATCACATAGATATCGGTCTTCAAACCGGAACGGAGACGTTTATGATTGTCTTCCTCCAATTGGACAGTAAAAGAGATCACGCCATTCTTTGATAAAGGAGTAACATCACTGACCGTTCCGTCCAGTTTCTCACTGCCGATCTTAATAACAGCCTTACTGCCTGCGGCAATACGGTCGCCATAGGTGTCAGCGATCTCGCCTTCGATCTTGAAATGAGACAAGTCGGAAACGATTGCCACCTTAGCCCCTGGCCTATCTGCGAGCCGATCTCGTTATTCACATAGGTCAGGATCGCTCTGCGAGGTGAACGGATCTGAGCATCTTCCAACGTGCGCCGGGTCTCGGCAAGGCTTTTGCGGAAGATATTCAGTTCCAGCTTTTTTACCTTCAGGTCCGCTTCAGCCAAGGCTTGTTCGTTCTTATATTTTTGCTCATCTTCCTTCAGTTTGAGGACACTCACATTATAATCAAGTTCCACCTGGCGGACTTTATCGGTCGTACCGGCTCCCAGGCTGTCTAAATAGCGTTCGTTACGGAGTTCGACAGCTTTGCGATCCAGTTCCATGCGGGAGACTTTCAGGTTCATTTCCATCTCCGAAAGTTTGTTGTGGTTCGTCACACGTTGCTGTTCCAGTTGCAAGCTCTTCATCTGTTCTTCGTCCAACTGCTTGTTATATTCCGTCTCGGCGCTCTGCAAATCTAATTTCAGAATAGGCGTACCGATATCGACTGAATCCCCGCCCCGCTTATATACCTCCACGATACGGGAGTTGATCGGTGAGTTGATAATCTCCTCAAATGCGGGGATCACTTTGCCGGATGCACTGACCGAAACTTCGATCACTCCCCTGTCGACCGTCGAAATGTTGAGGTCTTTCCGTTTCAGACTGGTCTGAAGCATGGAGATCACCACTACGATCAGGACGATAAGACCACCGGCAACCACCCCTATCTTGATCAACTGTTTGCGCTGCTCTTTTCTCTGTACTTCTTTTGAAATCTCTCTGTCCATATTTACTATTGTTTTAATTCTTCTTTTTCCGACATTTCTACCTTGACGGCTTTCACAAGGCAAACTTCATGCCAAAAACATAAATCATTGATTACATGAAGTTATCTTTCAAAATAAGTGTTCAATATCGGACAGTGTGTTCGGTTTTGAGAAAACTTTTCCATCCCCGCTGTTGTTTATTCGTAACAAATTAAAACGATAAATTATGAACGCTAAAATTTCAGTCTTTACGATCTTCGCGAGTTTCGCCCTACTCTTTGCCGGCTGTAGCAAAGACGACGAAAACGTACCGGGCGGTATTGAACCTCCTAAAACTATCCTGGACGCTTTCAAGGCCAAATATCCGGATGCCCGCGACACAGAATGGACAGTCAATGACGATTATTATGTAATTGACTTTGAAAACAACTCTCTCGACAACACCGCCTGGTTCAACCATCTCGGAGTATGGGCCATGATTAAGACGGATCTGCCGCTTAGCCAGTTGCCTACAGCTATCTCGACCGATATCAAACAAGGCAAATATGCCGATTGGAAAATGGAGGAAGCCGATACCATCGGCAGAGCTGGAATGGGAACCGTATATAAGGTGGAAATAGAAAAGGCGGAACAGGAGACTGACCTGTATTACACCTTATACGGCGATCTGATCAAAGCGGTCGATAATGCTAAAGACGATATCGACCAACCGATCACCGTCCCCGAGAAAGTGGCCGACCTAATGGAACTGACCTTCCAGGGAGCAGAGTTATTGGATATAGAAAACACGACTTTCGGTGTACAATTGGCAATCCTTGACGGGAAGACTTTAAAGATTGTCGAACTGACCCAGATATATACCTGGAAAAGTACGGCCTGGAAAGTTTCGGAACAGGAAGTCCCGACAGTTATCATGGACGCATTCAAGACCTCCGAATACGGAAGTGACCCAGTGGAATCTATCTATATGTTTACCGATGCCAACGGCGCATTCCACAAATTCAATGTCATACACAACGGGCAGGTTGTAACAATCGAGTTCGATGTGTTTGGGAATATCGTCACCAACAAATAAAAAACAGATAGGCATCGGATTCATAACGGATGCCTATCCGCTTCCAATCCGATGCCTATCCGTTTTTATCGGGACAATCACGAAATTCGACTTATTCGCTGATCAGTTCTATTTTAGCACTTTTCACACCCGGAGCAGAAGCTTCGAAGACAATGACACCCGGTGTTTCTTCTGTCTGTACGACTGCTGTCAGTTGTCCTTTGAAAAGGGACATCTGCGGAGCCTGGAAAGATTCGAGTGACGAAGGATCACCGTTGGCAGCCGCACGATAAGAGCCGGAACCACGAACATTGAACTTCACCTTGTTCGTAGCGTCAGGACAGAGGTTACCGTTCTTGTCGACAACGCGAACATTGATAAAAGAGAGATCCTTGCCATCGGCTTTCAGGCGGTCGCGGTCAGCTTCCAACTCGATGCGGTAAGGCTTGCCGGCTGTATGTACCACCTCCTTCGGCCAACAGCTTGCCATCTTTGTCATAAGCCACCACTTTCAGAGTACCCGGCTCGTATTTCGTGTCCATCCACATCAGGCGATAGCGTTTCTGGCGCTCGAAGCTCTTTGAGCGGCTTCCGTATAGCTGCTGTCCAGTTCGACGCTCAGATCTTTCGTGCGTTTCCCTGACTCTTACCGTTGATGAACAATTCGGCAGAAGGATAATTCGTGTACACAAAGACAGGCGTCACTTCCCCTTCACGTCCGGCCAGGTCCAATGAGGCAGAATATGCAACGTACGTGCCGTTTTGTTCCAATGGCTGCGGTACAGATAGAAACGATCCTTCGGAATACCCGCAAGGTCAATGATGCCGAACAGGGAACTATGGCTTGGCCAATCCGTATAATAGGGAGTCGGTTCTCCCAAATAGTCGAATCCGGTCCACACAAACTCACCGATGCAATACGGCAAATCTTCATGCTGGATAAAGTCGTCCTCCGGCAAATTGGACCAACCGCAATGTTCCACATCATAAGAGGAAGCTTGGTGGTCATCATATTTCGCCATCGCCTTACGTTCGACCGGGAACTTATAAACACCGCGGGAACTTACCGTCGAAGCCGTTTCGCTACCTAAAACAATCCGCTGCGGCAACTTCTTATAGTTTACCTTATATTTGAAAGGACGGTAGTTGAAACCGGCCACATCCATCACAGCAGCAAAGTTATTGTTGACTACGGCATCCGGAGCATCCATTCCCTGCGTGACCGGACGTGTCGGATCTTCGCGGTGACAGATATCCTGCAACCATTTAGCAATCTTCGTATCTCCCTCATTCCACTGGTTGGGCACTTCATTACCGATACACCACATGACAACGCTCGGATTGTTGCGGAAGTTATGAAGCAAGTTCACGAGGTCTTTCTCCGCCCATTCGTCGAAGAGTAAATTGTAACCGTTCTTACATTTCGCCACGTTCCACTCGTCAAAGCTCTCCGCCATGATCATCATCCCCATTTCGTCACAAGCCCTTATCAGTTCGGGAGCAGGCATATTGTGGGAAGTTCGGATCGCGTTACATCCCATGTCTTTCAGTATCCGTATCTGGCGACGGATGGCAGCATCATTGACGGCAGCTCCTAACGGGCCGAGATCATGATGGTTACAGACACCCTTAAAGACAGTCCGCTTGCCATTCAGGAAGAAACCTTTGTCCGGTATAATCTCGATCGAGCGGATACCGAAAGGAGTCGTATAGACATCCTTCAGCTTGTCGCCTTCATACAGACGGGTTTCCGCAGAATACAAAGCCGGCATTTCAGGAGACCATAAGGACGGGTCTTGGATAACAAACTCCTGCTCTGCCTGATCATTGTTGTATTTCATCTGGGCAAGAGAAGTGCGGACAGCCGTCAGCTTCTGCTTGTTCGGGTTCCATACGCTGGTTTCTACGCTATATTTGGCGGGATCGGCACCTTCGGGAAGCACCACTTTGGTAAGCACGTTCACTTTGGCAAACTTTTCATTTACCGAAGGAGTCGTGATATAGGTACCCCAAACCGGGATATAGGCGTCCTCGGTAACGATCAAGTGAACATTCCGGTAAAGACCGGCACCGGGATACCAGCGGGAAGACTCCGGCAGGTTTTCCAAACGTACAGCCAACGTGTTCTTCTCGCCCGGCTTCAGATATTTCGTGATATCGAAGTGGAAAGAGTTGTAACCATACGGCCAATAACCGACCTTTTGCCCGTTGATATAAACATTGGCATGGCTCATCGCCCCGTCGAACAGGATCGTCGCCCGCTTGCCGGCCTGGAACTGCGGGACGTCGAACTCGGTACGATACCAGCCCACACCGACAAACGGCAATCCGCCGGTACGCCCGGCATGCTCCATTGCCTCTTTCTGGCCATCCTGAGAAATGGCAACCTCCTGTTTATCGTTCTGGGAACTGAAAGGGCCATAGATCGCCCAATCGTGCGGGACAGTCACAGACTGCCACTTGCTGTCGTCGAAAGCAGGCTTTATAAACTCATTGTTGTCTTCGCGGGTGAACTTCCAGTTTTTTTTCCAACAGAAGCTCACTCCGTCCCTGTGCCGACAATGCCGACACACACCCAAACAAGCCTATCAAAGCTGCGAAATAGATTCTTTTCATTCGTATTAATTGTTTTTGTAGTATTTAGCAGGGCAAAAATAATTAAATTTGCGACCTTAACAAACTAAATCTGCATTTTACAAAACATGTTACTACAATTACTCTTCGTTTTAGTTGCAATTATTATCGGTGCCCGCCTCGGCGGCATCGGGTTGGGGTATTGGGTGGCCTGGGACTGGCCGTCCTCACTTTCGTATTTGGGTTGGAGCCGACCTCCCCTCCCATCGATGTAATGCTGATGATCGTTGCAGTCATCGCCGCCGCCAGTTGCATGCAAGCGGCCGGCGGATTGGACCTGATGGTGAAGTGGGCGGAAAAACTGCTGCGCAAGAATCCCTCCAAGATTACGCTCCTTAGCCCGCTGGTCACTTATATCTTCACATTCATTGCGGGAACAGGGCACGTGGCCTATTCGGTCCTTCCCGTAATAGCGGAAGTGGCAACAGAAACGAAGATACGTCCCGAACGGCCATTGGGAATCGCAGTGATCGCATCTCAACAAGCCATTACAGCCAGCCCGATCTCGGCAGCAACCGTAGCATTGCTCAGTATGCAGTCGGGATATCATATCTCATTGATGGACATCCTGATGATCTCCGTCCCTTGCACGTTGATCGGTGTCCTGGCGGGAGCGTTCTGCTCGCTGCACGTTGGAAAGGAACTGGCGGAAGACCCCGAATACCTGCGCCGTATCGCAAACGGAGAGTTCACAAGCGATCAATACAGGACGAAAGGCGTCGAGAACCATCGTGCCGCCCTCCTGTCAGTCGTCATATTCATAGCGGCGACAATCGGTATCGTCCTGTTCGGCTCGATGACAGAGCTTCGTCCCTGGTTCAGCCTGCCCGATGGCAGTTCCCGGCAGATGCAGATGGCGCATATCATCGAGATCCTGATGCTCTCGGCTGCCGCCCTTATCCTGCTCGTCACCCGGACGGACGGCATAAAGGCCGTACAAGGCTCCGTCTTCTCCGCCGGCATGCAAGCAGTCGTCGCAATTTTCGGTATTGCCTGGATGGGCGACACCTTCATCGGCGGGAACATGGAGGAACTGAAAGGCTCGATCGAACATATCGTAACGGAAATGCCCTGGCTTTTCGGCCTGGCCCTGTTCGTGATGTCCATCCTACTGTTCAGCCAGGCGGCAACCATCCGGGCGATGTTGCCGTTAGGAATCGCCCTCGGCATCTCTCCTTACATGCTGATCGCCCTTTTCCCCGCAGTCAACGGCTATTTCTTCATTCCCAACTATCCGACCGTAGTCGCTGCCATCAACTTCGACCGTACCGGGACGACGCATATCGGCAAATATGTCCTGAACCATTCATTCATGATGCCAGGACTGGTCGCCACAGGAGTGTCGGTGGCATTGGGGCTGTTGATGATCCAGTTGTTTTAAAGTAAACGCAGAAAGAAAAAGCAAGGTTGATGATAATACAGCAAAAATGCAGTCTATTAAGTGGTTAGGTGTTTAACTCATAATACTGCATAAGCTGAAAAAGGAGGTCCGCTAAAAGCTGCGAAAGACTTCAGTTCCCATATCGTTACTGATATAACAGGAACAAGAAACGGCACAACAGATTCTATTTCAGTAATTTGCACAGTTTTTCATACCTGAGGACAACTCGCTTGATATTAACTTTGTAACGATCAAAAAAGTATGAAAACGAGTATGAGCAGATCGACCTTCAAAATCCTCTTCTACGTG
>ENA-OQCB01000309-OQCB01000309.1-human-gut-metagenome-genome-assembly--contig:-NODE-309-length-23173-cov-3.207368_pt1 | contig 23173 bp, 27 predicted proteins | sample MGYA00242493_ERZ504568 | MGnify/ENA primary metagenome ERZ504568 (study PRJEB26092, sample SAMD00036229) | human gut metagenome | host: Homo sapiens | study: EMG produced TPA metagenomics assembly of...
ACCGGAAGGAGTCGGTGTCGTCGTGGCAGTAGAACTGTCCGACCCGTCAGGTGTCGGCGTCGCCGTGGCATTCACATTCTCATCGTCCTCTGAGTCACTGTCATCGTCCGTAAGTCCCATACGCGCCTTTGCATCCTCCAGCGTGCTCACTTCCTTCTTCTCCTCATTGCTGAAGTAGGTGACATAGGGCACACCATCTTTCATGCGCAAAGTGATCTCCGTCGTATCTGTAAAATCCAGATCCCGGAAGAAACAGTTCTCCTCGTCCTCATCGGTGTAAAAGACCTGAATGTCATAATTGGTAGCCTCATTCTTGTCATAGTAATAGAGTGCACGGTCTTTATCCTTCCACTCATAGGCACCATCAATCAGATCATCTCCCCATTCATCGTCAGAGCTGTCCGCAGACTCGCGGATATAGACCTCCTCGATGTCCAAACCCGTCTGATTCGTGAGCACCACGTCCGAGCTGGTTGAGGTTTTCTCGCCCAAAATATTTTTGATGCTGGCCTTATCGGAATCCGAAACCTTTTCCATTTTCACCAAATCCTCATCCGGCGTCGGTGTAGGCGTCTCCGTCACGGTCGCCGTATCATCGCTGTTTGTCTCCTTATCTTTACCACAGGCGGAAACCGCAAGACACATCGCAAACAATCCCGCCAATACCAAATATCTTTTTTCATAAATAATTCCTCCCCGTGCGTATACTCTCGCTGAGTACACCGCTGTTCCGCAGTCCATCAAAAGCTCCTTTTGAAGTCTCACGGTGAATCCTAGATCTTCAGTTTCCTTCTAACCTAATTATATAGAGTATCTCCCTCTTGTCAACCTTCTCATCAGGATTTCATAGATTTTTAAGACTTCTCTGAACTTAGCACAAGCGGCGAAAATCCAAGGTTTTTGGAGATTTGACGCAATTTTGCCTCCTTCTTTACCCCACTTAGGAAGCCAGTGCAACTTTTTTTCATAATCTCTGCACAGCCTGCATAGCCCAAGGCAGATGTATTCAGACAGAGATCATAATTTTCCATCTTTCCCCAATCATTTCCTGTGTGAAAATAGTAATAGTCTTTTCTCTCCCGGTCTTTCTGTGCGATATAAGAGTACACCTCTTTCTGAGAAATATGGTCTACCGTCATCGCACGTCTAGCCCTCTCCTCCATCGAAGAAGCATAGATAAAGACACTCAGAAGATTTTTATAATCGTGTTTTTTCAGAATATGTTCTGCGCACCGCCCCACAAACACACAGGGCCCCTCCTCCACCAGTCTTAAAATGGTCATCTGACTGCGCCTGATACAGTTTATACGGAAGCATGATTTTTTCCTGATTGAGATAGCCATCCGCAATCATGGAAATACCATACAAAAAGCTGGACTGTTTCTTCTCGTCATGTTCCGCCATGACACCTGGATTAATTCCATACTTCTCCGCTGCGATCAGTAGCAGATTGCTGTCATAAAACGGGATATTCAAGGATTTCGCAAGCATAGCACCTACTTCACGTCCGCCACTTCCATACTGTCTTCCAATTGTAATTGTCTTCATATCCTACACCCCTTTCAAAGCAATATTATAAAAAATATTATAACATTTTAGGAAATTAATTACAATATAGCTTTTAATTTTCCATTGAATTCAGACTTTTTGTTCATTTATTTACGCAAACCTTTCCAGAGTCATTGAAATTTTTAATTCCCTATGTTATTCTATAGTATAACAGAAAACTCGTATGGAGGGATTACTATTGAAAATTCAAGAATCTGCTGAAAATTATCTGGAAACGATTCTTATTATCAGTCTGCGCCAGGAACACGTACGTTCCAATCGATATTGTCAATGAACTGGATTTTTCTAAACCCAGTGTGAGCGTGGCAATGAAAAATCTGCGCTTGAATGGATATATTAAGATGGACAGCAATGGCTTCATCACTCTCACTGATGCCGGTCGCCAAATCGCGGAAACCATATATGAGCGGCATACTCTGCTTTCTAAATGGTTGACTAAATTGGGAGTTGAGCCCCACATTGCGGCTGCAGATGCCTGTCGCATCGAACATGTCATCAGTAAGGAGAGTTTTGAAGCTATCAAAAAGCACACTCAGAATACACTTTCTGAGCAATAAGAGGAACGTTCATGCAAAAAATTTAAGACGTGCAGGAGCACTCTTTTTGGTGCTTCTGCTGCTTTTATTGTACGGGGCGACCTTTTTCTTTGCCGTCTCAGACCATCCTAGCAGCGGTACCTGGTTCCGGGTCTCATTGGGATGTACCATTTTTGTCCCCGTGCTGCTCTACGGTTACACGGTTCTCCTGCGTATATTTCAGAAACAGTCTCCCTCGCTTCAGAGATCTTCCAAAATTGAGACTATCATCTTTGACGTGGGCAATGTCCTGGTAAATTATGACTGGAAAAGCTATCTGGACTCCTTTCCCTATACCTCTCAGGTGAAGGAACAAATAGGCAAAGCAGTCTTTGAGAGCGAGATCTGGAACGAGCAGGACCGTGGAGTCTTGGACCCAGGAGAGTATATACGGCAATTTGTCAGAAACGCTCCCCAACTAGAGGAAGAAATTCTTCAGGTACTCTCCAACAATGAGAAAACGATCTCTGTCTTCGACTATGCTAAGACCTGGACCCACTATCTGAAAAACCAGGGATACCGCCTCTATATTCTATCCAACTACCCCCAGAGGCTTTTAGAGAAGACTCAAGGCGACATGGATTTCTTAGAGTATATGGACGGCGTGATCTTCTCCTGTCAGGTACAACAGGTAAAACCGGAACCACAGATCTATCAAACCTTGCTCGAAACCTTTTCTATCGAACCGTCTAAGGCGGTTTTCCTGGACGACCGAAAGGAAAATTTAGATGCCGCCGCAAAGTTCGGCATTCATACAATACAATTTCACAATCTCAAACAGGCGACAGCCGACTTAAAAAAACTGGGTGTGGAGTAATCCACACCCAAAATTGTATCAAAATAAAAGTACAGAATTTATCAGAAGGAGCTGGAAATTATGAAACTGATATTAAGTGATAAAAACTTGAATGTCCTTGTACCCAATAACACGAAATTTATAGACCTGTCCTCCCTGAAAATATCAAATTGCATCGGTTGTTTTGGCTGCTGGACTAAAACCCCCGGAAAGTGCCTGATACGGGACGACGCGGTGAAAGTATATCCGTACATCGCTAAGAGCAGTTCCGTGTTATACATCAGCCGCATCCGGTACGGAAGTTATGACACAATCATGAAGACAATGCTCGAACGCGCGATTCCCATCCAGCAGGCGTTTATTCGACTGCATCATGGAGAAACCCATCATGTGCAAAGAGACGTTGCTCCTAAAAATGCGACAATCATCGGATACGGAGATATTGATATGGAAGAAAAAGAAATTTTTCAGGAACTCGTCGGCAGAAATGCCCAAAATATGAACTTCCAGCACTATCAAATCCGATTTACAGACGAAAGTAACCTAGAAAAAACAGTACAAACGGAGGTAGACAAATGGGTAAAATCCTGATTCTAAACGGAAGTCCGAGAGCCCCAAAATCTAATTCCAAGCAATACGCAGATATCTTTACCCAAAAGTGTAAGTGGGATGTGGAGTATTCCCGTATCACCGCCTCAAACCATCTCAATCTGTGTTTCGAACTAAATCATTTTTCTGATGTTTTACTGGTATTTCCACTTTATGCCGACGGCATCCCCGTCACTCTCCTGAATTTTCTCAAAAACCTTGAGAACCATCTCCCTGACAGAAAGCCCGTGATCTCTGTACTGATAAACTGCGGATTCCTGGAAGATTTCCAGAATGATACCGCAGTCAAGATGATAAAGTTTTTCTGTCAAAAGACCCAATGTCCATTTGGTTCTGTCTTAAAAATAGGAAGCGGAGAAGCCATTCTCACAACCCCTTTCAGATCTTAGTCGTAAGAAAAATAAAACAGCTGGCAGCTTCCATTACCTCCCAAAAATACAAAATCCTTCATGTCACGATGCCGATTTCCCCCGGACTTTTCGTCAAAGCGTCAACAAAATACTGGACAGAATACGGAAAAAGAAATGGCATCACACCAGAGCAGATGCAGACAATGAAAATAGAAGAAGATGAGTAAGAGAAACTCCCCCTGTGCAGACGCACAGGGGGGAGTCCCCCATCACACACGACTCACCTAGCCGTTCCTGATATCTCAGGATACGTGTTCTCCTATTCGGAGAATCTATTTGGTGGTACTGATTCCCACCCCAAATGAGAATCAGTCAAGTTCTTCATGCAGCAGTTTTGCAAACCGGGTCATTCCCTCTTCGATCTGCTCTGCTGTAACTGTTGAGAAATTCAGACGGATGGTGTTCTTATGAGAACCATCCGCATAGAAGGGGCCTCCTGGAACATAGCCCACTCCGATCTCCTCCACCGCTTTCTCTAGCAGTACGGAGGCATCTATATTTTCTGGCAGTTCAATCCAAACGAACATGCCGCCTTCTGGATTCGTCCTTTTTACGGATTTCGGGAATTTTTCATCTATGATCTTGCACATTAAGTCTCTCTTAACACTGTAGTTTTTGACAATTCTCTGAACCTGTTTATCCAAATCATAGTTTTTCAAATATCCCGCAATTTGCAGCTGCGCAAACTCATTGGACTGTAAATCCACACCCTGTTTAAAAATCTCAAAGTAGTCCGCAATCTCTTTGGAAGACACCGTATAGCCCACACGCAGTCCCGCAAAGAGTACCTTTGAGAAGGACCCCATATAGATGACTCTTCCCTCGTCATCCATGCTCTTGATCTCTGGAACTGGCTCTCCGCTGAAACGGATATCGCCGTAAGGATTGTCCTCAGCAATCAAGACGTCATATTTCTTTGCCATCTCCAAAAGCTGTCTGCGACGTTCCAGACTCCAAGTCTTTCCGGTAGGGTTTGAGAAATTCGGAACTACATAGATCAATTTTACATTTTTATTTTCTTGCAGGGTCTTCTCTAACTCGGACATAATCATGCCTTCCTCGTCCGCGTCCACTCCTATAAATTCTGCCTCATAGGGCACATAAGCTGACAGCGCCCCAAGATAAGTAGGATTTTCCACAACAACTGCATCCCCTTTGTCCAGAGTCAGCATACCAGTTAAGAAAATAGCCTGCTGAGAACCCGTCGTAATCTGTATATTCTCGATTCCGCACTTGATTCCTTTTTTCTCCATCAATTTTACGATCTGTTCCATCAAGTCATCATTACCTTTTGTCATGCCATACTGCATGGAAGTGCGTCCATAATCGCGTACCAACTGATCGGTCAGCTCCACAACCTCTTCCACTGGCATAATCTCTGATGCCGGATACCCGCCTGCGAATGTAATGCAACCCGGTTTAGAGGCAATCAGCTTACCTGACGCACGGATTGCTGATGGACGTAACTCACCAATTCTGCTAGCTAACTTCATAATATTCATCCTTTCTGCAAAATTTTCTATTATTTTTTCTGATTCGCCGCTGCAAGACAACCTAGGGCGATGGAATTCAGCTTAATTTCCGGCGTATCCGATCTGGACCCTAGTACCACAGGGCTAGATGCTCCTAGGACAATTCCCGCCCACTTCGCCTGATTAAACTGAAGCCAGGATTTTCCAAGCATGTTACCGCTCTCAATATTAGGGAACACCAACAGGTCCGGGTCTCCGGACACCTTGCTCTCAATCCCCTTATGCGCTGCTGCATGGGCATCGAAGGCTATGTCAAAGGATAAAGGTCCCTCAATAATACATGGAGGAAAAGCGCCTTCTTTTGCCATTTCCACTAATGCAGCAGCATCTGAAGTTGCGGGGATCTTCGGATCTACCATCTCATTGGCTGCCAATACCGCTACTTTAGGATTCTGGAATCCCATACTCTCCATGGCCAGAAGGGCGTTGGTCAGGATATCTTTTTTCTGTTCCAGATTAGGTGCGGTATTGATACCACTGTCAGTTCCGAAAATCAATTTATGGTAACAGGGCATTTCATACACTGCCGTCAGAGAAATCAGACGTCCTGTGCGAAGCCCGTTATCCCGATTTAAAATCGCGCGCATATACACGCTGGTATTCACCATACCTTTCACCAGCACTTGGGCCTCACCGCTTTTTACGATGGACACCGCTTTGGCCGCTGCGCTGGCCGCATCTGAATCGTGGACAATCTGGCATTTTCCAGCATCCATATTCAGTTCGTTGATGATTTCTTTTATTTTATCTTCATCACCTACCAGAACCGGATTCACAAATCCTAAATCCATGGCCAGCTTCACCGCGCCTAAGACTTCCCTGTCATCTGCGGCTGCCACTGCGATTGTGAATGGTCCCTGGGATTTCACCTTATCAATGAGCTCTTTAAAATTCTTCACTTCTTCTCCTCCACCAGATATTCTTTGGCTTCTTCCTCTTTGTTTAACACACGCAACACTCCCAATGCCAGAGCTTCCATCTCCATCTCTCCGGCTACCACTTCGACTGGTGCCAGCCAGTCAACCTGTCTGCTGACCTCTTCCACAACTTTCTTAGAATGAGCGATACCTCCCGTCAGTACAATCCGATCTACCTTGCCTTCCAAAGTAGCACTGTACATACATATCTCTTTTGCCACCTGATATACAAACGCATCATAAATCAATGCCGCATATTCATCGCCGTTCTCAATTCGCTCTTCAATTTCAATGAGGTCTTTCGTTCCCAGATAGTCATACATTCCGCCAAAAGCACTCACTTTATCCACGATCTCTTTTCTGTCATATTTGCCGGAATAGCACAGTTCTATCAAAGAGTAGGCTGGAAGACCACCGCTTCGGTCGGAAGAGAAAGGTCCATTGGTCCTGCCGCCGCTGCCATCTACCATCTTCCCATGCTTGTGTGGTACAATAGAGATGCCAGATCCCAGGTGGGCGATGATGAAGTTATAATCCTCATACTTTCCGCCTAGTTTCTCTGCGATTTTTCTGGCGACAGCTTTATGGTTCAAAGAATGCAGCCAGCTACTATATACCAAATCCTTTATCCCTGTAATCCTGGATTTCGCGTCAAACTCATCCACAGCTACCGGGTCCACAACAAAGGAGGGTATGCCCGCTTCGTCCCCCAACACACGTGCCAGCACACTTCCCAGATTGGAGGCGTGCTCACCACAGACTGCATTCTTCATGTCCTCTACCATCTGGTCATTCACCCGATAGGTACCGCCTGGGATTGGGCGCATCAGCCCTCCTCTGCCCACCGCCGCGTCAAAAGAATTCAATGGATGACCATTTTCTTCCAATTTGGCCAGAATCAGATTCTTTCGAAAATCCAACTGGGCCATCACACTGCTGTAAGCTTTCAGTTCTTCTCCGGAATGATTGATGTTCTCTTTGTAAACTTCTTTTTTATCTTCAAAAACCGCTATCTTGGTGGAACTTCCGCCAGGGTTCATAACCAGTATCTTTTTCATAGGACCTCCTTCTTACACTGCGTCGTATCCTGCCTCAAAGGCTGCCGTATTCATTGGTGCAAATTTTGCCTTTCCCTTTTTCTCAAACATACGATTCATTCCCTCTAATGCCTCTTCTTTTGTAAAATCCCCCATTAATTTTACAATTCGCTCCGGTCATTACAATATTAGCGCCTTTCGCATGTTTCAGATCATTCGCCATCTGAATACAGGGAACTCTCACAACTTTCACGTCGTCACGCACATTTGTGTCACAGTCTACCATGTCACTGATTAGAACAATACCGCCTGGAGCGACAATGTTGATGAACATATGGAAGGATGCCACATTCATTGCCAACAGTAAATCTGGTCTCTCCTGAGATGGATTATAGATGGTATCTTTTCCATATTTCACTGTACAGTTCGCCGTACCACCGCGCATCGCGGAGCCGTAAGAAGGCATCCAAGTGGTATTCTGTCCGTTGTGGATTGCAATATCAGATAAAATCAAGCCGGTTGTCAGGACACCCTGACCGCCAAATCCTGCACATACAACTTCTTTCATAATTATTTAGCCTCCTTCCGAGCTTTAATCACGCCCACTGGATAGTAAGGTTCTACCTCTTTGTCCAGACGCTCCATCGCCTGAATCGGAGTCATGCCCCAGTTTACTGGACATGGAGACAGTACCTCTACGATCGAATAACCTTCCTTGTTCATCTGCGCTTTTAAAGCTTCTGTTATGAACTTTTTTGTCTTGCGGATGTTGGCAGGGCTGCTGACACTTCCTCTTGCCGCATAAGCGATATCAAACTCTCTCGCAACCATCTCTGGAAAACGAATCGGCGCGCCTGTGATGGAACAGTCACGTCCCATGCTGAGAAGTGGTCGTCTTTTGTCCTTCCATCGTAGTCCAGCTCATCTGTCCACCCGTCATACCAAAGTTTGTATTGTTTACTGTAATCACAGTGATATTCTCATTTCTGTAGGCGGCATTGGTGCTCTCTGCCAACCCGATACTGTAGGCGTCTCCATCTCCTTGGTAGGTGACTACCAGGTTGTCCGGGTTTACTCTCTTCATGCCGGTGGCAACTGCTGCCGCACGGCCATGAGAACAGTGGAGACGGTCTGTGGTAAGACCAGCTCCTAGGTTAGAAGAACATCCTACACCAATTGGGAAAATAATATTTTGATCCTGTCCCAGCTCTTCCAGACATTCACAGATAATACGGGAAATCACACCATGTCCGCATCCAGGGCAGAAGCTCATCGGCTTATCGATGATTCCAGGAAACTTTCTCTCAACAGCCATCTTAATATACCTCCTCTACTTCTCCAGCTTTAATCTTCAGGAAATCTTCCTTAATCTTGCTGATCGCAGGAATTCCATATACATATGGAAGCGCATAGGCTGGAACATTATTTTTCAGTGCTTTCTTTGTATACAGTGCAGCGTCGTCAACCAGCTGTCCAGTCGCGTTCGCCTCCACGGTAATGATGCCTTTTACCTCCGGATTGATCTGGCGAAATGCCTTTTCCGGGAATGGCCATGCGGTGATCGGACGAATCAGACCTACCTTATGTCCCTCCGCTCTCAGTTCACGGACCGCACCCAGGGTACTTCTTCCACAAAGTCCGTATGCAACAAACACGTACTCCGCGTCTTCGATTCCCTCACTCTCCCAACGCTGCTCATTTTCTTTAATCTTTTTGAATTTCGCGTTCAGCTCCACCGCTTCTTTCATGGAATCACGCTCAAAAAATTCACCGATTTTTTTGTATGTATATTTCCCGTCAAATCCCCATGGATTTCTCTTTGGCTCCTGGAAATCCGGGAGTTCCACAGGCTCCATCATCTGTCCGAGAGCACCCTCACCGAGCATTACAACAACGACACGGTATTTCTCAGCCACATCATAGGCTTCCGCGATCATATCCACAGCTTCCTGTATGGAAGACGGGCACATTACGATACAGCGGTAGTCTCCGTTTCCACCGCCTCTGGTCTCTCTGTTATAGTCACACTGAGATGTAAACAAGGTACCAAGACCATTTCCATAACGGCACATATTAATCACAACTGCTGACAGTTCCTCGTCAGCCAGAGTAGACACTCCCTCCTGTTTTAAGCTGATACCAGGGCCGGAGGATGCGGTCAGGGCACGCACGCCGCAGCTTGCAGCTCCGATTACCATATTGATTCCTGCCAACTCACTCTCTGCCTGAATAAAGGTTCCTCCCACTTCCGGCAGTCTCCAGGATAAGTATTCCATAATCTCTGTCGTCGGTGTAATAGGATATCCTGCATACATACGAACGCCCGCGCGCACGGCTGCCTCTGCAACTGCAACATTTCCTTTCATCATTTCTGCCATCGTCTTATACCTCCTTACCTAATACGTGGTAAACACCATCTGGACATACGGTATAACAGGTTCCGCATGCCACACATTTTTCATCGTCGATTACCGTATAATGATAACCAGCGGAGTTTGTTTCTTCTGCAAAACTGATCGCTTTTTTTGGACAGTCTACGACACAAAGTCCACATTCTTTGCAGCGTTCTGGTCTTGTTTCAACTTTCATTACTTTTAACCTCCTTCACACTTTCACCTTTTAGATGTTTCAGAACATCGTTCTATTTTTATCTTATAGACAGGGACGGCTCACGCCATCCCTCCATTATTAAAATGGTCCTAATTGTATTACTGACGCAATCACGCAGAAAATAAACCCTATTATCAACTGCAAGCCCAACCATTTCGCAATAAATTTCGCCCATCTCACATACGGAACTTTTCCAAATGAGATCGCCGCCATCATCATTGCGCCTGTGGGAATAATACAGTTACTGCATCCGTCTCCTAACTGGTAGGCCAGGACTGCTGTCTGTCTGGTAATTCCAACTACGTCTGCCAAAGGTGCCATCAGAGGCATTGTGACCACTGCCTGTCCTGTCCCAGATGGAATGAACAGATTAATCAGAGTCTGTACAAACATCATCAGCCCACCGTTTATCACCTGCGGCGTGTGGGAAAGAGGCTGCGCAAAAGCATTGACTATGGAATCTAGGATATTTCCATTTTCCATGATGATAGAAATGCCTGCCGCTATTCCAACCAAAATCGCAGGATAGACCATATCCTTCATACCATCTACAAAATGCCTCGCCATCTCATTCAAAGACATCCCATACACCAGGCCGCAGACCAGAGCCAGCCCAAAGAAGTATGCGCTCAGCTCCGTCATATACCATCCCTTTAGCACAATCATCGCCATCAACAGGATAATTCCGCCAAAGAAGCAAGTCAGTACCGCCCCCTGCCGTTTTGTAAGTTTTGTCTCACCCACATCTTCCAGACAGAATTCTGAGTAATCCAAATCAGCCACAAGACTTTTTGACGGGTCTGCCTTAACCTTTCTACAATAGTGAATCAGAAAAGCAACTGCCACAGCCGCGCTGACTCCCCAGAGAATCCATCGGTACCACATCCCTGAGAACAGCGGAAGACCGGCGATAGATTGGGCAAGTCCAACAGTAAACGGATTGATCGGCGCTGTGCCGTATCCAAAACAGACTCCCATCAGCATGATTGCGACTCCAACCACCGCATCATACCCGAGACCAATTGCCAGTGTCACCAGGATGGGGAGAAATGCCAGGCATTCCTCCGCCATTCCCACGACACCTCCTGCAAGGCCAAATACAATAAGAAGAACCGCTATTATAATTTCGCCTGATTTTCCTTTTCCCGCAGTAATGGACTTACGAATCAGTTGATGCAAAGAACCTGTGGCATTCACTACTCCAAAGCATCCTCCAATCAGGAAAATAAAGAACACGGTAACTGCGTTTTTCTCCAATCCCTGAGGGACCGCCATGAAGAAATCCAAGAACGACACCGGAGTCTGTTCCGCACTCTCGTACGTTCCCGGCTGGACGACCATCTGGCCGCTAGAAGGATCTTCAATCCTCTCAAAATTTCCTGCTGGCACCACATAAGTCATAATGACTGCCAAAAGCATCAACCCTAAGATCAACACATAGGTGTCAGGAAACTGCCACTTTCTCTTCTTTTTCTTCTTAAATCGATTCTCTTCCTCTGCCATCCTTTGCTGTCCTTTCATTTTTCACCGGGAGTTTCCCGGCTATCCCTTTACATTTCCTCTCTTATCTTTTCCAACAGTTTAGGATTGTCTAAGATTCTAAGTCCCGTCAAAGCCAGGAGTTTTACTCCGACAATCATACGGTCTAATCCATAAGGCAGCATCGTTGCATCTCTAAACTCAGCTGTGTGAATTCCAGGTTCTCCTTCACACACGCCTAACATCGGCTCAATCGTGGGTACTTCCCAGCTTACATTTCCAATATCACTAGAGCCCCCATCAATAAGAATAAAATCATCCACGCCGAACTGTGGGAAGAACTCTTCCATGACTTCTTCTAAGGCACGGTTGCTTTTCAGCCCCTTACACACTGGTTCGAACCAATCATATTCCAGCTCGCAGCCTGTGGCAAGCGCCGCCGCCTTTGCACAATTGACTACTTTTTGAACTACTTCTTCAAAATAATCCTGCTCTTTTGCGCGGAATTCTAATCTCACTACGCCTTTGTCCGGAATTACGTTCGCAGCTTTCCCTGCCTCCAAAATAATTCCATGGATTCTGGTACCGTCTTTCAACTGCTGGCGCAACGCATTGACGTTATTGTACAACAGCACCACCGCGTCCAAAGCATTCACACCGTCATACGGATAGGTTCCTGCGTGAGAAGCTTTTCCTGTAAAATTGAAGTCCATTCCGCCGATTGCAATCATCTTTGGATAAATCGTGGTTCTCGCATTTGGATGAAGCATCATAGCGACATCATAACCTTTGAAGACTCCCCGGTCAGCCAGATATACTTTTCCCTCTCCGGTTTCCTCCGCCGGAGTACCAAAAATCGCGATCTCTCCCGGATAGGTATCCAGTACTTCCGCCAGTGCAAGAGCTGCCCCCACCGACATAGAAGCGATCATATGGTGTCCACACGCATGGCCACATCCTGGCAGCGCATCATACTCCGCCAAAAGGGCAATTCTCGGTCCATCCCCATTTTTCTTGACCGCTTTAAATGCCGTCTCCATTCCTTCGAATTTCTCTTCTACTTCAAATCCTTCTTTTCTCAGAAAATCAGTGATATACGCACAGGCCTTTACTTCCTCAAGTGCGATTTCTGGATTATCGAAAAGATATTGAGCCATAGAAACTATTTTTTCTCTATTTTCATCTGCAAGTTTACAGACTCTTTCTTTCTGACTCTCAAATCCCATATTATTTTTCTCCTTTCCGTTGACCCTTTATTCATTCCTCTGCATTTCTCTAATTATGCAACCGCACTTTTCTTTTTCTCGTGAAGTCTCTTTTTGTACCGCAGACAGTATAAGCTTCCGAGAATACCAAGTGCAAAGACTACCATCTGGAGAATAAACAGATATTTATATCCGTTATTTCCATAATTATCAATCAGGAAACCAACCAGAGGGAATAAGAAAATGTCAGGTGAGAAGCCCAGTGCAGCCGCCACACCGATGGTAGATGCGGAACGTTCTCTCGGAACTTCCAGCTCACTAACCAAAGCATAATAGCTTCCTTTTCCCATATACACGATTGTTCCCACGACTAGAGTGATAAAAATGAACACTCCCGCTGTCAGATAATTTACGAATCCCACCAGAGCCAACAGTGATATAATACCGATGACATAAACGACGATCAGCACTTTTGAAACAGAGTGCAGTCTGTCTGAGAGCCAGCCTCCGATCGGAGCTCCCACAAGACGTAAGCCATAAGTACGAACCAGTGATATAAAGCCAGATACAGCTACCGTCCCACCCATAACTGCGGTAAAGTAAGGAGTAAAGTAGGACATCGATACCGCACAGGTATATACAGAAAAGATTCCAAATCCAATCAGCCAGGTAGCAGGATTCTTGATAATCTCCAGGAAGTCTTTTCCTGTCATTTTTTCTTTCTTCTCTTCTTTTACTTCTGCTGCAACTTTCGCCTCGTTCTTTGCAATATCTTTCATCACAAAATAAGTAGGTATTGCTAGCACCAGAGCAATGGCTCCAATTACGTACACGACAACTTGGAATCCCCAGGCACTGGAACCCAGTTTTGCGAAAATAGCCAGGAGAATAGCGTTTACGATCGTACTGGTGATTCCCACAAAGGACTCATTCATACCAAAGATTTTCCCTTGGTCAGCATCACTCGCCAACATACGCACAATTTTTATGTGGCATGGATAATTCATTACCAGCACATCCACTGCCATCAGCAGCCAGATTCCAACGGCTGTTACATATGTAATGTGTGACGCAAAGATAATAGACAACACACCGTTTAAGACAATGGATGCCACAAAGATCTTCTTGTAGTCAAACCGATCTGCTAACCAGCCGCCCACCGGCGCTCCAAAAATGTTCCCCAAACCAAAGATCGTCATCAACAGTCCCAACTGCGTATTGGAACATCCCAGCTGTTCCAACAGTGGATCATATAAGATGTACTGGATAAACGGCAGTGCGTACACAATCGTCCAACATGTTCCCAGTATAAACAGTTGAACAAAAGTCTTTACAGATAATTTCATTTTTTCCTCCTTAGATACATAAGCTCGCTGATTGCCAACTTCCCTCGCCTTTGTTCCGATATGCGCAACATCGTTCTAAAATTGATGGTAAACTTTACGTTCCACTTACTGGAACGTCGTTCTGTATTTATATCATAACACCAACTCATGAAAAGATCAATGTACAGTTTTTACTAAAAAGACTCTTAAATTTTCATAACATTTAACGAAATTCTTTCGAAATTTCCCGAGCTGTCTCCACTACCATCTCAATTTTCTCATCAATATGTCCATCATTCATCCTAGAAGTAGGCCCCGACACACTGATTGCAGCTACAGCACTGCCATCTCTGCCAATGATCGGCGCTCCGATACAGGTAAGACCGATCTCTCTCTCTTCATCATCGAGGGCATAACCTTTGCGCTTTACATCCTCTAGGCTCTCCATGAGACTCTCATAGCTATTGATCGTGCGCTCATTAAAACGCTCCATGGTCTTTGTCTTATAGATACTGAAATCCAACCCTTTTGTGTAGGCCAATAGACACTTTCCCACAGAAGAACAGTAGCAAGGTGTAGAACTACCCAGTGGCTGATTGACGAACAATAAATTCTTATCTCCGAATTCTTTATGTATGATAATGCTTTGGTGGAAATCTCCTATGGAATTCTCCAAAATAGACACGTTGACAATCTCGTGACACTGCTCATACAGACGGCGAGTATACGGCGCAATCACATCCTGTAGATGCATCTTCTCCCTGATGCTCAATCCAATCGCATAAATTCTTGTCCCAAACCAGTAATTTTTCGTTGTGGGATTTTGACGCACAAATCCCCTCTCCTCCATAGTCTTTAAAGTACGAAAAACTGTACTCTTATAAATCCCCAACTGCTCACTCAACTCGGATATTCCCATCTCCCGATTGTTCTCGTAGATTGTGAGCAAGATCTCCAACGCCCGGTCAACGGAATTAATGATATCTGATTTCATAACTGCACCCCTTTCCATAAATTTGTTATCTTGGCCTTTTTTTCAGAAAATGATACTTTATTATATCGGACATCTCTCTTCAATGTCAAGAATTTTCAGAACGTCGTTCTATTTTTGTCTTTACTGTCCAATTTTATTTCTTTTATTTATGATATCACTGTTACGGTCTTCTGTCCAATGCAGATTTCTAGAAAGACTTTCCCGCATTAGTCATGACATAAACAAAGTGGGCAAGCCCACTTCAGCCCGCTTCACCTTCCCCTCAATCTTGAGGGGCGCAGACTCACTTTGCGCGCCGCCGCAACACCGCCTTGCGGTGAAATTCCTCATTGCGGCGTGCGCATCCTTAGCGGAGCGTTTATGTTATAGGAAAGGGCTTTCACGCTTCAGCGTGACAAGGTCTTTCCTATAACATAAAAAATCTGCCAGGCCGAAAAACCTGACAGATTTTCTCTCTCGTATATTCTATTTCCGGTAAATAATATCTTGGCGTCCCGGTCCGTTGGAGATCATCGTGATTGGAAAACCAATCTTTTCCTCCACAAACTCCACATATTTTTTACAGTTTTCTGGCAAATCTTCGTATTTCTTAATTCCCCGGATGTCACACTTCCAGCCAGGCAGAACCTCCAGGACAGGTTTTGCTTTTTCCAGCTCGCAGGTCGTGGGGAACTCCGTCGTCACAGTACCGTCTATCTCGTAGCCCACGCACACAGGAATTTCGTCCAGATATCCCAGCACATCCAGAACTGTAAATGCCACATCCGTAGTGCCCTGAATACGGCAACCGTACTTAGAAGCCACGCAGTCAAACCACCCCATTCTCCGAGGGCGTCCCGTGGTGGCACCGTATTCTCCGCCATCGCCGCCGCGTCTTCTCAGCTCATCGGCTTCCTCTCCGAAAATCTCTGATACGAACGCACCTGCACCGACTGCGCTGGAATAAGCTTTGCAGACTGTGATTACCTGCTTGATCTCATAGGGTGGAAGGCCCGCACCGATTGCTCCATAAGCAGCCAAAGTTGAGGAGGAGGTCACCATCGGATAAATTCCGTGATCTGGGTCCTTCAGGGAACCCAGCTGTCCTTCCAACAAAACCTCTTTCCCTTCTCTTAGAGCATTCCACAGAAACAAAGAGACATCACACACATAGGGTTCTACCATCTCCTTATAGCTCATCAGTTCCTCATAGATTTTTTCTGGCTCCAGCAAAGGTTTGTGATAGAGGTGCTCCAACAGTACGTTCTTTGTCTCACAGACACGTTCCACCTTATCCCGCAGACTTTCCTCATCCGCAAACAGCTCGCTCACCTGAAAGCCGATTTTCGCATATTTATCTGAATAAAACGGAGCAATTCCGGATTTCGTCGACCCGAAAGATTTCCCGCCCAGTCTCTCCTCCTCATACTGGTCGAACAGCACATGGTAGGACATCACCATCTGAGCCCGGTCTGATATCTTGATCTTGGGCATAGGCACATTTCTGTCCACAATACTCTTTACTTCATTGAAAAAGACAGGAATATTCAGGGCAACACCGTTACCGATCACGCTGGTGGTATGATTATAGAACACACCAGACGGCAGGGTGTGAAGGGCAAATTTTCCATAGTCATTCACTATCGTATGGCCCGCATTCGCGCCACCTTGAAATCTCACAATAATGTCAGCTTTCTCTGCCAGCATATCCGTGATCTTTCCCTTTCCTTCATCTCCCCAGTTTGCTCCAACTACTGCTTTTACCATATTGTTAGTTCCTCCTCGTGATAGGTTCTCATGGATCGTCTGACCAGCTTCTTTGCCCTCTCAGACATTGATCTGTGCCGTAACTCCCAAAAGATCTTTATGTTCCTCGATCACAGGTCTGACTACCTGCTCTAAGAAAGTCTCCACCTGCTCCTTTGCACGTCCTGTATATCTGGAAGGTTCCATAGCTGCTTTTAAGTCTTCCAGACTCAGATTAAACGCAGGGTCAGCCGCGATCAGCTCTAGCAGGTCATTATCCCTTCCCTCCGCCTTCACATGCTTTCCTGCTTCCATGGACAGCTCACGGATTCTCTCATGGAGCTCCTGGCGGTCACCGCCAGCTTTCACTGCATCCATCATAATATTCTCCGTAGCCATAAATGGCAGTTCCGACATCAGCCGTTTTTCAATCACCTTCGGGTATACCACGAGTCCGTCCACCACGTTCAGACACAGATCTAAAATACCGTCGACGGCCAAAAAGCCCTCCGGAATACTCAGACGTTTGTTCGCGGAATCATCCAAGGTCCTCTCGAACCACTGGGTAGCTGAGGTGATTGCTGGATTCAGTGCGTCAACCATCACATACCTGGACAGAGAGGCGATTCTCTCACTTCTCATTGGATTTCTCTTGTAGGCCATCGCCGAGGAACCGATTTGATTTTTTTCAAACGGCTCTTCCACTTCCTTCAAATGCTGTAGCAGACGGATATCATTGGACATCTTGTGGGCGCTGGCCGCAATTCCTGCCAGCACATTCAGCACACGAGTGTCAACTTTTCGAGAATAAGTCTGTCCAGACACCGGATAGCAGCTGGAAAATCCCATCTTTTTTGCGATCATAGGATCAATCTTGTCGATGGTTTTCTGGTCTCCGTCAAACAATTCCAGGAAGCTTGCCTGAGTGCCGGTCGTCCCTTTGGAGCCCAGCAGTTTCAGCGTGCCGAGCACATATTCCAGATCTTCCAAATCCATCAAAAATTCCTGGGCCCACAGCGTTGCGCGTTTGCCCACCGTCGTCGGCTGTGCCGGCTGGAAATGTGTAAACGCCAGTGTCGGCTGCGCTTTATACTCCTCTGCGAACTTTCCAAGCTCTGCGATCACATTGACCAGTTTCTTGCGCACCAGCTTCAATGCCTCAGCCATCACAATGATGTCTGTGTTGTCGCCTACATAGCAAGAGGTCGCTCCCAGATGGATAATCCCCTTCGCTTTTGGGCACTGTACGCCATAAGCATACACATGGGACATCACATCGTGGCGCACCTGGCGCTCCCGCTCTTTTGCGACCTCGTAATTGATATCCTCCGCATGCTCTTTTAACTCATCAATCTGTTCCTGCGTAATGTTCAGCCCCAGCTCCTTTTCCGTCTCCGCCAGCGCTATCCAAAGCTTTCTCCAAGTCTTAAATTTCATATCCGGTGAAAAGATATACTGCATCTCTTTACTGGCATAACGCTCTGACAGCGGGCTTACATATCTATCTGTGCTCATCCGACTTCTCCTTTTGATATTCTTATGAGTTTAGGCCAAACCTAAGCGCTTAAACACTTCCTGGTATGCCTCTTCCACATTTCCTAAGTCCCTACGGAAACGGTCTTTGTCCAGCTTTTCGTTGGTATCTTTATCCCACAATCTGCAGGTGTCCGGTGATACCTCATCGGCAAGCAGAATTTCTCCGTGAAAGCGTCCGAACTCAATCTTGAAGTCAATCAGCTTCAAGTTTGCCTGCAGGAAATATTCCTTCATAATCTCATTCACTTTCAGAGTGTATTCCCTGATCTTCGCCAGCTCATCTTTGGTCGCCAGTCCCAGTGCTAACGCGTAGTCATCATTGATAAACGGATCACCCAGATCATCATTTTTATAACTGAATTCCAAAATTGGACATAACAATTCTTTTCCTTCTTCCACGCCCATGCGCTTTGAGAAACTTCCCGCTGCCACATTCCGGATAATTACCTCCAAAGGCACAATATCTACCTTTTTCACAGCTGTCTCTCTGTCATTTAACTCTTCTATCAGATGGGTAGGAACGCCAGCCTTCTCAAAACAGTTTAAAAACATGGTTTGTCATACGGTTATTTGATCGCGCTTTCCGCTTCGCAATCAGTCCGTTTTCCTTTCATCCATGCAATGATAGTCGCATCATCCTTGTAAGATACAATTACCACGTCTGGATCGTCTGTTGCAAACACTTTCTTTGCTTTGCCTTCATAAAGCTGTTCTCTTTTTTCCATATTGTTCACCTGTTCCTTTCAATTTGGGATTCTTTCGTTTCAACTACACATAACAGAAAAATTATATAACATGAGATATTGAAAAGCAAGACTTACCTCAAAATTCATTCTCGATTACCTTCTACGTGTATTGTTCACTCATTTGCAGTTCGTGAGCAGTAACACGCTTCGCGGAATAATGGAGGCCTGAACGGTAACTCCGGTATTTCCCTAATGGAATTTTCCGAGAAATTCTCTCATACGAGCATTCTGTGACGAGAACACCTCTTCCGGACTGCCTTGAACTGCCACGACTCCCTGGTCCATGAACAAAATCCGGTCAGATATCGCCTTCGCAAAAGCCATCTCATGGGTCACAATCACCATCGTGATATGCTCTGACGCCAGCTCCTGAATCACCTTTAAGATCTCTCCGGTCAGTTCCGGGTCCAAAGCCGAGGTCGGTTCATCAAAAAACAGAATGTCAGGATTCATTGCCAAGGCCCTCGCGATAGAGACCCGCTGCTGCTGTCCCCCGGAGAGCTGAAACGGATAGGCATCCTCTCTGTCTGAGAGTCCCATTTGAGCCAGCAGCTTCCTCGCCTGCTCATAAACTTCATCCTTTTTTCTCTTTTGGACCTTCAGCGGCGCGTCCACAATATTTTTCATCACGGAATAGTGCGGAAACAGATTGAAGTTTTGAAATACTAAGCCGACACTGCCATTCTTCTCGATTGTCCCCCCGTCCGCTTTCTCTAGACCGGTGGCAATTCGAAGCAACGTGGATTTTCCAGAGCCAGAAGGCCCGATGATTCCCAGTACCTCCCCTTGGTCCACCGTCAGAGAGATTCCTTTTAGCACTTCCTGCCCATCAAAATTCTTCGTAATATTTTTCATCTCAAATAAACTCATCGCGCTCCTCCTAACGGTAATAACTCAGTCTCTTCTCAATCTTGTCCATTACCACGGCCACCAGCAGATTGAATACATAATAAAATACCGCCGCAATCACAAAAGGCATCATGGTCGTCTGAGAACTGGCAATCTGTTTCGCGATCGTAAACATCTCCGCCACAGCCAGGACAAAGGCCAAAGAAGTATCTTTCACCAACGTGATGACCTCATTGGTCACTGCCGGGAGAATTCTCTTTATCACCTGAGGCAGAATTGATATGTACAAAAGTCTGCGATTTTTTATATCCCAAAATCTGAGCTGCCTCATATTGCCCCACCGGCATGGATTCAATACCGCCTCTGTAAATCTCCGCGAAATAAGCGGCATAATTCAGGGAAAATCCAATCAACACCGCAATCATGCTGTACCCCTGAGTGATACTGATGCCAAAGAAGAAATAAGGCCCGAAATAGACCACCATCAGCTGCAGCATCAGCGGAGTTCCCCTCATAACAGATATATATGCCGATGTCAGCCATCTCAGAGGGCGAAATCCCGACATTCTCCCAAAACAGACAAGTAATCCCAGCGGTAGCGAAAATAAAAGTGTGAGAAAAAATATCTCTGTGGAAATCACCATTCCACTGGCCAACTGTTGAATCATCGTCTCTATTGTCATAATCTCCTCCATTCTGCAGCCGTCCAAACGACAGCGCAAAAGAGGCCACCTGAAAACTCTGCCATACATGGCTGCGGTTTCCAGACAGCCTCCCTATTATTCTATGCAAATCATCTCTACATTCACACCGTACTCATCTGCCAGCTGTTCAACGGTCCCATCCTCATTCAGTTTTAAGACTTCCTCCCAGACTGCATCTTTGAGCGCGTCATTGCCTTTCTTAAAGCCAATCCCATATTGTTCACTTTGAATCGGCTCGTCCAGAATCACAAAGGCACCCTCTTCTCTCTGGGACAGCTGATAGTTAGCCACACCGATATCAATCGCTACGGCATCTGCCGCGCCTGATTCCAGATTCATAAACGCAGTGTTGTAATCCGGATTCTCGGTCAACGAGCCAAAGCTCTCTGCAAGCGCTTTGTTGTCATCACTGTTCAGGGCATCCAAAGCCGCCGACGCTGCCTGTACCACTACTGCCTTACCTGCCAGATCATCCAGACTCTCAATTCCTGCATCCGCTTTTGCCACGATCACCTGTTCATTGTTCAGATACGGCTCTGTCCAAGTATAATCGTCCTCGCGGCCATTGATCGTGAAACCATTCCAAATACAGTCAATCGTTCCTGAGTTCAACTCAGAGTCTTTCGCGTCCCAGTTTACTGGTTTGGCTTCAAATTCCCAGCCCTTCGCCTCGCACACAGCTCTCGCCAAGTCTAAGTCAAACCCCACATACTCTCCGTTATCATCCATATAGCCAAAAGGCGGGTATTCTGCGTCAAAGCCTACCGTAAACACTCCGTCTCCTAGTACATCATCTCCGCTCTCCCCGCCGTCCGCGGTTTTCTCTGTCTTCGCAGAATCAGATTCGTTGCTTCCTTTACAACCTGCAAACACTCCTACAGTCATCATCGCCGCCAACAGTACAATGATCGCTCTCCTCTTCATACTTTTTCTCTCCTTCTCCTTTTTTGTGCAATCATGGTATCATGTTACCACACTAAAGTACAAGGCGATTCTACCATATTCTTCACTCACTGTCAACGACAAAAGCACTCCTTACGCAGAAGTGCTTCTGTGATATTCCGCAGTCAGTCTCTCCAACACCGAGTCAATCTCTTTCTCCTCGACTTCGATCTTGGCAGACTGCTCCTTAATCCGATCAATCTCCTCTTGAATTTTCTGCCTTGTGGTAATGTCCACTTCCAGCTCTTTTAATTTATTCTCATATGCCTCTTTCCCCTTACAGTGGTAAAAAGCAATCAAAAAAGTCCTCAACGCCGACAAGGTGTGCGAAATCCCATAGGCCTTCTCAAAGCACTCCAAAGCTTCTTCTTTTTGAAACAGGTAACTGTACGCACACCCCAGATTGTGATAAATTCCAGCATGAAAACCTGGTCTGGGCTCTTCTGCTTTTAATGCTTCCCGGTAAGTCTGAATCGCGTTCACGTACATTCCATTCTCCACCAGACAGTCTCCCCTCTTTTTTCGGTGTATCACCAGAGGTTCTTCCTCCATCTTGGCCAACTGCCCGTTCAAAGAACGCATTTCTTCGTAGCTCAAGTAATTGATCTCTTTGAGAATCGGATATAAAAATTCCTCTAAGGCCTCATTTCTTCGCAGATGAGACCGCAGCTTTACAGCCAGCTTCCCAAGTCCCAGCTCTTCCTCCAGCCACCTTAACAACTCCTCATTACGAATCGACTCATCGACCAGATATAAATTGTGGCACAGATAGAAGCAAAGTTCCTCGATGGAATAAATATTGGTACTGATATTTTCTATAAAATACGGCTTCTGCGCTTTCTTCACCTGACATAAAATATAGCCGCTCAATCCAATCCCTCCTTCACCAATGTGCCGTCTCCCGCCAGATCTTTTGGCTGGACGGGTACATTTCCCCGAAGCCTAAATCCTCCACAACAATCTCGCAGATGCCTGGCGCTGTATATTCCATATGCAGATGCAGCCTCGTCGTCTTGTTGGGGCGCTTTGGAAGCCCAGGCAGCTTCATCTTCACTTTCTTAGAGGAGCTTTCATCCATTCCCATAACCAGAAACGTGAGGTCTTCCCTGCCATCCAAAATCAACTCACAGTCTGCCTGGCAGTCATACCAGTTACGCCCAGCTTCAATCAAAGCATGGTAAGCCGGAGTCCCCATCACTTGCATCTCCATTCCCACATTCATTTTCACCAGAGCGTCTCCCCATATACAAAAAGCCTTTTAATTCTTGTCTTCGAGCTGCTCCTTCGCGCCAGTTAGCAAGCTCCCTTCACGAAAAGATTGTTGCCTGAAAAACCTTTCTCTGCTAGTCTGCAAAGAGCGGAATTGATTTCGGTTTCGCCCACTCCTGGTCAAATCCTTCTCCTGTAATATAGATACTCGAATACAAATCATTCTCCAGCGTGTTCACCAGGAATTGATAAAAATCAAAATCTCTGTCTTTGGGGGCCTCCCCGATTGCTGCCCTCACAGGGTCTCCTAGTTTTACCAGCGTAACCTTTCCGCTCATACTGGCAAACAATTTTCGAAACGACACTTCATTGCCTTTAAAATCGAACCAGCCCACATTCCTGCT
>ENA-OQCB01000311-OQCB01000311.1-human-gut-metagenome-genome-assembly--contig:-NODE-311-length-23094-cov-5.949319_pt1 | contig 23094 bp, 20 predicted proteins | sample MGYA00242493_ERZ504568 | MGnify/ENA primary metagenome ERZ504568 (study PRJEB26092, sample SAMD00036229) | human gut metagenome | host: Homo sapiens | study: EMG produced TPA metagenomics assembly of...
AAAAAATTAATTATATGAATATCTCTTATAACTGGCTGAAAGAGTATGTCAACTTCGATTTGACGCCTGATGAAACGGCGGCTGCGCTGACATCAATCGGCCTGGAAACAGGTGGTGTGGAAGAAGTACAAACCATTAAAGGCGGTTTGGAAGGCTTGTAATCGGCGAAGTGCTGACTTGCGTTGAACACCCTAACTCTGATCATTTACACATTACGACTGTCAACCTGGGAGACGGCGAACCGGTACAAATCGTTTGCGGAGCCCCGAATGTGGCTGCCGGACAAAAAGTAGTAGTGGCTACCTTAGGTACGAAACTCTATGACGGTGACGAATGTTTTACGATCAAAAAATTCAAAAATCCGTGGGGTGGAATCTACCGGCATGATCTGTGCCGAAGATGAAATCGGTATCGGTACGGACCATGCGGGCATTATCGTTTTGCCGGCAGAAGCTGTTCCGGGTACGCTCGCCAAGGATTATTATAATATCAAGAGCGACTACGTGCTCGAAGTGGACATCACGCCCAACCGTGCTGATGCGTGCTCACACTATGGCGTAGCCCGCGACTTGTATGCTTATCTCATTCAGAACGGCAAACAGGCTACTCTGCAACGTCCTTCGGTAGACGCCTTCAAGGTGGAAAACCACGATCTGGATATTGAAGTCACAGTAGAGAACAGCGAGGCTTGCCCGCATTATGCCGGTGTGACCGTGAAAGGAGTGACCGTGAAGGAAAGCCCCGAATGGTTGCAGAATAAACTGCGTCTGATCGGCGTGCGTCCTATTAATAATGTAGTGGATATCACCAATTATATCGTTCATGCTTTCGGTCAGCCGTTGCACTGCTTTGATGCAGGCAAGATAAAAGGCAACGAGGTGATTGTGAAGACAATGCCCGAGGGTACTCCGTTCGTCACACTGGACGAAGTGGAACGCAAGTTGAACGAACGCGACCTGATGATCTGCAATAAAGAAGAAGCGATGTGCATTGCCGGTGTGTTCGGCGGACTGGATTCCGGTTCTACCGAAGCTACGACGGATGTGTTCATCGAGAGCGCCTATTTCCACCCGACATGGGTGCGCAAGACTGCCCGCCGTCACGGACTGAATACGGACGCTTCTTTCCGCTTCGAACGTGGTATCGACCCGAACGGAGTGATATACTGCCTGAAACTGGCTGCTATCATGGTGAAAGAATTGGCAGGAGGCACGATCTCTTCTGAAATTAAAGATGTGTTTACTGCTCCTGCGAAGGATTTCGTAGTGGAACTGAATTACGGGAAGGTGCATTCACTGGTAGGTAAAGTGATTCCGGTGGAAACAATCAAGAGTATTGTAACCAGCCTCGAAATGAAGATCACCAACGAAACTGCCGAAGGGCTGACATTGTCGGTTCCTCCTTATCGTGTGGACGTGCAGCGTGATTGTGACGTAATCGAAGATATTCTCCGCATCTACGGATATAATAATGTGGAAATTCCGTCTACGCTGAAGTCGAGCCTGACTACAAAAGGCGAAAATGATAAATCAAATAAATTGCAGAACCTGGTTGCAGAGCAACTCGTGGGTTGCGGATTCAATGAAATATTGAATAACTCGCTGACTCGCGCCGCTTATTATGACGGACTGGAAGCTTATCCGTCCAACCGCCTGGTGATGTTGCTGAATCCGTTGAGTGCGGACTTGAACTGTATGCGCCAGACTTTGTTGTTCGGCGGACTGGAAAGCATTGCGCATAATGCCAACCGCAAGAATGCGGATCTGAAATTCTTTGAATTCGGTAACTGCTACTATTTCGATGCCGACAAGAAGAATCCGGAAAAGGTGTTGGCTCCTTATACGGAAGACTATCATCTGGGCTTATGGGTGACCGGCAAGAAGGTGGTTAACTCGTGGGCACATCCGGATGAGAGCAGTTCGGTGTATGAACTGAAAGCTTACGTGGAGAATATCCTGAAACGCTTGGGACTGGATTTGCACAATCTGGTTGTAGGTAATCTGACTGATGACATTTTTGCTGCGGCACTTTCTGTACATACCAAGGGAGGCAAGCGTCTCGCATCGTTCGGCGTGGTGACTAAGAAACTGCTGAAGGCATTTGATATTGACAATGAAGTATATTATGCTGACTTGAACTGGAAGGAGCTGATGAAAGCGATCCGTTCGGTGAAGATCAGCTACAAGGAAATATCCAAGTTCCCGGCCGTGAAACGTGACCTGGCATTGTTGCTTGACAAGAATGTGCAGTTTGCCGAAATCGAGAAGATCGCTTATGATACGGAGAAAAAGTTGCTGAAAGAAGTGGAACTCTTTGACGTATACGAAGGCAAGAACCTGGAACCGGGCAAGAAATCGTATGCAGTCAGCTTCCTGCTTCAGGATGAAAGCCAGACTCTGAACGACAAGATGATTGATAAGATTATGTCGAAACTGGTGAAGAATCTGGAAGATAAACTGGGTGCTAAACTTAGATAAACTTTAAATTTCAATCTAAAAATATAAACCAATGGGAAGAGCATTTGAATATAGAAAAGCCGCAAAGTTGAAACGGTGGGGCCACATGGCTAAAACATTTACAAGACTGGGTAAACAGATTGCCATTGCTGTGAAGGCTGGTGGTCCGGAACCTGAAAATAACCCGACATTGCGTTCGGTAATCGCTACTTGTAAGCGTGAGAATATGCCGAAAGACAATATCGAACGTGCTATCAAAAATGCATTGGGTAAAGACCAGAGCGACTACAAGAGCATGACTTACGAAGGATACGGTCCTCACGGAATTGCTGTTTTTGTGGATACGCTGACTGATAATACAACCCGCACGGTGGCTGATGTACGCTCCGTATTCAATAAATTCGGCGGTAACCTCGGAACTATGGGTTCTCTGGCTTTCCTTTTCGACCATAAGTGTATGTTCACTTTCAAAATCAAGGAGGGCATGGATATGGAAGAATTGATCCTTGACCTGATTGACTACGACGTGGAAGATGAGTACGAACAGGATGATGAGGAAGGTACAATCACGATCTACGGAGATCCGAAAAGCTATGCCGCTATCCAGAAACATCTGGAAGAATGCGGATTCGAAGATGTCGGTGGAGACTTTACTTATATCCCGAACGACTTGAAAGACGTGACGCCGGAACAACGTGAAACTTTGGATAAGATGATCGAACGTCTGGAAGAGTTTGACGATGTGCAGACTGTTTATACGAACATGAAACCGGAAGGCGGAGAAGAAGAATAAACAGGCCATGGAATATGTTTATAAAACTCAGGGGACTTGCAGCACGAACATCGAACTGAACGTGGAAGACGGTGTAGTGAAAGAGGTGGCCTTCTGGGGAGGATGTAACGGTAATCTTCAAGGAATTTCACGCCTGGTGAAAGGCATGAAGGTAGAAGAAGTGATAAAGAAACTTGAAGGGGTTCGTTGCGGTGGCAGACCGACGTCTTGTCCCGACCAACTATGCCGTGCATTGCATGAAATGGGATATTGATTGACAATTTTTTTGTTCTTAATAGTTGATTGTAAGCCTTCGGCAAATTGTTTTTGCCGGGGGCTTCTTTTATTGTTCGGCAAAAAGCTTCTGTATGTCTTTCGGTTCTTCTCCGAATTTGTCGGTATTTTGAACTAAAATGGATTGTCAATCGTTACTTTATAAGTATATTTGTACTGGATAAACTATTATGCAAAGATGAAGAATATTTTTCAAGACTTAAAACGAAAAGATCATAAGCGATATCTGGGCGGACTGGATCTCTTTAAATATATCGGACCGGGACTTTTGGTTACTGTGGGTTTTATTGATCCGGGAAACTGGGCTTCCAATTTTGCCGCAGGTTCTGAATTCGGGTATTCGTTACTTTGGGTGGTCACCCTGTCTACTATCATGCTGATCGTTCTTCAACATAATGTTGCCCACCTGGGGATTGTCACCGGGCTCTGCCTCTCGGAAGCGGCCACTAAATACACTCCCAAATGGGTATCCCGTCCTATACTCGGAACGGCGGTGCTGGCTTCCATTTCCACTTCATTGGCGGAAATCCTGGGCGGTGCCATTGCATTGGAAATGTTGTTGGATATTCCTATTATATGGGGGGCTGTGCTGACAACGCTTTTTGTCTCCATTATGCTTTTCACCAACTCTTACAAAAAGATCGAGCGTTCCATTATCGCATTCGTCTCGGTGATCGGGCTGTCGTTTATTTATGAGTTGTTTCTGGTGGATATTGACTGGCCGGCCGCAACGGTGGGGTGGGTCACTCCGGCTTTCCCGAAAGGAAGTATGCTGATTATTATGAGCGTACTGGGGGCGGTGGTAATGCCGCATAACCTGTTCCTGCATTCGGAAGTGATACAGAGCCACGAGTACAATAAAAAAGATGACGCCTCTATCAAGAAGGTGTTGAAATACGAGTTGTTTGATACGCTTTTTTCAATGATTGTGGGCTGGGCTATCAATAGCGCGATGATTCTGCTGGCGGCTGCCACTTTCTTTAAAAGCGGCATTCAGGTGGAGGAATTGCAACAGGCTCAGTCATTGCTGGAACCGCTGTTGGGAAGTAATGCGGCAATCGTGTTTGCACTGGCTTTGCTTATGGCGGGCATTTCGTCCACTATCACAAGCGGAATGGCGGCAGGTTCTATCTTTGCCGGTATTTTCGGCGAGTCTTATCATATCAAGGACAGTCACTCGCAGGTAGGCGTGCTCTTGTCTTTGGGAATTGCCCTGTTGTTGATTTTCTTTATCGGAGATCCTTTTAAAGGACTGATTATTTCGCAGATGATACTCAGCATCCAATTGCCTTTCACGGTATTCCTGCAAGTGGGGCTGACCTCCTCGCGGAAGGTAATGGGAGAGTATGTCAATAGCCGTTGGAGCACATTTGTGCTGTATGCCATTGCGATTATAGTATCGGTACTGAACATCATGCTGCTATTCTCCTGAAATGAACATGAATTAAAAATATAGAATGATGAAGATTATTACTTATAATGTAAACGGGCTTCGTGCTGCCGTATCTAAAGGACTGCCGGAATGGCTGGAGCAGGAGAATCCCGATATTCTTTGTCTGCAAGAGACAAAACTGCAACCGGACCAGTATCCGGGAGAGGTGTTCGAAGCATTGGGCTATAAGTCCTATCTGTATTCGGCACAAAAGAAAGGATATAGCGGAGTGGCTTTACTTACGAAGCAGGAACCGGATCACGTGGAGTACGGAATGGGTATGGAGGCATACGACAATGAGGGGCGTTTTATACGTGCGGACTTTGGAGATTTGTCCGTGGTCAGTGTTTATCATCCTTCGGGGACAAGCGGGGATGAGCGTCAGGCTTTTAAAATGGTGTGGCTGGAAGACTTTCAGAAGTATGTGCTGGAGTTGCAAAAGTCTCGTCCGAACCTGATTCTTTGCGGTGATTATAATATTTGCCACGAGCCGATTGATATTCATGACCCTGTCCGGAACGCAAAGAACAGTGGTTTCCTTCCCGAAGAACGGGAATGGATGACCCGTTTCCTTGCAGCGGGATTCATTGATTCTTTCCGTATGCTTTATCCGGAAAAACAGGAGTATACCTGGTGGAGTTACCGTTTTAACTCGCGTGCCAAGAATAAGGGTTGGAGAATCGACTATTGCATGGCCAGTGAACCGGTCCGCCCGTTACTGATGAGCGCACGTATCTTGAATGACGCCATGCATTCGGACCACTGTCCGATGATGTTGGAAATAAAAAACACGAAATAGTTTATGGAAGAAGATAGAATACAAAAAGCGGTGGAGCTTTTTAAGAGCGGATACAATTGCTCACAGTCTGTTGTGGCTGCTTTTGCCGATATGTACGGATTTACACAGGAACAGGCATTGCGTATGGCCGCCTCTTTCGGCGGAGGAATAGGACGCATGCGCGAGACGTGCGGGGCTGCGTGCGGGTTGTTTCTGGTGGCCGGCCTGAAAACGGGGGCTACGGAGGCGGCAGACCGGGAAGGAAAAGCTGCCAATTATGCGGTAGTGCAGGAACTGGCAGCCGAATTTAAAAAACGTAACGGCTCTCTGATTTGTGCGGAATTGTTGGGATTAAAGAAAAAAGAACCGGTTTCCACTATTCCGGAAGAACGTACAGCTCAGTATTATAGCAAACGCCCGTGCGCAAAAATGGTGGAAGAAGCGGCAAGAATCTGGGTGGAATATCTCGAAAAACACCCTAAATGAAGGAAAAAAATGCTTTTTTATTACAAAATCAGTAAAAAAACACTCAATAAAGTGTTCTATAACATAAAAATATCTATCTTTGTCCCCGAAATAAAATCTGAAAGTCGTCGGACAGGATGATTTGAAGCATGTCTAACTAAAATTTCAAAGCAAATGTTGAAAGAAAAAGCAGGTGTAATCGCAGGTACTATCTGGAATGCACTGAACGAAACAGAAGGAATGACTGCCAAGCAATTGAAAAAAGCAACTAAATTGGTTGACAAAGATTTGTTCCTCGGACTTGGCTGGTTATTGAGAGAAGACAAAGTCTCTGTGGAAGAAGTGGAAGGTGAACTCTTCATCAAATTGATCTAAGCGAGCAATCACTTAAGCAATAAAAAATGCGTGGTACATTGTCATAATGTTATCAACGCATTTTTTTATATTCCGCCATTTACGTATCTTTGCACACCAAAAAGATAAAATAATAAGAATTCAGCATGAAGAATATACGCAACTTTTGCATTATTGCTCATATCGACCACGGTAAGTCAACCCTGGCCGACCGCTTGTTGGAGTTTACCAACACCATTCAGGTGACCACGGGGCAGATGCTTGATGATATGGACTTGGAGAAGGAAAGAGGGATCACGATCAAAAGCCATGCTATCCAAATGGAGTATAACTATAAGGGGGAGAAGTATGTACTCAACCTGATTGATACTCCGGGGCACGTGGACTTTTCGTATGAGGTGTCCCGTTCCATTGCCGCTTGCGAAGGTGCATTGCTGATTGTCGATGCATCGCAGGGAGTACAGGCACAGACGATCTCCAACCTGTATATGGCTATTGAACACGACCTTGAGATTATTCCCGTTATCAACAAATGCGATATGGCCAGTGCCATGCCGGAGGAAGTGGAGGATGAGATTGTGGAACTGCTGGGTTGCAAGCGGGAAGAAATTATCCGCGCATCCGGTAAGACGGGTATGGGAGTGGAAGAAATCCTGGCAGCCGTTATCGAACGTATCCCGCATCCCGAAGGGGATGAGGAAGCACCGTTACAGGCTTTGATTTTCGACTCTGTATTCAACTCTTTCCGTGGAATTATCGCTTATTTCAAGATTGAGAACGGAGTGATCCGTAAAGGTGACAAAGTGAAGTTTTTCAATACCGGCAAGGAGTATGACGCCGATGAGGTGGGGGTGCTGAAAATGGAACTGGTTCCCCGGAATGAACTTCGCACGGGAGATGTAGGCTATATCATTTCCGGTATCAAGACTTCGAAAGAGGTAAAGGTGGGAGATACCATTACCCATGTGGCTCGTCCGTGTGACAAGGCGATTGCGGGTTTTGAGGAAGTAAAGCCTATGGTATTCGCCGGGGTCTACCCGATTGAGGCGGAAGATTTTGAAGACTTGCGTGCTTCTCTGGAGAAATTGCAGTTGAACGACGCTTCCTTGACTTTCCAGCCCGAATCATCGTTGGCGTTGGGCTTCGGTTTCCGTTGCGGTTTTCTCGGGTTGCTTCACATGGAGATTGTGCAGGAACGTCTTGACCGTGAGTTTGATATGAATGTGATTACTACGGTGCCTAACGTATCTTACAATATATATGACAAGCAAGGCAATATGAAGGAGGTGCATAACCCCGGTGGTATGCCTGATCCGACGTTGATAGATCACATTGAAGAACCGTATATCAAAGCGTCTATTATTACAACGACCGATTATATAGGTCCGATCATGACGCTCTGTCTGGGCAAGCGCGGGGAACTGCTTAAACAGGAATATATTTCCGGCAACCGGGTGGAGATATATTACAATATGCCTTTGGGGGAAATTGTGATTGACTTCTATGACCGCCTGAAAAGTATTTCGAAAGGATATGCGTCGTTCGATTATCATCCGAACGGTTTCCGTCCCTCGAAACTGGTCAAGCTGGATATCATGCTGAATGGTGAGCCTGTGGATGCGCTTTCTACACTGATCCACTTTGACAATGCGTATGATATGGGACGCCGGATGTGTGAGAAGTTGAAGGAACTGATTCCCCGCCAGCAGTTTGAGATTGCTATTCAAGCCGCTATCGGGGCGAAAATTATTGCCCGCGAAACGATTAAGGCGGTTCGCAAGGATGTGACTGCCAAATGTTATGGCGGTGACGTGAGCCGTAAGCGCAAGCTGCTTGAAAAGCAGAAAAAAGGTAAAAAACGAATGAAACAAATTGGCAACGTGGAAGTGCCGCAGAAAGCCTTCCTCGCAGTATTAAAACTGGATTAAAAAAAAGAACCGCAAGCAGTTTTTTCAGAGAGGTTTTCTGAACAAATTGCCTTGCGGTTAGTTTTTTAATACACCAGGTGATTGCTTTCTGTCTGCAGAGCTTTCCTTGGCAATCACTTTTGGAGAAAAAACAACTAGAAATATGAGAAAAGTTCTGTCTTTTTCGGGCTTCCTGATGTTGGGGCTCGTCGTATCGCAATTCCTGCCGGTGATAGCAGGTGAGGGGTATGGAACCGTGAAGTCCATATCGAATATACTACTCTATGTATGTCTTAGTTTTATAATGATTAATGTAGGCCGGGAATTTGTGCTCGACAAGTCCCGCTGGAAAAGTTATGCCGAGGATTATTTTATAGCAATGGCTACTGCTGCTTTGCCTTGGTTTATGATTGCTATCTACTATGTGTTTATCTTGCTTCCGCCTGACTATTGGAATAGTTGGGAGGCATGGAAAGAGAACCTGCTGTTGAGCCGTTTTGCCGCTCCGACATCAGCGGGAATCTTGTTTACCATGCTCGCCGCTATCGGGCTGAAGTCCAGTTGGATTTATAAGAAGATTCAGGTATTGGCTATTTTCGATGATTTGGATACGATCATCCTGATGATTCCTCTCCAGATCATGATGATCGGATTGCGCTGGCAGTTGATTATTGTCGTGGTGATTGTGTTTATGCTGTTGGCCGCCGGTTGGCAACAGTTGAATAAATACGACTGGCGTCAGGACTGGAAAGCGATCCTGTTCTATTCGGTTATCATATTTCTGGCTACGCAGATACTCTATCTCGGTAGCAAGGAGCTGTACGGAGAGGCGGGAAGTATCCATATTGAGGTGCTGCTTCCGGCATTTGTATTGGGTATGATTATGAAGCATAAGGAACATGACACGCCTGTGGAACGGAGAGTTTCTACCGGAATCTCTTTCTTCTTTATGTTCCTGGTAGGAATGAGTATGCCTCATTTTATCGGAGTCAATTTTGCGGAAACGCACTCGGGGGCATATTCGGTGACAGGTTCCCAGGAAATGATGTCGTGGGGGATGATTCTGTTTCATGTGGTAATTGTTTCTTTGTTGTCGAACGTGGGAAAGTTATGTCCTATGTTTTTCTATCGTGACCGGAAGCTGAGTGAACGACTGGCACTTTCTATCGGTATGTTTACCCGTGGTGAAGTGGGGGCCGGAATTATTTTTATCGCATTGGGATATAATTTGGGAGGTCCGGCATTGGTAATTTCTGTACTTACTTTAGTACTGAACTTGATTTTGACCGGAATATTTGTTCTTTGGGTGAAAAACCTGGCTTTAAGGAGCTATACTGATTAAATAAACTCTCTATACCCTATTATTTCCGGTAGTTATTATATGGAAATAATAGGGTATGGAACTGATCTACTAATAAGAATAGTTAAATAACTGTTTTCTTTAGTTGAATAACTGCATCTTTTAGTTGTTTGTTCGATATTAAATACTATATTTGTGGCGTTATACTTGGTGAGTTAAACCGAAAATATAGAAATGTATGAAACGATTGACAGCAAAAGAAGAAGAAATAATGCGTATTTTCTGGGAAAACGGCCCGATGTTTGTTCGCGGACTATTAGCTTATTATGAAGATCCCAAGCCGCATTATAATACCGTTTCCACTCTTGTGCGCGGGTTGGAGGAGAAAGGATTCGTAGGTTATACGCCTTATGGAAATACTTACCAATATTATGCACTTGTTTCGGAGAAGGAGTATAAAAGTTCTGCTCTTAAAGAAGTGATTTCTCAATACTATAATAATTCGTATGTCAATGTTGTGTCTTCTTTTATTGAAGAAGAAGGATTGTCTGTTGATGAGCTTAAAGCACTCATTGACCAGATTCAACGAGGGAAAAACGAAAAATAGTTTTTGCAATAATAGTTGGGAAACGCACTATTGATAAAAAGATGTCATTACTATGGGAGACTTATTGTTTTATCTGTTGAAATCCGGATGTTACCTGATAATATTCTATCTGCTCTTTAAATTATTAATGAGCGGAACTACTTTTTTTCGCTTCAACCGGGTGACTATATTGGCGGGGATCATAGGATGTATGTTTCTCCCTTTGATAGAATTTACCACTCAAGAGGAGACATTTTTAACTGTTCCTTTACAAACGATTCAGGGGATTTTTGTTGAGCAGGCGGACGGCATATTTTGGGACACAATGTTTTGGGTTCGGCCGCAAGTGGACGAAACCGGAAATATGCAGGCTATAAATTGGTGTCCTATTGCTTTGGGATATGTTTATCTGGCAGGCGGGCTGTTTGTTTTGTGCAGGATTTTGCTTTCCTTTTATCGGATGTTCCAGCTTATACGGAACGGAAAGAGGCGCTCCTATGGGAAGTATAAACTGATTGTAGTATCGGAACCTATTTCATCTTTTTGCTGGGGAAAATATATTGTTGTTTCCGTATCCGACTACTCACAACAGTCGACAGACGGGATCTTACTCCATGAGACGATGCATTTACGTTATCGGCATACACTCGATTTATTATGTATGCAGTGTTTGTTAATTCTTTATTGGTTCAACCCGGCCATTTGGCTGCTGAAACGGGAATTGCAGGAAGTACATGAGTTTGAAGCGGATAATGGGGTGCTTAATACAGGCATTGATGCAACGAGATATCAACTTTTATTGGTGAAAAAAGCTGTTGGTACAAGGCTCTACTCTATGGCCAACGGTTTTAATCACTCTAAACTTAAAAAACGTATTACTATGATGTTAAAAGAAAGAACCAATCGGTGGGCACGGTTGAAACTATTGTTTGTGGTGCCTGTAATGGGTGGAGCGCTTTATGCGTTTGCACAGCCGGAAGTGAAAGAAGACTTAGGACTAAATACGGTCCGGGAAGTATTGCAATCAAAAACCGGAGAAGATCAGGATATCTTCAAGTTTGTTGATGATGAAATGGAGGCATATTATAATCGTTCTCCTAAGAATGCGGAGCTGAAATATAAGATTCGGGAGCGACAGGCGCATATCGTAAAAGTAGATGCTAATGGACAATTGACTTTGAACAATAAAACGATTGCTAAGGAAGACCTGAAAGAGGTACTTAAAAAAACAATGGTGGAACATAAGCGCCTGGCAAAAGAAAAGTATAACAGTGCAGAGGATCAAGTGGGAGGGGTCTTGTTTTCTCCTGATACTCCTAAAGAACAGGTAAAAGATTTGTTGTCTGTTATGCGGGATGCTTTTGTTGAAATTCGGGCTGATATTGCCCAAACATCGGGAAATAACAGTAAGGAATACCTTGATAAAGAATTTCCTATTTTGATTGGTTATGGAGATATTTCTATCAAGGATAGAAAGAAAAATCCATATAATAATTCTACTACAATGAAGATTACCGGCATTCAGCTTAAATTACTCTCTGCCGCAGGCAAAGTAGAGAAAGAAATAACGAATTTTACTCTGGCTGAATTGGAGAGAGATTTGAAAGATTTCTGTACATTACAGGGAGATAAGAAGAATGAGATTACTGTCAGTATGAAGGTGGATAAGGGATGTGAAATGGGGATAGTGACCGATGTGAAGACAGTTCTCCGGAATAATTATTTGTTAAAGTTGAACTATCAATAAAATACTTATTTCTCCACTGATAATAGTTGGAGACTGCATAGTTAGAGATCGCAAAGTTAGAGACTGCATAGTTTAGAGACTGCATAGTTAGAGACTACTGGAGTAATAACAGAATGACAAGTCGGTAGTATTTAAAACTCTCCTCCTTCAGGAAGGAGGAGTACCCGTAGGGGGAGGTGGTAGGTGAATGCATGAATTGTTTATTATCAGCATTGTGCATCTACCTACCACCCCGACTTATTAGACACGCCCTCTAGCATTCAAGAAAGATATTCCTAACAAATTCGTTTTAGCGCTATTTTTTTCGGATTAGTCAAATAGTTCCCCGTCTTCTTCGATTGGAAGTATTTTCCGGCTTTCTTCATGTGGTAATTGTTCTACTTGACGTAGCTTCCGTTCGATAGCACGGGTTCGTTTGCCCATAACTTCTTCAAGCTGGTCACCGGCATTTTGCAGGTTCTTTTGTACTTTCTCAAGCAGTCCGCCGAATTTGCTGAATTCGGTTTTTACAGCTCCCAATACAGTCCAGACTTCTCCGGTACGTTTCTGAATGGCTAAGGTACGGAAACCCATTTGAAGGCTGTTCAGAATGGCTCCTAAAGTAGTCGGGCCTGTTACGACGATTTTGTATTCCTTCTGAAGTGTTTCGACAAGGCTTGTCCGCCGGATAACTTCTGCATAGATACTTTCGAACGGTAAAAACATGATTGCGAAATCTGTGGTAAAAGGAGGGTCGACATATTTGTCGTGAATATCCTTTGCCATTTTCTTAATGGTGTTTTCCAGTTGTTTGCCGGACGATTCGATCAAAGCGGTATCTCCCACTTCGAAAGCATCGTAATACTGTTCGTATATGTCTTTGGGGAATTTGGCATCAATCGGGAGATAGACCGTGCTGTTCACATCGTCTTTTCCCGGCAGTTTGATAGCAAATTCTACAAACTCCGTTCCGCTTTTCTTCGTTTTGACATTGGCGTCGTATTGTTCCGGGCTCATCATTTGCTCCAGTAATGCACCTAACTGTACCTCACCGAATGTTCCCCGCATTTTTACGTTGCTCAGTACCTTCTTCAGTCCGCCGACATCCTGGGCCAGAGATTTCATTTCTCCCAGACCTTTCTGCACATTTTCCAGTTGCGAACGGACAATCTCAAATGACTGCCCAATTCGTTCGTTCAACGTTTTTTGCAACTTTTCTTCAACCATTAGACGCATATCATCCAAGCGTTTCTCGGTCGATTTAATCAGTGTTTCCTGTTGGCGGGCCATTGTGTCGAATTTCTGCCGTTGTAATTCTCCTGTGGTCATCATATTCTTGTGGAGGACATCCTGAAGTTGCTGCATATTCTGATTTAATACTTGCGTCATTTCCATGCGCAACTCCCGGATACTTCGGTTCAGTTCTTCCCGGTTTTCTTGCATTTGTTGCCGTAAGGCTGCTTGCAGTTGTTCCGCTTGATTTTGGTTGTTGCCTTTCGTTAGTGATAGTACAAGTAATACTATCACTAATACGGCGATAACAATAAGTAAAATCGATTCCATTTAATAAGTCAGGATTTCATTTCCGGTTTCAGTAATCAGAATCATATTCTCCCATTGGGCAGAGGGCAATCCGTCATCAGTGCAGACAGTCCAGCCGTCAGCTTCGTCGACAAACACTTCATAGGTTCCCATGTTAATCATCGGCTCAATGGTGAAAGTCATTCCCGGTACGATCATCATGCCTGTTCCCCGGCGTCCGAAATGCTCTACATCCGGTTCTTCATGGAATTTCATGCCTACACCGTGTCCGCAGAGGTCGCGCACGACGCTGAATCCGTTTTTTTCGGCATGTTCCTGAATAGCGGCACCCACATCGCCCAGTTGTTTCCAGGGTTGTGCGGCGGCAATACCAATTTCCATACACTCTTTCGTCACTTGGACCAGTTTGCGCATTTCGGGACTTACGTCGCCGATCATAAACATGCGGGAGGCGTCAGAGAAGTATCCATTGTAAATGGTAGAGACATCCACATTGATAATATCTCCGTTTTTCAGGATTTCATTCTTGTTGGGTATCCCATGGCATACTACGTCGTTAATGCTTGTACAGACACTCTTGGGGAATCCTTCGTAATTGAGGGGAGCAGGAACGGCTCCGTGATCGGTTGTGAAATCATACACTAGTCTGTCAATTTCCTCGGTAGACATTCCCTCACGGATATTCTCCGCGATATGATCCAATAATGCAGTGTTGATTTTGGCACTTTCACGTATTCCTTCCAGTTGTTCGGGGGTACGGAGCACTTTACGGGGCGGAAGTTTGTATCCTTGTTTTCTATATTTCTGTATTTTGTCTTCTACTGCTGCCGGATAATTGGAGGGGGTAAACCGGAATCCCTTGATAAAGTTTTTCATTATTATATGATGTTATTTAATCGTTCTACAAAGGTAGAGAATAAAATGGAAGTTGTGTCTCCTTGGCTTCTAAAACTTTTCTTGTAGATTATTCATCATTATGAAATAGCTTTGAATACGGGTTCTATCTTTTGGATTTCAGACTCAAATCCGAACCAGTAGCCATGTCCGTCTTCATCAACGGGGAGAAAACACAGACGTAGTTTTTCCCGATAGGAGCCATAGATGACTTCCCAACTCTCCGGGGGAACTTGCCGTTTGGTTCTGACTTTTTCGGCGGGAACTTTCTTTAATGACATACCTGCTTCGATCCATGCGATACTGACTTGAGTCAAGTAATCGGGATAATGATTTTTACAGAAATTATATAGGATCAATCCTCTTCTTTCCAGACTTAACGGGGTGTCGATGATATCTGCCTGAACTAAATGATCGAGCAACTCATGTAAGAAATGAGGATTTTCCAGAATAAGCATCCGGGTGATGTTTTGCCAGGTAGGAGTATTATAGAAGCCGTCTAACAGGCGGGATAGATAATGCGCTGTCTGTAACTCGTCTACTGAAATCTCACGTGTTTGGAGGACTTCATAAGGGGGAAGGGGCGAGTATTGAATGCCTAGTTCTTCTGCTCTTCTCCGCATCTCGGTACCGGGAAGTAACTTTAGGGATTCCAGTTGAATCTCTCCTGCGCCGTATTCTGCCAAGGTACGGACGTCTTCGAATATCTCGGATAAGTGATAGAGTGGGAGACCTGCTATGAGGTCAGCATGCGTTTCCATATTCTTTAGTGAACAGAGATATTTTAATCCTTCCAATGCGTCGGATAACTTTCCGATACGGCGGCTTTGTTGCAGAACCGACTCTTTTAAACTTTGAATGCCGGCCTCCAAATGTAATAACCCCTTGGGTAAGACCGATAATTCCTGTTTTAATTCTTCGGAAAGGAGAGCCGGATGAATCTCCAGATGAAAACAGATGTCCGGATATTGCCGGAATAAGTCCAGTAATTCTTTAGCCCGTTTGTTGTTGTAATTAAAAGTACGGTCGAGTACGCGCACGTTCTTAATGCCATGCTGGTGAATGTCATTCAGACGTTCACGGATAGCTTCCAAAGGAATGGTACGCACCGGCTTTTCACCACCGCTGACGCAAAAGGCACACGTGTTGAAACAACCTCGGGTAGTTTCCAACTGTACAAACGGTTTACTCCAGTTAAAATAACAACTTTTCTCGGGGGAAACAAGTTGAGAGAAGTTCATGACGCGGGCAATTCCATTGTCCTGATAGCGACCGTTTTCATCCAAGTAACAAAGTCCCGTTATTGATTTCCATGTTTCTTTACTGTGATTCCATACTTTCAGCCATTGGGGGAATACTTCTTCACCCTCTCCACGGAACACTCCGCTGACAAATTTGTTCTTATATAAAAAAGGCTTCATTATTTCCCAAAAAACTCCGGACCGCCGACGTACGATGCAGAATGCGGAAGTAATGCTTTAGCACGGGAATATGATGTGTAGCAACTGTTCGTGATTGAATAACCAGTTGGTGGCGGCAATGATGTCCGGCCGGTGTTTGTGAATCCGGCTGACAACCATTCCGGTATTTTCATTTATGGTTGCTGATACTATACACCATTCAATAGTAGTGTCGTCTGCTATCTGGGCGTGTAATGCAGGGAGCGCCAACGATGAGTGTGCATAGGAGCTATTTAAATCAAGCCAAAGAAGTTTCATGTAGAATTTTTAATATTATCGGGAACAAAGGTACAAAAAACTTATGGCTTGGAGCATATAGTAAAATAAAAACGCTAAATTTGTATTTATAAACGCAATAAACTAGAAGATTATGAAACTGATTAAAAAATACGCAGGTTTTCTGCTGATGCTGACGTTGCTTGTCGGCTTTACTTCATGTGAGGATGATGAAGATATTTATGATGACCTCATGGGGAGAACATGGGTTGGAGATTTGGGATTTGGTACTAACAGAGATCCGATAGAAAGCGGTATTCGCTTGGATAATAACGGCTTGGGAATTGATTATCAGGTCTATGATTATGACGGCGCTTCTGCCGGTGACTTGCCTTTTCGTTGGCGGGTAGATTATGGAACTTTATACCTTGATTATGGTTATGATTTTGCTCTGCGTGAGGTGAGAGGTGTTCGTGTGAGCGGACGTTATATGCGAGGTGATCTATATCTTGATGGCGAGTTTTTCGGATATATTGAGTTGAGAATGCAATAAGAAAATAATATAATAGATATAGAAAGGAGCCATACTTGTGTATAAATGGTATAGCTCCTTTCTTTTAACTTGTATTTATTCTATTTTTTCAGAAACAACTTCTTGAATTCTCCCGGATAAGGTGTTTCAAACTCCATTAGATCTCCCGTTACAGGATGATAGAAACACAGTTTGAAAGCATGAAGGGCCAATCGACCGATCGGGTTAGAGTAATTTTCTCCTCCATATCTTCCGTCTCCGGCAATCGGATGTCCTAAATCCTGCATGTGTACACGAATCTGGTTTTTACGTCCGGTCTCTAAATCAAGTTCCACTAAAGAATATCCGTTGGCACGTTTGATTGTTCTATAATGAGTGATAGACTTTGAACCGCCGTCGTCATATCCACTGGAACTTACGTATAAAGTCTTGTCCGTCAGCCAGGAAACAACAGTATCATAATCTTTTTCCATACTTCCTTCTACTACGGCTACATACCGACGGTCGGTCACTATATCATGCCAGTTGTCGCGCAGAGTACGTTGTGTTTTTTCGTCCTTGGCAAACATCATCAATCCGGAAGTGTCTCTGTCCAGACGATGTACAATGTACACTCGGTGTTGACGTCCGGAACGTTGCACATATTCATTAAGTATGGTATAGGCTGTGCGCTCTTTTTGACGTTCCGTATTGACGGACAAAAGTCCTTGCATCTTTTCGACCACAATGATATATGCGTCTTCGTACACAATTTTCAGCAATCGGTTATTAAATTCTTTCCTTCCTTTATCTTTGCTGATTTGAACTTTCATTCCCGGTTTCAACGGAAAGTTGAATTGCGTGGTTATTACATTATCTACCAATACCACTCGTTTGCTGAGCAATGACTTTAGTTTTGTACGGCTTGCGTCCGGCATTTTGGCAGTCAGGAACTCCATTAGTTCCATTGGCTCTTTGACTGCATAATTGGTATATTGTGCACGTGCTTTTTCAGCAGGAGTTCTTCTCGGTCTTTTTCCATTTCTTTTTCTTTTAAGGACGATTCAATTAAAGATTATCGGAGTTCCAGCAATACCACATTTTCCACGTGGTGAGTATGAGGGAACATATCTACCGGCTGCACGGCCTTCACCTTATATTTTTCGTCCAGTAATTGCAGGTCACGTGCCTGAGTGGCGGGATTACAGCTTACGTAAACAATTCGTTTGGGTTCGGCAAACAAGATTACATCCACCACATCCTGATGCATACCTGCACGAGGAGGGTCGGTGATGATAACATCCGGACGTCCATGCTCGTTGATAAATTCCTGAGTCAGAATATCCTTCATGTCACCTGCATAAAACAGGGCATTCTTAATATCGTTGATTTCTGCGTTCACCTTTGCGTCTTCAATGGCTTCCGGCACATACTCGATACCAATCACCTGACGAGCCTGGCGTGATACGAAGTTGGCGATAGTTCCGGTTCCGGTGTAAAGGTCATATACAAGTTCATTTCCGGTCAGTCCGGCAAACTCGCGGGCTACCTTATATAAATTATATGCCTGTTCTGAATTTGTTTGATAGAATGATTTCGGTCCCACTTTGAAACGCAATCCTTCCATTTCTTCAAAGATATGATCGTTTCCTTTGAACACATACACATCCAGATCATTGATCGTATCGTTGCACTTATTATTAATAATGTATAGGAGAGAAGTTATTTCCGGGAAAGAATCTGCCACGAATTGAAGCAACTGCTTGAACAGTTCCATTTCATGATCTTCCGTAATCTTGCAGATCACGATTACCATTAGTTCACCTGTGGAGGAAGTGCGGACAATCATATTCCGTAGCATACCTTCTTGCGTGCGCAGGTTGATAAATGAGTAGTCATGCTCATAAGCATAATCGCGTATTGCATTACGAATCCGGTTGGATATATCATCCTGCAACCAGCACTTTTCGATTGCCAATACCTTGTCGAATGCTCCCGGAATATGGAAACCTACTGCATTCATCTGGTCATACTTCACATCCTGACGGACTTCTTCGTTCGTCAACCAACGTTTGTTGGAAAATGTAAATTCCAGTTTGTTCCGGTAAAACTCTGTTTTTGCGGAACCCAGAATCGGCGAAATCTCCGGAAGTTCAATCTTTCCGATACGTCTCAGGTTGTCTTCCACCTGCTTTTGCTTGTATCTGATCTGCTCCGGATAGGGTAGCACTTGCCATTTACAGCCGCCGCAAACACCATAGTGCTGGCAGAAAGGAACTGCACGATTGGGCGATAGTTCGTGGAACTTTACCGCTTCGGCTTCGGCATATTTATTTTTTTTACGCTTGATTTGCAGGTCTACGACATCACCCGGCACTACGTAAGGAACAAAAATTACCAGGTCGTTTACTTTTGCAATGGCTTTTCCTTCGGCAGCCACATCCATGATTGTTACCTTCTCCAATAAGGGAAGCTCTTTTTTCTTTCTTGCCACTTTTACACCAGTCTAATAATTACTTTGCAAAAGTAGGTATTTTTTTTGGAAAATTTTCGTGTATGCAGAAATATTCCAGATTGTAATGTCGAAATTGCATTTTGATAGAAAGTTTTTTCTCAAAAAGTTTTCTGGTTTGCGAAATATACTTAGATTTGCGAACAGAAAAAAGTCATAATGTAACTTTAAACACAATATTATGGATAAAAAAAGAGTTTATACCTTTGGAAATGGTCAGGCAGAAGGAAAAGCTGACATGAAGAATTTGTTAGGCGGTAAAGGTGCTAATCTTGCCGAAATGAATTTAATCGGAATTCCAGTTCCCCCCGGATTTACAATAACAACAGATGTTTGTACAGAATACAATACATTAGGACGTGATAAAGTGGTTGAGTTGCTGAAAGATGATGTCGTAAAAGCCATTGCTAATGTAGAGGCGTTGATGAAATCTAAATTTGGTGACATTGACAACCCGTTGCTGGTATCGGTTCGTTCGGGTGCACGCGCGTCTATGCCTGGTATGATGGATACTATTCTGAACTTGGGTTTGAATGACGAAGTGGTAGAAGGTATTATCCGCAAGACCGGTAACGCACGTTTTGCATGGGACTCTTATCGTCGTTTCGTACAAATGTACGGTGACGTTGTACTGGGCATGAAGCCTACAAATAAAGAGGATATCGACCCGTTCGAGAAAATTATTGAAGAAGTGAAACACGCGAAAGGCGTAAAACTAGACAATGAACTTGAAGTGGAAGACTTGAAAGAACTTGTCAAGAAGTTCAAGGCTGCCGTGAAAGAACAGACAGGAAAGGATTTCCCGACTTGTGCATACGAGCAACTTTGGGGAGCTATCTGCGCCGTATTCGATTCATGGATGAACGAACGTGCTATCCTTTATCGTAAAATGGAAGGCATTCCTGACGAATGGGGAACAGCTGTAAATGTGCAGGCTATGGTATTCGGTAATATGGGCGATACTTCTGCGACAGGTGTTTGTTTCTCACGTGACGCTGCTACGGGTGAAGACCTTTTCAACGGTGAATATCTGATTAACGCACAAGGTGAAGACGTGGTAGCCGGTATCCGTACTCCGCAACAGATTACCAAGATCGGTTCTCAACGTTGGGCACAGTTGGCCGGAGTAAGCGAAGAAGAACGTGCTGCGAAATATCCTTCTATGGAAGAAGCCATGCCGGAAATCTATCAAGAATTGGATGCGCTTCAGACTAAGCTGGAAAATCACTACAAGGATATGCAGGACATGGAGTTCACCGTACAGGAAGGTAAACTTTGGTTCCTCCAGACTCGTAACGGTAAACGTACAGGTGCCGCCATGGTGAAGATTGCTATGGATTTGCTCCACCAAGGCATGATTGATGAGAAAACAGCTTTGATGCGTGTTGAACCGAATAAACTTGACGAACTTCTTCATCCGGTATTTGATAAGGACGCTTTGAAAGCTGCAAAAGTCCTGACCCGTGGTCTTCCGGCTTCTCCGGGTGCTGCAACCGGTCAGATTGTATTTTTTGCTGATGACGCTGCCGAATGGCATGCTGCCGGCAAGCGTGTGGTAATGGTTCGTATCGAAACTTCTCCTGAAGACTTGGCAGGTATGGCAGTTGCTGAGGGTATCCTTACCGCTCGTGGTGGTATGACTTCTCATGCTGCTGTGGTAGCTCGTGGTATGGGTAAATGCTGTGTATCAGGTGCAGGTGCTTTGAATATTGATTATAAGGCTCGTACCGTAGAAATTGACGGTGTTGTTCTGAAAGAAGGTGATTACATCTCTTTGAACGGAAGTACGGGTGTAGTATATAATGGTAAAGTAGAAACGAAAGCTGCCGAGCTTTCCGGTGACTTTGCCGAATTGATGACGCTTGCTGATAAATATACCCGTTTGCAAGTGCGTACGAATGCGGATACTCCTCATGATGCGGAAGTAGCACGTAATTTCGGCGCTGTGGGTATCGGTCTTTGCCGTACGGAACACATGTTCTTTGAAGGGGAAAAGATCAAGGCAATGCGCGAAATGATCCTGGCAGAAGATGCGGAAGGACGCCGTAAGGCATTGGCTAAGATTCTGCCGTATCAACAGGCCGACTTTAAGGGTATCTTTAAGGCAATGGCAGGTTGTCCGGTGACAGTGCGTCTGCTCGATCCTCCTTTGCATGAGTTTGTTCCTCACGATCTGAAAGGACAACAGGAAATGGCGGATACAATGGGTGTAAGCCTGCAATATATCCAGCAGCGTGTAGAGTCTCTGTGTGAACATAACCCGATGTTGGGTCACCGTGGTTGCCGTCTGGGAAATACTTATCCTGAAATCACTCAGATGCAGACACGTGCTATCTTGGGTGCTGCATTGGAATTGAAGAAAGAAGGTGTAGAAACACATCCTGAAATCATGGTTCCGTTGACTGGTATCTTATATGAATTTAAGGAACAGGAAAATGTGATTCGCACGGAAGCAGCGAAGTTGTTTGAGGAACTGGGAGACAGCATTGACTTTAAAGTAGGTACAATGATCGAAATCCCGCGTGCTGCGTTAACTGCAGACCGTATTGCTTCTTCTGCCGAATTCTTCTCATTCGGTACGAATGACTTGACACAGATGACCTTCGGTTATTCTCGTGACGATATTGCTTCTTTCCTTCCTGTTTATCTGGAAAAGAAGATTTTGAAAGTAGACCCGTTCCAAGTGCTCGACCAGAATGGTGTGGGACAGTTGGTACGTATGGCAACAGAAAAAGGCCGTGCAATTCGTCCGGACTTGAAATGTGGTATTTGTGGTGAGCACGGTGGCGAACCTTCTTCAGTGAAATTCTGTCACAGAGTAGGATTGAACTACGTTAGCTGCTCTCCGTTCCGAGTGCCTATTGCAAGATTGGCGGCGGCGCAGGCTGCTATTGAGGGATAGCTAAATACACTGGTTAGGTACTTAACTATCTAAAGAAATAGGCTGTAAATACTTGTGAAAGTATTCGCAGCCTATTTTATTTTGTCTTTGTTTTTGCTTTGATATCCGGTGCTTCTGAGGAAATCCTTGGTATTTATTATAAAAAACTAACTAAATGTTTGTTTAATCCTAAAAACAGCTTTACATTTGCACCTCGAAAAACAGACCTGAGTGGGGTCTAATTGTTTAATTTAAAAAAAATGAGATGAAAAAGGGTTTATTATTGATAGTTGTTATGGTGGCAGCTATCGCTGTAAAAGCACAAGACATTTACGTAGGCGGATCTTTCAACGTTTGGCGTAACAGCACAGGCAATACTACGTCTTTTAAAGTAGCTCCGGAAATCGGATATAACTTTAACGAAACATGGGCGTTAGGTGCTGAATTGGATTATTCACATGACTATAACGGAAGCTTATCAACAAATGCATTCTCTGTTGCTCCGTATATCCGTTGGTCTTATTATCAAAACGATGCCGTTCGTTTGTTCTTGGACGGAGCTGCTGCCATTGGTTTTGTGAAGGTAAAAGACGGAGATACCAGCAAGGCAGGACAGATTGGTTTTAGACCGGGTATTGCTGTAAAATTGAACGATCATTTCTCTTTTATTGCTAAATATGGTTTCTTGGGATACCGCAGAAATGTAAACACTCCCGGAGATTCTTTCGGTCTTAAACTTACTAGCGAAGATCTTTCAATCGGTTTCCACTACGCATTCTGATAGATAAGAAAAATCGAACAAAAAATAGGAAAGGGAGTTCCCAAAAATAGGGAATTCCCTTTCTTTATGTATAAACTCTATAATTTATGCACTTGTTAACGAAAAAGTTGTTTAATACAAATTACAATCATACAATTTGTATTGTTAAACAATGAGGTCATAAAGACTTTAAGTATTAATTTAAAACTTTAAAATTATGAAGAAGAGTATTTTGTTTGATTTTGTTT
>ENA-OQCB01000312-OQCB01000312.1-human-gut-metagenome-genome-assembly--contig:-NODE-312-length-23068-cov-7.631707_pt1 | contig 23068 bp, 19 predicted proteins | sample MGYA00242493_ERZ504568 | MGnify/ENA primary metagenome ERZ504568 (study PRJEB26092, sample SAMD00036229) | human gut metagenome | host: Homo sapiens | study: EMG produced TPA metagenomics assembly of...
TTCTGCCGGGCCGTGGAGGAGGCTAAGAAGACCAAAGGCCGTCCTTCCCTGATTCTTGCCGCCACCGTGAAGGGCAAGGGGGTTTCCTTTATGGAAGGAAAGAACACCTGGCACGGCAAGGCCATCAATGACAATGAATACGCACAAGCGAAAGCAGAATTAGGAGGTGCCAGATAATGGGAGAAAACATAGCAATCCGTGACGCTTACGGCGCAGCGCTTAAGGAGCTGGGAGAACAGAACAAGAAAATCGTGGGCCTGGAGGCGGATGTGGCTTCCTCCACAAAGAGCGGTATTTTTGGAAAGGCATTTCCGGAACGATATTTTAATGTGGGAATCAGCGAGCTGGATATGGTGTCCATGTCAGCCGGGTTTGCCAGGGAGGGACTGATTCCTTTTGTAAATACATTCGCGGTGTTCCTGACCACCAGAGGGGCAGACCCCATACAGAGCCTGATTGCCTATGACAAGCTGAACGTGAAGCTCTGCGGCACCTACTGCGGGCTTTCCGACTCCTATGACGGGGCCAGCCACCAGGCCATTACCGACCTGGCGTTTGTGAGAGCCATCCCCAATATGACGGTGATTACAGTGGCGGACGCGGTGGAGACCAAAAAGGCGGTATTTGCCATTGCGGACCATCAGGGCCCTGTATATTTAAGGCTCAGCCGCGCGGCAGCTCCCGTGTATTATTCTGAGGACATGAAATTTGAGATTGGCAAGGGCATAACGGTCAGGGACGGCAGGGATGTGACCATTATCACCACGGGAACCGTGCTGCACAAGGCCCTGGCAGCGGCAGAGCTTCTGGAAGCAAAGGGAATTCAAGCAAGAGTGGTGGATATGCATACCATCAAACCCATTGACGAGGAACTGATTATAGAATGCGCCAGAGAGACGGGCGCCATCGTGACAGTGGAGGAACACTCTGTCTGCGGCGGACTGGGAAGCGCTGTGGCGGAAGTCCTGGCAGAGCATATGCCTGTACCCATGACCCGTATCGGGGCCACTGACTTTGCGGAATCCGGGGATTACGAGCAGCTTTTGGTGAAATACGGCTATGGCCCGGAATCCATTGCGGAAAGGTGTGCGGAAGTGATAAAGCGCAAGTAGACACAGAAAAGTCAGGAGGGAAGGCGCGCCTATGGAACAATCCATGAGAAGGTTTATGAAGGTGGGAATCATTCTCCACGTATCCTACCCGCAGCTGGGAGGAGGCGATGGGCCCATCCTGGAATGTCTGGAGCGGATTTGCGGGGACGATTATTTTGAAGCCGTGGAGGTGGCCAGGATGAAGGACCCGCAGGTCCGCAAGCAGGCAGCGGAAATGATCCGCATGGCCCATATGGTGTCTGCTTACGGCGGCCAGTCCAGGACATTGTCGGCGGGACTGAACATCAATGATCTGGATGAGACCAGAAGGGCCATGGCCGTGGACACCCTGAAGGAAGGTATCGACGAGGCCTATGAGATGGGCTGCGCAGGCTTTTCCTTCCTGTCCGGCCGGTATGAAGAGGAACGGAAGGAGCAGGCATTTGAACAGCTGTTAAAATCCACCAGGGAGCTGTGCAGGCATGCGGAAAAGAAGGGGCAAATGCCCGTCTGCTGCGAGGTGTTTGACTACGACATTGACAAGAAGGCCCTCATTGGCCCGGCTGTTCTGGCTGCCCGCTATGCGGGGGAAATCCGGAAGGAGCATGGGAATTTCGGCCTGCTGGTGGATTTGAGCCATATTCCCATGATTCATGAGACCATTGAGGAAAGCATTCTTCCGGTGAAGGATTACATCATCCACGCCCATATGGGGAACACGGTAATCAAGAGCCCGGACTGCGAGGCTTACGGGGATAATCATCCCAGATTTGGATTCCCAAACAGTGAAAATGATGTGGAGGAGCTGGCTCATTATCTGAGGACCCTTAAGGAAATCGGATTTCTGGGTGAGAAGGACCGGCCTGTTGTAAGCTTTGAGGTGAAGCCCTGGAAGGACGAACCTCCCGAAGTGGTTATAGCAAATGCAAAACGTACCCTGAACCTGGCCTGGGAGCTGGTGTGACAAGGACCAGATGATACAGGACCTGCATTTGATATAGATATATTTGGAAATAAATGGAATTGAATCAAACAAGATTTGCAAACAGAAATAAGGAGGTATATAATAATGAAAGACCCAATTCAGAAATATTTTCAGGTAGGAACCATACAGTGGATGACCCATCCTCCGGTGAATTATCCCATACTGGATTCCGTTAAGACCATCTGCTGTGACGAATACTTCAGTGCCCTTGAGATAACCCACATCGAGGACCAGGAGACAAAGGACAAGGTAAGGGATATGCTGGCCCAGGGCCATATGAAGGTGTGCTACGGCGCCCAGCCCCGTCTGCTGGGACCCAAGCTTAACCCCAATGACCTGGACGAGGAAGGCAGGAAGAAGGCGGAGGCTGTCCTGATTGATTCCGTTGATGAGGCCCAGTACATGGGTGCAAAGGGAATTGCATTCCTGGCAGGAAAATGGGAACCGGAGACAAGGGACCAGGCATATGCCCAGCTGCTTAAGACCACCAGGGCTGTGTGCGGCTATGCCGCATCCAAGGGAATGATGGTGGAGCTGGAAGTCTTTGACTTTGACATGGATAAGGCTGCCCTCATCGGACCGGCTCCCTATGCGGCCAGGTTTGCTGCGGATATGCGCACCACCCACAACAATTTCGGCCTGCTGGTAGACCTTTCCCATTTCCCCACCACCTATGAGACTTCCAGGTTCGTGATTCAGACACTGCGTCCCTATATCACCCACCTGCACATCGGTAATGCGGTGGTGAAGGAAGGCTTTGAGGCATACGGCGACCAGCACCCAAGGTTCGGGTTCCCTGACAGTGCCAACGACACGGAGCAGCTTGTGGACTTCTTCACCGTGCTGAAGGAAGAAGGCTTCTTTAATAAAGATAATCCTTATGTATTGTCTCTGGAGGTAAAGCCGTGGGCGGATGAGGACGGAGATATCATACTGGCCAACACCAAGAGAGTCATCAACAGGGCCTGGGCGCTGGTAGAGGATTAAAGCGCGTCTGTGAAATCCTTGTGCCAAGAGCGGGCCGGACAGAGGCCTGTAAGAGCGAATAGAATAGAACAATCAGAAAACGGAGGAATAAACCATGAAAATCGTAGTTTTAGACGGGTATACAGAGAATCCAGGTGATTTAAGCTGGGAGGGACTTGAGAGGTTAGGGGATCTGACCGTATATGACAGGACTCCTGCTGACAAGATTGCAGAGCGGATTGGGGATGCCGAGGCGGTTTATACCAATAAGACCCCAATCAGCGCACAGCTCATCAAACAGTGCCCAAATTTAAAGTTCATCGGAGTGCTGGCTACGGGCTACAATGTGATTGATACAGCGGCAGCCAAGGCGGCAGGCGTGATCGTGTCCAACATTCCAACCTATGGTACGGATGCAGTGGCACAGTATGCCATTGCCCTTTTGCTGGAGCTGTGCCATCACATCGGGGAGCATTCTGACTGCGTAAAGGCAGGGGAGTGGACCCACAATGCCGACTGGTGCTTTTGGAAGCATCCACTGGTGGAGCTGGCCGGAAAGACATTTGGCGTCATCGGCTTTGGAAGGATTGGACAGGGTACAGCCAAAATCGCGGAGGCACTGGGCATGAAGGTGCTGGCGTATGACGAGTATCCCAACAAGGCGCTGGAAACAGACAACTGCAGATATGCTTCCCTGGATGAGCTTCTGGCACAGGCCGATGTCATCAGCCTTCACTGCCCGCTGTTCCCGTCTACAGAGGGAATCATCAATAAGGATTCCATTGCAAAGATGAAGGATGGAGTAAAAATCATCAATACCTCCAGAGGTCCTCTGATTGTGGAAAAAGACTTAAGAGAAGCGCTGGACAGTGGAAAAGTCAGCGGCGCAGCCGTGGACGTGGTATCCACAGAGCCTATCCGCGAGGACAATCCTCTTCTGGGCGCCAGGAATATGATTATTACACCGCATATTGCCTGGGCTCCCAAGGAATCCAGACAGAGACTTATGGACATTGCAGTGGATAATCTGAAACATTTTGTAGACGGAGCACCACAGAACGTGGTAAATAAATAGTAGGAAAGTCAGACAGCCTGCAGCGCGGGCCCATGACAGACGCCGGGCGGCAGAAACGGGCATGAGATTGCTTTGATTCCTCCCGGCGTATTTCCGTATTGGCGGATACGGAGCAGATACAGAGGGAAAGAGGGCATGAAATGGTAACAGTGCGGATGTTTATTCCATATATGAATATGAAGAGCAGGTTCGAGGCGGCAGTGAGCCGTCTGGAGCCTCAGGATGATGTCAAGGTGGAGCTTCTTCATGTATTCGGCACCCCGGAATCCCTGTCGCGGTACGGGGACGCCGACATTTTAGTGGCCAGAGGCATGACCTATGACCGTCTCAGGTATCTGTTTCCGGAGAAGCATGTGGTGGAGATACAGCTCTCCAGTTTTGATATACTGAAAGCCCTGATTTGCGCCAGACAGGAGTTCCATCCTAAAAAGATAGCCCTCTGTGTGCGGTATATGGATGATAGCGCTGTGTCCGAGCTGGAGAAATTGTGCCAGGCGGAGATTGCGTATTATACGGTCCATGACGAGGCATCCACTCTGGAGGCCATCCACAGGGCCAGGGCAGGCGGAGCCGACGTGTTCGTGGGTGCCGGAACCATGTGCGGACTGTGTGATAAGGAATCATTGAACCGGGTTCATATCCACACAAAGGATATAGCCATAGAGCAGGCCCTAAAGCAGGCCATGGATGCGGCCAGGACCATCAATATGGAGCGGGCCAGGTCCAAAATGACCAGCACCATCCTCAACACCAGCGCCGATGCCTTGATTGCTGTAAACGGCAGCGGGCTGATTCAGGCATTGAACAACCAGGCGTACCGCACCTTTGGGCTTTCCTCCCAGGCTGACTACACAGGCCGTCCCGTGGAGGAGGTCTGCCCTGCCCTTAAGTGGAAGCATGTGGTGGAGACCGGACGGGAACGGGAGGAGGTTATCCAGTGGAAGGACAGGAAACTGTACACGGAATACAGGCCCGTACTGGTGGACAAGATGGGAAAGGGCGCCATCATTGTTGCCCGCTACACCGAGCAGATTATTGAGGCAGAAACTAAAATCCGGCAGAGCCTTGCGAAACAGGGACTTACGGCCAAGTATTCCTTTGACGATATCATTGGAAGCAGCCCTGCCATACGGGAGAATATCCTTATGGCAAAGCGTTACAGCCGGGTGGATTCCAATGTGCTGATTGTGGGTGAGACAGGAACCGGCAAAGAACTTTTCGCTCACAGCATCCACCGGGAGAGCAGGCGCAGCGCGGAACCATTTGTGGCGCTGAACTGTGCGGCCCTGCCTGAAAACCTGCTGGAGAGCGAGCTCTTTGGATATGAACCCGGAGCCTTTTCCGGGGCGTCTAAAAATGGTAAGACGGGCCTTTTTGAACTGGCCCATAAGGGAACCATTTTTCTGGATGAAATCGGGGAGATCCCCATATCGCTCCAGGCAAAGCTTTTGAGAGTGCTTCAGGAAAGGGAAATCCGCCGTATCGGCAGCAACCGGGTACAGCCGGTGGATGTGCGTGTTATTTCCGCTACCAATATAAATATTGAGGAAAAAATCCGGGAAGGACAGTTCCGCGCCGACCTGTATTACCGCCTTAACCTGTTGGACATTACCATCCCGCCGCTCAGGGAACGGGGAGACGATATCCGGGAAATGGTGGATTTCTATCTGACCCGTTTTGCCTGTGAGATGGGAAAGCCCATCCCCAGACTGTCAAGGGAGGCAGTGGATTTGATGACCCATTACGGCTGGCCCGGCAATGTGCGGGAGCTGCGCAACATCTGCGAGCGTCTGATTGTGCTCAGCGATACTACGGAAATCGGACTCAGGGAAATACAGATGCTAAAGATATTCCGGAAAAAAGAAGGCCCTCCGCCAGGCGCAGAGACGCCTGCAAAGGAACAGGTCCTGCCGGAAACCGGGATTGTGTATGCCAATTTAAAGCCCAGAAAGAAAAAGCAGGATATAGCAAAGGAGCTGGGGGTCAGCAGGACGACCTTGTGGCGTATGGAGAAGATGGCGCGGGAACAGAAGAAACAGTGATGTCTATTGACAGAAATTCCTTTGGGAGATATGCTTACAATATCAGGAAAAACCAAAAGAATAAAGTTGAGAGGTGGAGACATGAGGATAGCACTGATAAATGAGAACAGCCAGGGAGTCAAGAATGGCATGATTTACAATTCCTTAAAGAAAGTGGCAGACCAGTACGGCTTTGAGGTGGACAACTACGGCATGTACACCGCGGAGGATGAGGCACAGATCACCTATGTACAGGCAGGTATTCTGGCAGCAGCCATACTGAACGGAAAGGCAGCGGATTATGTGATTACGGGCTGCGGCACGGGCGAAGGAGCCATGCTGGCCTGCAATTCGTTCCCTGGCGTGATTTGCGGCCATGTGGAGGATGCGCTGGACGCCTATACATTTGCCCAGATTAACGATGGGAACGCCATTGCCATTCCTTTTGCCAAGGGATTTGGCTGGGGCGGCGATCTGAACCTGGAATATATATTTGAGAAGCTGTTCTGCGAGCCTTCCGGCCAAGGATATCCCAGAGAAAGGGCTGTTCCGGAGCAGAGAAACAAGCGGATCCTGGATGATGTGAGAAAGGCAGCTTTCAGGGAGGACCTGGTGGAAATCTTTAAAGGACTGGACCAGGAGCTGGTCAGAGGCGCGTTTGCGGGAGAGAAGTTCGGGGAACTGTTCTTCGGGAAATGCAAAGATGAGAGGCTGGCTGCTTATATCAGGGAACTGATTGGATAAAAACTATATGGAAGAAGATGGGACAAGCCGCTTTGCGAACGCAGGGCGGCTTGTTCCGTTGTGTATTTCAGGGGAGCGTCAGCTTTACGCTCAGAATACGCGTCAGGGACTGGTCGATGCGTTCCTCTGTCAATTCTCCTGTTTTTACCGCATTCAGCACTCCGCCGTAAGCTTCCCTAAAGTCAGCGGGCATGAGGAGCAGGTCAGCGCCTGCCTGCAGGGCCATGACAGCGGTCTGGTCCGGTGGATAATTGTCCTGGACGGCCCCCATATTAAGGGCATCGGTTATGATGATTCCTTTATAGCCCATTGTCTCCCGCAGGTATCCTGTGAGCACCTGAGGGGACAGGGAGGACGGTGTGTCATCTCCTGTAATCCGGGGCATCGAGATATGGCCTGCCATGATGAAGGGCGTGTTGTCCTGAATCAGGCCGGCAAAGGGAACCAGCTCCGCCTGTTCCAGTTCATCCCATGTCTTATAGGTATAGGCAAAACCCTTATGGCTGTCTCCTTGCGTGGCCCCGTGGCCCGGAAAGTGTTTGGGGGTCCCATAGACGTGATGTTCTTCCAGACCCTTCATGTAGGCTTTCGTCATCTGTGTTACCAGAACCGGATCCGAACCAAAGGAACGGTCCAGCACAACGGTATTGTCCGGATTGGTCAAGACATCCGCATCCGGTGCAAGGTCCAAATTGATTCCAAGTTCTTCCAGATACTCTCCGATGACAGAACCTGCCTCGTATGCCCTGGAGATATCCCTGCTCTTTCCTATTTCGGCCATGGTATCCACCTTGGGCAGATCAAAGCCTTCGTGATTTGCAATGCGGGCCACCTTACCGCCTTCCTCGTCAATGGAGAGGAACAGAGGGAGCTGGTTAAGCCCGGCAGCCAATTCCTGGGTCCTGGCTGTCATGGTTTTAAGCTGTTTGGGGTTTTGCAGGTTTTGGGGAAAATAGATAAGCCCGGCCACCGGGTATTCCTGCAATGCCTTGTATGTGGCATCCCCTGCCTGGGTCACGGTCTGAAAGCCGGTGAGGGCTTCCGGGGTGATGATGAAGAGCTGGGCCGCCTTCTGTTCCAGAGACATTTGGCTGATTATAGTCCGGATGTTTGTGTTATCAATATTGGTCTTATTCCATTGATTTCCCTTATCCGGCCGGTTCTCTTCATTTGGGGAATCTCCTGCCCTGTCTCCGCTGCCGGCAATTTTCTGTGAGACACTTGTCCCGGCCGGACGCTGGGAATCAGCGCTGTCAGCCCGGATTTTAAATAGGATGGCGGCGAGAATTACAGCAGACACCAGCCCTGCCGCCGTGATATAAAACCACTTGATTCCTTTTTGGTTTCTTTTCTTTCGGGAATGTTTTCTGGTTGTCAAGTTTGTCCTCCTTTTTGAACTTGATTCATACCATCACCTTTTGTATAGAGTATACCAAATTTGAGCTGATTTTTCTTCCCCACAAACAGAGAATTTCCTGCGCTGGTAAATTTATCCCTGTCCGGGAATACCGAAAAACTGTATTTACAAAGATAACAATATGAGTAAAAGTGATATTATAGCATTGTATGAAGAAATCGTGGAATACTAGAAACTGAATTTTTAAGCAGATTCCGGCACAGCCCGCACCCGGGGGACCAGGGTTCTACTGGGGCTGCTGCTTGAGACGGCAGGCGTTTCTGAAGAGGCTGTGGCGGGTATTGCCACCTTCATGACCATGGCCTGTGTGCTGGTGGTCCAGCCCGGATTTTCGGGGTAAGGGATTTGATTGTCAAAGCCATACCCAAGAACATAAAGGTGGCCATCGGGTCGGCAATCGGTTTTTACATTGCCTACCTGGGATTTAAAAATTTGGGCATCGGCATCTTTACCAATGGAATCGGAATGGGGAATTTCATGGAACCGGCCATATTCATCGCCCTGCTGGGACTGATCCTCATAGCCATCCTGACGGCATACAGGGTCAAGGGCGCCATTCTCACCGGCATCATCACAGTCACTGTGATGGGAATTCCTCTGGGTGTGACCACCCTGCCGGATACCTTTATCAAGATGCCGGATTTTTCATCCTGGGGAAACATTGTGTTCTCCTTTGACTTCAAAGGACTGTTGTCCTTCCAGGCCATCATATATGTGTTCATTGCCTTTTGCGGGGACTTTTTCTCCACATTGGGAACCGTGCTGGGAGCGGCCGGCAAGGCAGGTATGCTGGACGAGGACGGGAACATGCCCGGAATGCCCATGAGTATATTGAGAGTTCTATGATGACACCCGGAAATTTCACAAAGGCAGTGATTCCCAAGGGAACCACCACGGTCATCACGGATCCCCACGAGATTGGCAATGTGTGGGGTATTGAGGGAGTGCGGTACATGCACGAGGCTTCACAGGACCTTCCCATGCGCCAGCTGATAGATATACCCAGCTGTGTGCCGGCCGTGCCTGGTCTGGAGCATGCAGGCGCCGAGTTTGGGCCGGAGGCGATAGAGGAACTGGCAAAGCTGGAGCGCGTGGTGGGGCTGGCGGAAGTCATGGATTATCTGGATGTGATTCATGGCGGCGACCGTATGATGGACATTATCAGGACAGCTGAGGATCACGGCTTATACCTCCAGGGCCATGCCCCGTTTGTGGAGGGAAGGATGCTGTCCGCCTATCTGTGCCGCGGTCCTAATACCTGCTACGAGTCCAGGACAGCGGAGGAAGCCGTGGAAAAGATGAGAAGCGGCATGCGGGTGGACGCCAGGGAGGCGGATGATATCCTCCACAACGGCCACATCAATGATGTGGTCAGGGCAGCCATAAGATACTGTATGGAACCGGTGGCGGCCATCAAGAGCGCCACCCTGAACTCGGCAGGGGAGGCCGGATTGCAGAATCTGGGCGCGATTGCGCCGGGATACGCGGCGGATATGCTTCTGGTAGATGATTTGAGGGAACTGACGCCCAGCCATGTGTTCTATGGAGGTAAACTGGTAGCACTTTACCATCCGCCCGCCCGTATCCCGGGGAAAGGTAAAGGTCAACCTGATGAAATACTATGACATGAATCTTTCCACCACGGATATCGTGTGTGAGGAGGTCTGTGTTAAGGGCGGAAGAATCGATATAAGCGGGGATGGGGACCTGAAGTTTGTGGCAGTGGTTAACCGCTATGAGGGCAATGAGAACATAGCCCTGGGCCTGGTGCAGGCGACTGCAAAACGGATAGTGCCGCTGTTCGCGCAATTATGTAAAAAGCAATAAACGAACCCCGCTGCCAATAAAGTATCAATCAATGGATACCTTTATTGGTCGGCGGGGTTTTGTCATGCTCTGATTCAGTACATTATTTGATGCATCTTATGGTTTCCATGCACCATCTTATCATGCACCATCTTATCATACACCATCTTATGTATGGGACATGGTTCCCAGACAGGGGCTGTAGGCAGTCACAGGACGCCTTCCGTTTCCGCGGTCCTCCCTGGAACTCTCTGCTTTCAGGTTTTTCTGGGCTGTGGCCAGCATCAGCTTGATTCTGTTCAGCTGGTTTACCTCGCTGGCGCCAGGATCATAGTCAACGGCAATGATATTGGACTGGGGGTAATTCCGGCGCAGCTCCTTGATGACGCCCTTTCCCACGATGTGGTTGGGCAGGCATCCAAAGGGCTGGGTACAGATGATGTTGTTCACACCGCTGTGAATCAGCTCCAGCATTTCGCCGGTCAGGAACCATCCCTCGCCGGTCTGGTTGCCCAGGGATACAAAGCCCTTTGCCATCTGGGCCAGTTCGTTGATGGCTGACGGAGGCGTGAAATGCATACTGGCCGTCAGTTCCTTCCTGGCTGTCCTGCGGAAATACTCCAACAGGGCAATTGCCGCGTTGCACAGTCTGGCAGTGGATTTCCTGGAGCCCAGGTGATCGGCCTTAAAGTTGCTGTTGTAGAAGGAATACAGCAGGAAATCCATCAAATCCGGCATCACTGCCTCGGCGCCCTCGGATTCCAGCAGCTCCACAATGTGGTTGTTGGCCAAAGGTGAGAATTTCACCAGGATTTCACCTACAATGCCCACCTTTGGCTTCTTTACATCCAGCCTTGGGAGAGCGTCGAAATCCCGGATGATTCCCTTTATATTGCGTCCGAATTCTATCATGGCCGCGTTTTTCTTGGACAGGGAGGCAATGCAGCGGGCCTTCCATTTCTCATGCAGGGCATCGGCACTGCCCGGCTCCGCCTCATAGGGCCGGGTGGCATAGAGCACCCGCATGAAGATATCGCCGTAAACAATGGCCTGCATGGCCTTTGTCAGCAGCGGCACGGTGAAGGTAAAGCCGGGATTGGTCTCCATGCCGTTGGCATTGACAGAGATAACTGGTATCTGGGGCATTCCCGCCTTTTCCAGGGCCCTGCGGATGAAGCCGATGTAGTTGGATGCGCGGCAGCCGCCGCCGGTCTGGCTCATGAGGACAGCCGTGTGGTCCAGGTCATATTTACCTGACAGCAGGGCGTCCATGATTTGTCCGATGACAATGAGGGACGGGTAGCAGGCGTCGTTATTTACATATTGGAGTCCCACGTCCACGGCGTTGCGGTTGTGGTTCTGCAATACTTCAATCTTATATCCAAAGGAGCGGATAGCCGGCTCCAGCAGGTCAAAATGAATGGGCGACATCTGTGGACAGAGAAGGGTGTAATCCTTTTTCATCTCCTTGGTGAACATTACGCGGTGATAGGCGCTGGACACCACCCTGCGCTCAAAATGTCTCTGGTCCCTTACCTTTATGGCTGCAATGAGGGAGCGGATTCGTATTCTGGCAGATCCCAGGTTATTGACCTCGTCAATCTTTAATACCGTATAAATCTTGCCGGAACGGGTCAGGATATCAGCCACCTGGTCCGTGGTCACTGCATCCAGCCCGCATCCAAAGGAGTTGAGCTGAATCAGATCCAGATTATCCTGGGTCTTTACAAAGCTGGCAGCCGCGTAAAGACGGGAGTGGTACATCCACTGATCCGTCACTACCAGAGGCCGTTCCACCCTGCCCAGATGGGATACGGAGTCCTCGGTGAGGACGGCAAATCCGTAAGAGGCAATCAGCTCCGGTATGCCGTGGTGAATCTCAGGGTCCACATGGTAGGGCCTTCCGGCCAGGACAATGCCTCTCTTTCCGTGTTCCTTCAGCCAGGCCAGAGTCTCCTCGCCCTTTTTCTTCAAATCATCGCGGGAGGCAGCCAGTTCCTGCCAGGCGGCATGGGAGGCCATCCTGACTTCGGCAGCCGGAATCTGGAATGTTCTGGAAAATTCCTTTACAAGTGCATCGGTGAGTATCTCCTCATTGGTAAAGGCCATAAAGGGATTCATGAAACGCACGTTTTCCTCGGCCAGCGCCTCCACGTTATTTTTAATATTTTCCGCGTAGGAGGTGACCATGGGACAGTTGTAGTGGTTGCCTGCGTCCGGGCTCTCATTGCGCTCATAAGGGATGCAGGGGTAGAAGATGAACTTTACGCCCTGTTTGATGAGCCAGGTCACATGTCCGTGCACCAGCTTGGCCGGATAGCATTCGGATTCGCTGGGGATGGATTCGATTCCCAGCTCATAGAGCTGCCTGGTGGACTGGGGAGACAGCACCACATGGTAGCGCAGCTTCCTAAAGAACACAGCCCAGAAGGGGAAGTTCTCATACATGTTGAGCACCCTTGGAATGCCCACCGTACCGCGGTCCGCCTGGTCCAGGGGAAGGGATTCGTAGTCAAACATCCGATGATACTTGTAATCAAACAGGTTGGGAATCTCTTTCTTGGCTTTTTCAAGGCCGAGTCCCCTCTCACAGCGGTTGCCTGAGATAAAGCGGCGTCCGCTTCCAAACTGGTTGATGGTCAGCACACAGTGGTTGTTGCAGCCCTTGCAGCGTGTCATGGAGGTGCTGTACTTAAGGCCGATGATTTTCTCAAGGGAGAGCATGGAGGTCTCCGGTTCATCAGCCATGTGATAGCGCTCCCTGGCAATGAGGGCAGCGCCAAAGGCGCCCATGATGCCTGCGATGTCCGGGCGCACGGCCTGGCATCCCGATATTTTTTCAAAGCTTCTGAGCACGGCATCGTTGTAGAAGGTGCCTCCCTGGACCACCACGTGGTCTCCAAGGTCGGAAGCATTTGTAATCTTAATTACCTTAAATAATGCGTTTTTGATGACGGAATAAGCCAGACCCGCGGAAATGTCGGCCACGGTGGCTCCTTCCTTCTGGGCCTGTTTTACATTGGAATTCATGAATACCGTGCAGCGGGTGCCCAGGTCAGTGGGATTTTCCGCAAACAGAGCCTCCCTGGCAAAATCTTCCACACTGTAGTTCAGGCTCCTGGCAAATGTCTCGATAAAGGAACCGCAGCCGGAGGAGCATGCCTCGTTGAGCTGTACGCTGTCCACCGTGCCGTCCTTAATCTTGATACATTTCATGTCCTGGCCGCCGATGTCCAGGATACAGTCAACATCCGGCTCAAAGAAGGCGGCCGCATAGTAGTGGGATATGGTCTCCACCTCGCCCTCATCCAGCATCAGCGCTGCCTTTAACAGGGCTTCGCCGTAACCGGTGGAACAGGAGTACGCGATGCGGGCGGTTTCAGGCAGCTGTTCCTTTATCTCACGTATAGCCCGGATGGCGGTGGCCAGGGGACTTCCGTTGTTATTATCATAGAAACGGTACAGCAGTGTGCCGTCCTCGCCTACCAGGGCGGCCTTGGTGGTGGTGGAGCCGGCGTCAATGCCCAGGTAGCAGCATCCCTCATAGGAGGCCAGGTCGCCGCTTTTAACATGGTTGCTGGCATGACGGGCGCAGAACCGATCATAGTCTGCCCGGTCCTTAAAGAGGGGCTCCATGCGCTTGACCTCAAAATCCATCTTAATGCCTGAGGACAGTTTCTGAATCAGAGTCTCCAGGGGTACGGCCGCCTGGTTATCCAGGGGATTCATGGCTGCTCCCACGGCCGCGAAGAGGTGGGAGTGGTCCGGTGCGATAACCTGCTCCGGCGTCAGGCGGAGCGTACGGATGAAGCTTTCCCGAAGCTGAGGCAGGAAGTGGAGGGGACCGCCTAAAAATGCCACATTTCCCCGAATAGGCTTGCCGCAGGCCAGACCGCTGATGGTCTGATTGACCACGGCCTGGAAAATGGAGGCGGCCAGGTCCTCCCTGGTGGCACCCTCATTGATAAGGGGCTGTATATCGGATTTCGCAAACACACCGCAGCGGGCCGCAATGGGGTAGATGGCTTTATAATGTTCCGCATAATCGTTAAGGCCGGGGGCGTCTGTCTGCAGCAGGGCAGCCATCTGGTCAATAAAAGAACCGGTGCCTCCCGCGCAGATTCCGTTCATTCTCTGGTCGATGCCTCCGGTGAAATAAATGATTTTTGCGTCCTCGCCCCCCAGCTCGATGGCGACATCGGTCTGCGGAGCGAAGTCCAAAAGCGCGGAGGCAACGGCCACCACCTCCTGGACAAAGGGAACCTCCAGACGGGAGGAGAGCGTGAGTCCTCCGGAACCGGTTATGACAGGGATTACCTGAATGGGGCCGGTTATCTCACGGGCTTTTTTTAAAAGTCCCGCCAGAGTTTCCTGTATATTGGCATAATGGCGTTCATAATCGGAGAATACTATATGGGAAGCCTGATTTAACAGTGCTGCTTTGACGGTTGTGGAACCGATATCGATTCCCAGCGTAAGGGTATTTGTATGTAATTTCATATATGCGGGGTTTTACCCTGACCTCCTTTGTAACTTGACGGCTGTTCTGCCATGTCATGGAGAAAAACCATGTCCGGCAGTACTGGGGGACCGAAAAGCTGTTTTACATGTATCATAATACAGTTTCATGGAGAATACTGTGACTTATGCAACAAATTCCGGCATTGGGATGCTGGATATTCATAGTAGAGTTTAACACAAAAAAAGTATAAATACAATTGGGGACAGGCGTTAAAAAATCGTGAAGAAATGGCGAAAATTGTGCATGTTTCTGCGGGTCCCATTATACTGTTCAGGTAAAATTTATGTATTCTCCCTGAAAAATATTCGGTATAATATAAAATGGAAGGCTATTTCATTTGACAAAAGCGGGGGCAGTCACTATAATGAGAACGTATAATTTCAAAATGGGGGAGAGTTCGCATGATACGGATTTTTAAGACCGAAGACGGTGCTATGCACGAAAAGGAAGAGATGCAGCCTGGCTGCTGGATTGCGTTAACAAACCCTACAGCCTCAGAAATCATTGACATCGCAGATACCTATCAGATTGACCCGGACCATTTGCGGGCGCCTCTGGATGAGGAGGAACGGTCCCGTATAGAGGTGGAGGATGAATACACCCTGATTCTGGTGGACATTCCTTCCATAGAGGAGCGCAACGGCAAGGACTGGTTTGTCACCATCCCTCTGGCTATCATCACCACCAAGGATGTGCTGATTACGGTCTGCCTGGAGGAGACGCCTGTGCTCACTTCCTTTATGGACGGAAGAGTGAGGGATTTCCACACCTTCATGAAGACCAGGTTTATCCTGCAGATTCTCTATAAAAATGCCACCCAGTTCCTGCAATACCTCCGAATCATTGATAAGAAGAGCGAAGTCATTGAGCGCAAGCTCCACCAGTCCCAGAAGAACGAGGAACTGATTGAGCTTTTGGAGCTGGAGAAGTCCCTGGTTTACTTTACCACGTCCCTTCGTTCCAACGAGGTGGTGCTGGAGAAGCTGCTGCGCATTGAAAAGATAAAGAAGTACCCGGAGGACACGGACCTGCTGGAGGATGTAATCGTGGAAAACAAGCAGGCCATTGAGATGGCGAACATATACAGTGGAATCCTGAGCGGCACCATGGATGCATTTGCTTCCGTCATCTCCAACAATCTGAATATTGTCATGAAGTTTCTGGCTACCGTTACCATCGTGCTGTCCATACCAACCATGATAGCCAGCTTCTACGGCATGAACGTAAACTCACATGGCATGCCTTTCGCGGACAGTCCCTATGGATTTGCCATTGTTCTGGGCCTGACCCTGCTGCTGTCACTGTTTGTTGCGTATATATTTAATAAGAAAGACCTGTTTTGATTTAAAACATACAGGCAAATGAAAAGGATGATAGGATGAGATTTTTTAATAAGCTTGAGCGCAGGTTTGGCAAATATGCCATCCACAACCTGATGTATTACATCATCATTATGTATATCATGGGTTTTGTCATGATGTACATGGACCCCATGTTCTTTACCCGGTACCTGAGCCTGGATGCGGAGGCCATTCTTCACGGACAGGTCTGGAGGCTGGTGACATTTCTGCTGTACCCGCCCACACTGAGCCCCTTCTGGATTATATTTGCGGCGCTCATGTACTATTCACTGGGCCGTTCCCTGGAGGCGGTGTGGGGAGCGTTCCGCTTTAACGTGTTCTTTTTTATGGGAGCCATCGGCATCATACTTGCCGAGTTTATTGTATACTTTATCTGGGGATGGGATATGCACCTTAACACCTCTTACCTGAGTATGTCCATATTCCTGGCTTACGCGGTGATGTTCCCGGAGGAATACTTTTATATTTACTTTATACTTGCCATCAAGGCCAAATGGCTGGCGCTGTTTGACGCCTTTTTCCTGGTATTCGGGTTCGTATATGGCAGCTTACCCCAGCGAATCGCCATTTTCCTGTCCCTTGCCAACTTCATCATTTTCTTCCTGATGACAAAGGACTTTAAGAAATACAGCCCAAAGGAAGTAAAGCGCAAGCAGGATTTCAAGGTAAAGACCATGCGGCCCGTAAACCGCACCCACCACAAGTGCGCGGTCTGCGGCAGGACCGACGAGGAAAGTCCCGGCATGGAGTTCCGCTATTGTTCAAAATGTGAAGGCAGCTATGAGTACTGCATGGATCATTTATATACACACCAGCACGTGAAAAAATCGGATTCCCCCAAATCATGATTCCGTCTTTCACGTCTGAATCTGCCGTTACACTATTAACTTTCAATTAACTCTCACAATTTTATGGAGGAAGAAACATGAAAAAAACCAAGATTATCTGTACCATGGGCCCCAATACCAGCGACAAAAACATTATGATGGAGCTTGCCAGGAATGGTATGGATGTGGCCCGTTTTAACTTTTCACACGGGGACTACAACGAGCATCAGGGACGCCTGGAGCTGTTAAAGGAAGTGCGCAAGGAGCTGGATATTCCGGTCGCAGCGCTCTTGGATACCAAGGGACCGGAGATCCGTACCGGACAGCTTAAGGACGGCAAAAAGGTGACTTTGAAGGAAGGCCAGACCTATACCCTGACCACCAGGGAGCTGGTAGGTGACGATACCATCGGCTATATCAATTACAGCGGACTGAATGAGGATGTTGCCGCGGGCAACCGGATTCTCATTGACGACGGACTGATTGAGCTGGAAGTGCGCCAGGTGAAGGATACAGACATTGTCTGTGAGGTCATCAACGGAGGAGAGCTGGGAGAGAAGAAGGGCGTCAATGTGCCCAATGTAAAGATTAAGCTTCCGGCCCTGACGGATAAGGACAAAGAGGATATCCGTTTTGGAATCAGGCAGGGCTTTGACTTCATCGCGGCATCCTTTGTACGTACAGCTGACTGTATTAAGGAAATCAAGGCCATGCTGGATGAGCAGGGTTCCAGTATGAAGGTTATTGCAAAGATTGAGAACGCGGAGGGCATCGAGAACCTGGACGCCATCATCGAGGCAGCGGACGGCATCATGGTGGCCAGAGGCGACATGGGCGTGGAGATACCGGCTGAGAAGGTTCCCCATATCCAGAAGAAGATTATACGCAAGTGCAACGAGGCATGTAAAATCGTTATCACAGCCACCCAGATGCTGGATTCCATGATCCGCAATCCCAGACCTACCAGAGCTGAGGTGACGGACGTTGCCAACGCGGTGTATGACGGCACGGACGCGGTGATGCTTTCAGGCGAGACAGCCATGGGCAAGTATCCGGTGGACGCACTTAAAATGATGGTGTCCATTGCCCTGGAGACAGAGAGGCATCTGGACTATGCGGGATACCGCCAGAGGAAGGTGACAGAGCAGAACATGAAGAATGTTTCAAACGCAGTGTGCTTTGCCTCTGTGTCAACCGCCCATGACCTGGATGCGGATGTGATTATTGCTCCCAGCATCACAGGCTTTACCACCCAGATGCTCTCCAAGTGGAGACCGGGTGCCAGAATCATCGGCATGTCCCCCAGCATGGCCACCGTCCGCCAGATGCAGCTTCAGTGGGGCGTGGTACCGGTTTGGTCACGCAGGGCAGAATCCACGGATGAACTGATCGAGAATTCTGTGGAAGAGCTTAAGGACAGAGGACTTGTGGAGGAGGGCGAACTGGCTGTCATCACAGCCGGAGTCGTAACCTACGCAAGACGCCACGAGGCAGCCACCCAGACCAATATCATGAGAGTCATTAATATCGAATAAAAACACTGGACAAGGAAGTCTGTCCGGGAGTACAATTGAACATATTGTACTTCCTGACAGGCTTTTTGCGCAAAAAGGGAAAGGAGACACATACATAATGGATAAGAAGCCATTCGTAACACTGGAACAATTAAGGGAGATTGAGAAGACATACCCCACGCCCTTTTATATTTACGATGAGAGGGGAATCAGGGAGAATGCCGCCAGGCTTAAGCAGGCGTTTTCCTGGAACAAGGGATATAAGGAATATTTTGCGGTCAAGGCCACGCCCAATCCATTCCTGTTAAATATACTGAAGGACATGGGATGCGGCACGGACTGCTCATCCATGACAGAGCTTATGATGTCCAGGGCATGCGGCTTTTCCGGCCCCGACATCATGTTTTCCTCCAACGATACGCCGCCTGAGGAATTTGCTTATGCAAAAAAGCTGGGAGCTATCATTAACCTGGACGACATCACCCATATACAGTGCCTGGAGGAGACTTTGGGACATATTCCGGAGACCATCAGCTGCCGTTTTAATCCGGGCGGCCTGTTTAAAATCAGCAATGACATCATGGACAATCCCGGAGACTCCAAATACGGAATGACCACAGAGCAGATTGGACAGGCATTTAAGATTCTGAAGGAAAAGGGCGCAAAGCATTTCGGCATACATGCGTTCCTGGCCAGCAATACGGTGACCAATGAATATTACCCCATGCTGGCAAAGATTCTGTTTGAGCTGGCTGTTAAACTGAAGGAGGAGACAGGCGTCCATATCGCATTCATCAATCTGTCCGGCGGCATCGGGATACCCTACCGTCCGGACCAGGAGCCCAATGATATCCTGATAATCGGTGACGGCGTAAGGAGAGTCTATGAGGAGATTCTGGTTCCGGCCGGCATGGAGGATGTGGCTCTGTGCACAGAGCTGGGGCGTTTTATGATGGGGCCCTACGGCGCTCTGGTCACAAAGGCCATCCATGAGAAACACACTTATAAGGAGTATGTGGGCGTGGATGCCTGCGCCGTGAATCTGATGCGGCCGGCCATGTACGGCGCTTATCATCACATCACTGTTATGGGACGGGAGGATGAGCCCTGCACCCGCATGTATGATGTGGTAGGTTCCCTGTGCGAGAACAATGATAAGTTTGCCATTGACCGTATGCTTCCGGAAATCAGAAAGGGAGACCTTCTGTTTATCCACGATGCGGGCGCCCACGGATTTGCCATGGGATATAATTATAATGGCAAGCTGAAATCAGCAGAGCTTCTGTTAAAGGAGGACGGCACGGTGGAGATGATCCGCAGGGCAGAAACTCCTGAGGATTACTTTGCTACCTTTGATTTTTGTGATATACTGAGGGATATTGAATGATGAATGAAGATGCATCAGGTATGCCCGGGAGCCCCGGCGCACTGCAGAAGGCAGTCTGCCGGGGCTTTGCTGCGGTTTGAATGTCCATGACAAGGAGGTATGAGGATGGTAAAGATTGGTTTTATAGGAATGGGCAATATGGGAAACGCCATTTTGAACGGGCTTCTCAAGACACATGGACCGGAGGAGATGATATTTTCAGCGGCCCGCCAGGATAAAATGGAGGCAGTGACAGTCAGGACAAAGGTGCCCCATGCCTGTTCCAACAGGGAGTGTGCAGAAGCGGTAAAGTATCTGATACTGGCAGTAAAGCCCCAGTATTTTGACGCGGTGTTTTCGGAGATAAGGGATGTGGTAACACCGGAGCAGGTGGTGGTATCCCTGGCGCCCGGCATCACCATTTCCAATATCACGGAACGCCTGGGAGGAAATGTGCGGGTGGTAAGAGCCATGCCCAACACACCTGCCATGCTGGGAGAAGGCATGACCGGCGTGTCCTATGGGGAAGCATCCTATACAGAGGAGGAAAAGGAGACCATCCGGGACATCTTTTCCTCCTGCGGAAGGGTGGAACTGGTGGAAGAACGGCTTATGGATGCAGTTGGCTGCGTCAGCGGCAGTTCACCGGCTTTTGTGTACATGTTCATTGAGGCGCTGGCTGACAGCGGGGTCAAATACGGCCTTCCCAGAAAGACAGCCTATGCCATGGCGGCCCAAACTGTGCTTGGAAGCGCGAAAATGATTCTGGAGACAGGTAAGCATCCGGGGCAGTTGAAGGATGAGGTGTGTTCCCCCGGCGGCACCACCATCGCAGGTGTATCTGCTCTGGAGGAGTATGGCCTGAGAAATGCGGTCATCAAGGCGGCGGACGCCTGCTATGAGAAGACCCGGCGCATGAAATAGGATAATGATATCAAATCATAACAGAGAGGAAGGTACAGACATGGAAGATAAAGAAAAGAATACGCAGATACCGGTTATACGGCTGGACCGACAGCTTAAATATGAGGGAAACATTCTTAAAATATATGAGGACAGGGTCCTGGCAAACGGCCATGAGGCAAGGTGGGATTTCATCCATCACGACGGCGCCGCGGCTGTCCTGCCCGTTGCTGACGATGGAAAAATCCTTATGGTGCGCCAGTACCGCAATGCTCTGGACCGTTATACCCTGGAGATTCCGGCAGGCAAGCTGGATGAGCCGGGAGAGCCAAAGGTGGAGTGCGCGTTCCGGGAGCTGGAGGAGGAGACCGGATACAGAGTGGAGTCACCGGAGAACCTGGAGTATCTTATGAGCCTTACCACGACTGTTGCGTTCTGCGATGAGGCCATTGACATATTCGTGGCCCACAACCTGATACCATCCCATCAGCATCTGGACGAGGATGAGGTGATCAATGTGGTTCCATGCAGCCTGGAGGAACTGGAGGACATGGTATACACAGGAAAGATTACGGACGGCAAGACCATTGCCGCCATTATGGCCTATGCCAGAAAATACCGTTCTGAGGATAAGAAGGACAGTATGGTGCGGGGCTAAGTCATAAACCATGAATTTCTGTCATACAGTAGTGGGGGAGAAGCTGCAGCGGATATGTTTCTTACCTGTAAACTGGGACAGGAGGATGATACATGGGAATGAGGTGGTTTAGGCTGCGTCTGGGAACGCTCACCTATGAGGACTGGCTGTTGTTCTGCTTTGTGTCAGGGATTTTTTGCGGTACGGCAGCCGCGCTGGCATTTGGCGGTCCTACGGTGCAGGGGTGTATCCTGGGGGCAGCGGGCTCCTTCGGAGGCGGAAACAGGGGAGTGAGGGAATTTATGACCGTATTCAGGCAGAGAGCGTTGGAAACCTGCGGCGGCTGGCTGGTCGGAATCACGGTGTGCAGCCAGATGCTGTTTGGGTTCCTGACCTTTTATGCGGGGATGAGTCTGGCAGTGGTGCTGTCCGTGCTGACCATCCGCAAGGGACTTTTGGGAATCGCCGCATTTTTATGTACGGTCCTGCCCCATGGCCTGGTCTATCTCCTGGTGTGGTACGTGCTGTCAGGCTGGTCCGGACAGATGCAGAAAAAGCTCCATATCCTGCCGGGACTTCTGCTGTTAATCATCACCGGCGCCGGGGCGTTTCTGGAGGTTTTCGTTTCACCCTTCCTGTGGGGGATTTTTGGATAACGGAGCACAGGACACAAAGGATAAGTGGGGGAAGTGAATATGGATTGGCTGTTGTTTGCTTTCGGTTCAGCCGTGTTGCGCGGGCCTGACTGCCGTCCTATCGAAAATCGGCGTCAGGGATACGGACTCGGATTTGGCTACCGCGGTCCGTACCGCAGTGGTTCTTGTGTTTTCGTGGATTATGGTGTTCCTTACCGGAACGGCCGGTTCCATAGGAACCATAAGCGGCGGAACCTGTCTGTTTCTGGTACTGTCCGGTGTGGCCACAGGGGCTTCCTGGCTGTTCTATTTCAGGGCTCTTCAGCTGGGGGATGTGAACAAGGTGGCTCCCATTGATAAATCCAGCACTATCCTGACCATGTTTCTGGCTGCCCTGATTTTGGGAGAGGGTCTTGGGGGAATGAAAATCCTGTGCATGGCCCTGATTGGGACAGGCACCCTGCTGATGATTCAGAAGCGGGAGGGAAGGGCGGAGCAGCCGGGGAACAGCGGATGGCTTGCGGCTGCCCTTTTATCGGCTGTATTTGCCAGCCTGACAGCCATTCTGGGAAAAATTGGAATACAGGGAGTGGAATCCAACCTGGGAACAGCCATCCGCACCTGCGTGGTGCTGGCAATGGCCTGGCTCCTGGTGTTCCTTCAGGGAAAGCAGAAGCATCTGGGGAAAATTGCGCCAAAGAGCTGGTTTTTCCTCATTATTTCGGGGTTTGCAACAGGAGCTTCCTGGCTGTGTTATTACAGGGCCCTGCAGGACGGGCCTGCCAGTATCGTGGTTCCCATTGATAAGCTCAGTATTCTGGTGACCATACTGTTTTCCAGAATATTCCTGGGGGAAAAGCTGGACCGCAAATCTTTTGCAGGTCTGGTTCTTCTGACCGCGGGAACGCTTCTGCTGTTATTCTAGGGTTCCAAAAGGAGAGATGTACGTGAAGAAGAGAAAAACAGTTCCCTGCCTTATCATCCGGGCCATGGATGGTAAAAACGACGGGCTGGTGACACCGGAGTCCGCCATGTGGGGCGAATTTAAAGGAACCCTTTCCAACCGTAAGAAAATGCAAAGGCGGAAATCCACCGCCTGCTAGGTGAAATGAACAAAAACGGCACTGCAGTCATTCTGGTATCCTCGGAGATGCCAGAAGTCCTGGGCATGAGCGACCGCATTGTCATTATGCACGAA
>ENA-OQCB01000316-OQCB01000316.1-human-gut-metagenome-genome-assembly--contig:-NODE-316-length-22918-cov-6.836339_pt1 | contig 22918 bp, 19 predicted proteins | sample MGYA00242493_ERZ504568 | MGnify/ENA primary metagenome ERZ504568 (study PRJEB26092, sample SAMD00036229) | human gut metagenome | host: Homo sapiens | study: EMG produced TPA metagenomics assembly of...
ATTTTATGTTTCAGGCAGTATGTGATTAGGGAAAGCTTACTGCTCATGGTATCAATTGCATCGATAACGAAATCCACCGGTTTATCAAAGAGGACTGCATTTTCCTCTTCCTTATAAAATATATCCTTGCAGATGATTGTACAGTCCCTGCGATAGCTTTCTATCCGTTCCTTCATAACCTCTGTTTTTGATCGACCGATGGTAGCATAGACGGCATGTATCTGACGGTTCAGATTGCTGGGTGCAACGGTATCACCATCAACAAGAATCAGGGTTCCGACTCCACTTCTTGCCAGTGCCTCCGCAGCATAGGAGCCAACACCTCCGACACCTACAACCATGACGGTGGAACGCTTTAATATTTCCAGATTGTTTTCTCCAATCAGAAGCTCCATTCTCTGTAAAGGTGTTTCCATCTCAGTTCTCCATCCATGCTTTTACATCTTCTAAAATCTTTTCGCGATAGTTCTCATCTTCAACATCATACCAGTGCACCTGCATCTGATTGCGGAACCATGTATACTGGCGTTTCGCAAAATTACGTGAATTTTTCTTTCAATACGTTTCCCACACAGGTTGGTCAAACTGATTCCCTGTCCTCTATGTAATGCTTTCCATTCCTTATAGCCGATTCCCTGAAAGCTTTGCAGACTCCAGACATCCTCCTGCAGGGTATGGAGCTGTTCGATTTCCTGCAGCAGTCCCTGTTCCATCATGGTATCGACTCTTGCATTGATTCTCTCATACAGCCGCGAACGATCCATTGTAAGTCCTATGATATAGGCATCGTAAACAGGACGGTGTTCCTGTGACTCAACGATTTCACTTTTTTTCTCTCCGGTATGTGCCATCGCAAGAGCACGAACGATTCTCTGCCTGTTATGCGGATGCAGATTCTCACAGGCTTTTGGATCAATGACTGACAGCATTCCCCATATTTCATCCGTACTTCGCTCTGCCAGAAAATTCATAAACTCCGTATCCTGCGGCTGATCGACAAACTGATAATCATACAGACAGGACTTTATATATAGCCCTGTTCCTCCACATATGATGGGAAGATGCCCATGTTTGGTGATTTCCGCTATGTATTCTCTGGCCTTCTCCTGAAAAATTTTAACATTGTATTCCTCTGTAAAGGAACAGAAATCAATCAGATAATGCGGTACCTCCTGCATTTCCTCCTTTGTTATTTTTGCTGTTCCGATACTCATTTCTTTATAAACCTGCATGGAATCTCCGCTGATAACCTCTCCATGACAGGCTTTTGCCAGCTCCACACTAAGGCTTGTTTTTCCTACGCCTGTGGGACCTGCAATCACCAGTACTTTTTCCATAATTAACTCCGTTCTCTCACAAGATATCCTCAAAATTCACAGTATCCGTTCTCACTGTAGCCAGAGGTATGCCATTTCAAAAGGCAGCGACTACAAGCAGCTATATGCTTGCAGGCTGTTTCCTCCTGCTGCTTATCCACGTTCAAATTCATGGATCAATGCCTTATCCTCCATACAGATCATTGTCGGTCTTCCATGCGGGCAATGAAACGGCTGCTCACAATGTGCTAAATCCTCTATGACACGCTTCATTTCATCCAGTGTAAGACTGCGGTTAAAGCGTATGGAGCTGTGACATGCCATGGTAGCTATTGCATGCTTCCGCAGCTTATCCAGACTGATTTCCTTATCCTTTTCCCATATATCAATCATATCGCAGAGAAAAGCCTCTTCTTCAACATCCTTCATCCACAGCGGCAGCTGACGGCACACAAAGGTATGATCTCCAAACACCTCAAGATGGATGCCGAGCTGTTCCAGCAATGCGTTCAAATCATCTGCCTGCGAAACAGCAGAAATCGTAGATTCTATTGTTATAGGCAGCAGCAGCGGCTGGGTATCATTGTTTCCATCAAGAATCTGCTTTCTAATAATTTCATAATGATAGCGCTCCTGTGCTGCATGCTGATCAATTATGTACAGGCCCTTTTCACCCTCTGCCAAGATATAGCAGCTGTGGAACTGACCAATCACACGAAGCTGTGGAAGACTCGGATTCAAAGGCTGTGACTGTTCCACCTCTGCCTTTTTCTCATAGACAAGCTCCTCGGACTGACTGATTTCCATGTATGCAACAGCTGCATCCGAAGAAATGTCTGGTTCTATAGCTTGTGTGTGTGCCTCAGACCCGGTGTCGGCAGCGGGCAGCACTTCTGTTTTGTCAGTGTCCTCATGCTGAACCTTGACATCTGCTTCCTCTGTCTCCGCCTTTACCGATGTTGAATCCTCAGACTCGTAGGATGCTGTTTCTTCCCGGATTTCAGGAAGAAGTTCCTTAGTCTTAGGCTGTATCGGAGCAGCTGATTCTTTTCTCCGGTTTTTATCTGCTTCGATTTTTCTACGCAGCTCTTCCATATCCAGAGAGGGCTTTTCATTCTTTTCCGGATGTATAAAGCTGTCGTTTACTTCCTCATGCAGTCTTGAAATGCTATCATCACGTTCATACGTAAACTGCAGCTCCTGCTCTTCCACCTTCTCTTTTACGGTTTCCTTTGTAATATTAACGCGTGGAACCTCAAGCTGTTCCTGCAGTGCTTTGCGAATGGTCTCATAGAGGAGCTTTTCCAGCTGCTTTTCCTTGGACAGACGAATTTCCCATTTGGACGGATGTACATTGACATCCACCAGCTGTGCATCCATCAGTAAATCAATGACAACGATGGGATATCTGTCCTTCGGCATATAAGGTGAATATGCATCCAGTATTGCCTTCTGCAAATGGTAATTACGTATCATACGACCATTAATGTACAGCAGCATATAATATTTTGTTGCACGGTTAAACTGCGGCTGCATGATATAGCCTTTTATCTTATAATCCTGATCACTTCCATCCAGCGAAATCGCACTCTTCGCACTGTCTCTTCCATAAATCTGCATAAGTACTTCCAAAAGATTACCGCTGCCCTTGGTTTTAAAAACCGTTCTTCCATCATGAGACAGGCAGAATCCGATTTCCGGATGGGAAAGGGCAAACTTCTGAACTACATCCGAAATAAGAGAAAATTCATACTGCGGACTTTTCAGATGCTTGAAGCGTGCCGGTGTTTTCTGAAACAGATTCTGAATTTCTATCATGGTTCCCTTCGGAGTCCCGCATGGTCTGGCACTGATCAGCTTGCCGTAGTTGATCTCCACCTCGGTAGAGCTTGTGCCGTCATTTGTTCGCAGCAGTACATGAGAAACAGATGCGATGGAAGGCAGTGCCTCCCCGCGAAATCCCATTGTATGTATATTCCAGAGATCATTAACCTCTTTCAGCTTGCTTGTGGCATGCCGCTCAAATGCCAGCGTGGCATCCTCAGGATCCATACCGTCACCATCATCTATAATCGTAATGGTCGCAATACCACCCTGTGATATTTGTATTTCTATATTTGATGCGTGTGCATCGATACAGTTTTCAACCAGTTCCTTTACAATACCCTGCGGACGTTCCACGACCTCTCCAGCCGCAATCATATTGCTGAGATGTTCGTCCAGTCGATTGATTCTACCCATAAGTACACCTTCTTTCTTATAAAACAGAAAACCTGTAATCCGGGATTACAGAGTTCTCTTCTATGACATTTTTTCCTTCAGCTCATACAGAAACTGCATGGCTTCCATCGGTGTCATTTTATTTACATCTACCTGTTTAACCTGATTGATGATTTGCATGTGCTGCGGATTCTCTTTTTCTATGACGAGTGGTGGCTTCACCTCTTTTACCATATTCGGCTGCAGCTCCAGATTGTCCAGAATCTGCTTGGCACGCTCCAGCACGGAGGAAGGAAGATGTGCAAGACGTGCAACATTGATTCCATAGGATTTATCTGCTTTGCCGTCAAGCACGCGGTATAAAAATGTAACCTTATCATCCTCTTCATGTACATCCACATGCACATTGCGGATACCTGCATTCTTTTCTGCCATTTCTGTCAGCTCATGGTAATGGGTAGAGAATAGCGTTTTCGCTTTGATATTTCGCATTATATATTCAATCATAGCCTGCGCCAGTGCCATACCGTCATATGTGGAGGTACCGCGCCCGATCTCATCGAATAAAATGAGTGAATTTGCTGTGGCATTCTGTAATGCATTGTTCGCTTCGATCATCTCCACCATAAAGGTTGACTGTCCCGACATGATATCATCACTTGCGCCGATCCGTGTGAATATCTGATCAAAGATTGGCATTTCCGCTTTCTTTGCAGGGACAAAGCAGCCTATCTGGGCCATGATGACAAGAAGAACGGTCTGTCGCATATAGGTGGATTTACCACCCATGTTCGGTCCGGTAATCATCAGAATGTCATTGTCCTCACCCATCTCCAGATCATTGGAAACATAACGTGTTGTTTTCATCATTCGATCCAGAATCGGATGTCTTGCCTCCTTCATGTGAATGGAATGACCGGTATGAAACTGTGGCCGTGTATATCCGTTTTCACTGGAAATCTCTGCAAGGGCATATAATGCATCAATTGTGGCCAATGCATGTGAAAGATCATGCAGCTTAGGCAGATATACCTTGATTTGATTCAGAAGGTGATTGAATAGCTCTGCTTCCAGACGGATACTTCTTTCCTGCGCATGTACAATCGCGTCCTCTTTATCCTTCAGCTCCTGCGTGATAAAGCGTTCTGCGTTGGTCAGTGTCTGCTTTCTGACATAACCAAATTCATCCTTTATAGAATCCAGATTGGTTTTTGTAACCTCAATATAATACCCGAATACACGGTTGTATCCAATTTTCAAAGACTTTACACCGGTTCTTTCCCGCTCCTTGTTTTCAAGCTCAAGAATCCAGTTCTTCCCGTTTTTACCGATTTCGCGCACCTGATCGAGCTCTTCATTATAGCCCTCCACAAACACACCGCCATCCTTTAATGTCAAAGGAGGATTATCAATAATGGCACCCTCGATCATATCGTACAGCTCCCGGCATGGATCGATACTCTGAAATTCCTCATAGGCACTGCAGTCATGAAATAATTCAAAAATCTGCGGTGTATGCTCCAGCGTTTTGATCAGTCGCAGGATATCCCGCGGATTTGCAGAACCATAGGCCACTCTGGCACTCAGTCTCTCCATATCATAGACAAAGCCCAGATGCTCACGCAGTTCATCCTTCGTAATGAAGTTATCATTCAAATATTCAACAGCATCCAGACGCCGGTTAATCATCGCTGTATCAACCAGCGGGTATTCAATCCATTTTTTTAATAACCGAGAGCCCATGGAGCTGCGGCATTTATCAAGAAAGCTCCATAATGTCTGTGAGCGTGAATTGCTGCGCAGACTGGAGGTCAGCTCCAGATTCTGCTTTGTCGAAAAATCCATCTGAAGAAAATCATTTTCATATACCATTTCAACAGCATTCAGATGAGCCATATTTCGCTTCTGTGTTTCATCCAGATAATTGGTGAGAACGCCAAAGGCAGTTTCCACACGATCATCTTCAATTCCATTCAGCAAATGACGGTATTCTTCCTTTAATGCGTTATCATTATGATAGGAAACGGTAATCGTCTGCATTTCTTCTATCATCTTCACGATTTTCTTATCAAACTTCTCCTGTATTACAATTTCTCGTACATTGTTTCCCAGCAGAACCTTCTGTATTGCCATGACATGCTTATCAATCAGCTGCGCACGCAGCTCTCCGGTTGTCATTTCACAGAGTATGACGGCAAGACCGAATTGAAAGTCATGCAGAGAAGCAATATAGACAGTTGTTTTCTCATCACTTACTTCATCCATGATGGTTCCGGGTGTAACGATTTTGATGACATCCCGCTTCACCAGTCCCTTTGCCAGTGCCGGATCCTCCAGCTGCTCAACAATTGCGACTTTATATCCTTTTTGAATCAGTCGCTGTATATATCCCTTTGCGGCGTGATGTGGAATTCCACACATCGGTACCCGTTCTTCAACACCGGCATTTCTTCCTGTCAGAACCAGATCAAGCTCACTGGATGCCGTCTTTGCATCTTCGAAAAACATTTCATAAAAATCACCGAGACGATAGAATATGATTGCATCCTCATGCTGTTCTTTTAATTCCAGATAATGCTTCATCATCGGTGTATAGGTAGCTTTTTTAGTCATTTTATCAACTCCACTCACTGCTTATTATTATAACATGACCATTGGGTATAATCCTATATGCTTTTGTTTTTTCATACAATCATCCTAACCTGCAGTGTATGCTTATTCTCATTTCTTAATAGAAATTCAGAAAATAATTGACCATGCTGCAACATAAGAAATATAAACCGTGTTATAATAAGTACAACCTTGTTTCAAAAAGGTTTTTGTCTGGAGTGGTGCAAATGAAAGTAGGATTATCCAGGGCAAAGAGTCCGGATAAGTTCGATTTTGTTTTAGTTACATATTTGATTTTAATGATTGTCATGAGCCTTCTGTCCATCTATTCCGCTTTTGGTATTATCGGTCAGGCTGCCGGTATTGACTATATGATGAAGCAGGCAATGTGGTTTATTATCGGATCAATCGCGATCGGTGTGATTATGTATCTCGGTAATGATTCTATGCTGCAGTTCGCAAAAATAGGATACTGGTTTCTTATGGTTTGTCTTGTGGTGCTGCTGATTGGTAAGGTATACAATATGTTGACCGGAGGCAGTCTGCTGGGAATGATCATCACAACAAACGGTGCCACATCCTGGTTTAAGCTGGGGCCGTTTGGTTCTTTTCAGCCCAGTGAGTTTATGAAAATCGTTTTGATTTTAATAACTGCCGGTGTGATTGATGAGCATAACAATAACAAATTAACAGAGTCCTATGAAATGGATTTCTCTTTGTTTATGAATGTAGCGAAATGGGCAGTTCCCCCTATCCTTCTGATTCTTGCTCAGCCAGATACCGGAGTGGTATTGATTATCGCTATTTCACTGGTGGCGATGATCGTATGTTCCGGTATAAAAAAACAATGGTTTGTCATCATAGGTATCCTGATTGTCATTGTGCTGGTATTATTCTTCTATATGTATTACTATCATTTCAATGTTCTGAATGAGCTGATTGGTGGTGAAGGAGGATATCGTCTGAAACGAATAACAGCATGGCTGAATCCGGAAACAGATATCAATGGAGAGGGGCATCAGCTGTATATGGCCCTGCTTGCTCTTGGCTCGGCCGGCCTTACAGGTCATGGTATGGGAATCGAGCTGGTATCCATACCGGAAGCACAGACCGACTTTATCTTTGCTGTTATTGGACAAAGCTGGGGCTTGATCGGAACATTATTCATAGTGGTTCTGTGTCTTGGGCTTGATATTCATTTATGCCGTATTGCCAGCATGTCAAAGAATATGTTTGAAAAGTATTTCATTCTGGGTATTCTGGGGATGCTGCTGTATCAACAGATACAAAATATCGGGATGATAATCGGTTTATTGCCGATTACCGGAATCACGCTTCCTATGATATCGTATGGCGGTTCATCATTACTGTCATATCTGATTGCATTTGGAATCATTATGAATGCCAGTGCAAAAGCAAAAAAGCTCTCTGATTATGTATATGAATAAGCCAATCATAAGTTTTGTGATTGGTTTTATTTTGCTTGCTTTTTTTATAACGAATGAAATGCGCATGCTACTTCAATTTATTGATATTTGATACATTTCTCAAAAGTAAATAATGGGTGATACAGGAATAAACGGATATAAAAAACAGATTCCCCGCGTATCTGTTTTTTTAACTTTTCATGATGCGATAATCCTCGTTCTCCCTGCAGCTGAATAGACTAATGAAGCAGCTTATGACTAAATCATATCCCTTCATCCATACTATCTGTCAGTATAAATTTTTTAATCTTCTCAAATAACTGTAATGACGATAACGTGCGAATCTAACCTTCCGATCAGACATCTCGCAATAGATTTCTTTGGTGGCTTCCAACGGCACATTCAAATGATCATAGCAGAGTATTGCTGTATCAAAGGTTTCACTTTTCATTGTTACATGACGGTTCTCCATCATGATATACGGATTTCCGAGGGAGCGGTGCTTGGAGTGCTGAATAGCTGTTATTTCCGCCAGCTGCATAAGAGATAATCCACAGTCTATAACTGCTCCTCCAAGAGATCGATTATATGCAGTGGAGCCTGCCTGAGTGGATAGACAGATGCCGGAGCCTCTGCAGGTTTTCAAAAAACTCACCGTCTACATATATATCCATGATTTGAGATTTCACAATATTCTCAACACGCATCTCATTTAATGCATAATAAGGGTTTGGATTATTATCCAGCTTTATTTTCAATAAACCGGATTCAAATATCACAGGCTCCTTTTCCAATACATCATGCAGGCATTCCTCCAGTTCCTCTTCCGTATAGTCCGTGAAAAAGCCAAGGGTTCCTGTATGAATGCCAAGGAAGTTTACTTCGCTGATTCGATGCAGATACTGATGCACGCCATACAGCAGTGTACCGTCCCCTCCCACACAGATAACAAGCTGTGGTTCTGCTTTGTCATAAATCCAGCCAGAAGACTGCAGACGCTCTTTGATTTTCTCCTCTACTGCATGTGATTTTGCATCTTTTTTCGCAACTACTGAATATTTCATCACAAATCACTTCCTTTTGTTATGGTACTATTGTATCATATCCTATAAGGTGATGAAAGATGAATAAACATGTTGAAAAAGAATATAAAATGCTTGTGAACAAGGAACAGTTTGATAAGCTGTGTAGTTTGTATGAAAATCTGAATTTTATAACCCAGACCAATACCTATTATGATACGGTAAACGGGGACATTCAGAAAAAGAAGGGTGCAATGCGTATACGTGAGCGAAATGGAAGGTTTCTGTTTACATTAAAGATGCGGCAGGAGAATCTTGATGGGCTGTGCGAGTGTGAGTGTGAAGTATCTGAAAACAGTATTCATGCTCTGCAATCAGAGGAAATTGTTCAGCTATTGCATGAGTATCAAATTGAAGCTGCAATCATTCCGTTAACTACTCTCGTGACAAAAAGAGCTGTTGTAGAAACAGAGAATGCTGAACTATGCTTTGATATCAGCACCTATGGAAATCATACAGATTATGAAATTGAATATGAATATAAGCAGCCACATGACGGGCTTTCTGTTTTTCAGAAGCTTCTTTCTCATGTGCAGCTTGTTTATGAAAAAAACTGCACATCTAAGATTCAGCGTGCTTTGCAGGCAGTGGAGGAATGATCTACGTCGTCTTCTGGAACGTGATTTCATTTTGTATGATGGGAATTGATAAATGGAAAGCCATTCATAAGCGTTATCGAATACCTGAGCGATTTCTATTACTGTATGCATTCCTTGGAGGAGCTTTTGGTATTGGTCTTGGAATGATTGCTTTCCGACACAAAATAAGGAAAACAAAATTCATTCTTATGGTCCCTTTCTTTTGTATTCTTCAGGTAATAGCTATAAGGCTAGTCCTCTTCGACTAGCCTTTCTTCATATTCTATCTTTAAATAGCTGAGAGCAAGTCTCCAATTACTGTGGATCTTTTGGTTAAACAATAGTTTGATGGAAATCTGATCAGCATATTCACTTTGATTTATATATACTTTAAATAACTGATAATGACCAATGCTATACTGCATTTTACTTTCAGCATCTATAAAGTTTAAGAGGCATGGAAGTAGAATCATTATTTTTCCATCGCGTTTTGTCCAATACTCTGTTTTACTGTTTCTAATTGACTGTATATTTGCATCCTGAAGTTTTTGTATATAATGACGTATTTTTGATTCTTCATATTCTGAATAGAAGCTAGTCTCTATACGTCTGCTCAGGTTCTCCAGTATTTGAAGTACAGCATCCTCCTGCATATTCTTTTCCTTTGTAATAACAGTACTGTTCACCCACATATCCGTATCCAATAGAGGATGCCAGATGCAGTAGTCTTCCTGTATTTTGTATATCCTCTTTATCTATATAGAAAAAGCTTTCAATATTATTGGAAATTTTCATACCGATTTCACTTAGGTAAATCGGATATTGAAAATAGATAACATTTTCTAATTCCATGCAGGAAAGTAGCTCAGGTACTTCCTCCTGTTTTGTAATTTTGCAGATTGCCTGCTTTAATGATTCCTTATCCGGATAGCCACTCAGAGTTTTATATACATTCCACATTTGTGTAAACCCCATGTTTTGTTGCTTTCGAAGATGACCGTATCCAAGTATTCCCTTTTCTCTTTTTTTCCCACGCTCTGTCCCCTTTGTCAAGAAAAACAGCATGTCTCCCTTTTTAAAATCAGTAATACTTTTGATACTTGGCTTCCAGAAATTGATAACAGAGTTACCATGAAGTCTATGGTACTCCATCATATTTTTATCAGTAATATAAGCAATTGAGCCCATATGTTCGCCTTCTTCCTATATATCCATTTTACCATGATAGCGCTTGCAGTAAAATGAAAATATTTCTTTTCTATATATGTAAGGTGCTGGTGATTTTGGATTTATACAATTAGTTCATATAGTGATGATGCTTTTTCTGTGTATCGCCTATTTTGCTGTTGCTGTAGGAGGTTGTTCCCTTTTTCATATTCTTGATTTAAACGCTATTTAAACATCCATACATTTGAAAGCAGGGTATTCCTGTCCTTCCTCATTTACTATATACTTCTTACGTTTTATAATACAGTAAAGAAAAGAACCAACATTATGGTTCCATTTTCTTTCTTCCTTCAATTGCTTTAATCAAGGTTAATTCATCCGCATAGTCCAAATGTCCGCCCATTGGAAGACCATGTGCAATCCTTGTTACAGTAACCGGATATTTTTCCAGCAGCTTTGATAAGTACAATGCTGTAGTTTCACCTTCGACTGTCGGATTGGTTGCAATAATAATTTCCTCGGTTTCCTCACTAATTCTGTTTAATAGAGAGTCTATGTTGATGTCCTCAGGCAGTATACCTTTTGATGTTGAGATTACACCATTCAACACATGATATACTCCAGAGTATTCTTTTGTTTTCTCCATTGCAATAACATCCTTTGGACTTTGTACAACACATATAATCTGACTATTTCTACTTTGATCTCCACAAATATCACATGTGTCATCTTCCGATAAGTTGCCGCATACCGCGCATTTTTTTAAGCCTTCTTTTGCGTTTTGAAATGCATGAATCCAAGAGTCCATAGTTTCATCATCCCATTCGAGCGTTTGAAATGCATAGCGTTCTGCAGTTTTTATTCCTACACCCGGTAGTCTCCGATAGCATTCAACAAGTGCTTCAAATTTCTTAGGATACATTAGAAGCCACCTGGCATTTTCACTCCGCCTGTAATTTGATTCATATTTTTTTCTTTATCCTCGACTGCTTTAGCGAATGCATCATTCAAGGCAGATTTCAGCATATCCTCTAAATCTTCTTTGTTATCTTTCTCCAGCAAGCTTTCATCAATTGAGATACTTTCTACAGACATGCTTCCTTTTACTTCTACCTTGATAACGCCACCACCCATTGTTGTTTCATATACTTTTTCATTTAATTCATCTTCCAGCTTAGTAAGTTCCTTTTGCATTTTCTGTGCCTGTTTTAATAATCCCTGCATATTCATAATCTTATTCCTCCGTTATTATTATATTTTCCTGACCGAACAAATCCAATACAGCTTCTTCCTGTGTTAATTCTTTTACTTCTTTTCTTTCAATCGTCACAGCTTCAATCTGTATAGGCTCCGGCAATGTACCTGCAATCATACGGTCTTTAAACTCTTTGATAACATATTTCTGCTGATCAGCAGAAATAGCAAATATTTTTTTATTCTTTTCCATCAATTCAGTAATGAAATCATGAAATTCATTTTTACTGTCCATCTCATTTATTTCATTTGCTACTGCCTGATTATCGACACATACCACTATATAGGTATTACCACTGCCTACAATACCTGCATTCTTTAAAAGACTTCCATATTTAGCATATTTAAAATCGAGCATGAATTCAGGTATTTTCTGAAAATGCTGACTATCCTTTGCTTTTTCAGGTTTATTTGCCCCGGCAAGAAGTCCAAGAACAAATTCATTATCCAATGGTTTTAAAGCTTTTGTTGAAACAGCAGTAATTTCCTTGCTTACTATATTTTCCGGTATATGTGAAGACTTCGCACTCTTTGTTACTGGTGAATCAAATACTGGTGTATCATATGGTGTAAATGGTTCATCATCCATAGGAACCTCAAGTATAGGTTTCTTCTTAGATGTTTCACGTGAAACATTATTAACAGTGCTTACTGGTTTTTGTTCCTGCCTAGGAGTCTCCAATGGATGTGATATCGTCGTTGTCACCACAGTTGCCTTTACATCCAGCATTTGCAGTAAACAGACCTCAAAATAAGATCCTGCATTTGCTGCACTTCTATATTTATCATATGTTTCCATTAGAAGATGTATCATTTGAAACCTCTCTGCAATAGATTTTCCATCAATCAGAGTTAAAACCTCTTCACTATTTAGAATATGCAGCAGAGATGCATCCTTTGTATACTCGAAAATGATACTCTCCTTTAATATTTCAATTAAATCAACAGTCAGCCTTTTGATATCAATACCTTTTTCAATAAGCTGATCTATCGCATTTAACAGGGATACTGCATCTTTTCCATAGATATAACGATACAAATCTAATTTTTCCTGTATGGTTGTAATGCCATAAATTTCATTGATATGATGCACCTGGATATGATTCTGTGCATAAGCAATACATTGATCAAGAATAGATAAAGCATCACGCAATCCGCCATCAGCAAGCTGTGCAATAATCCGAATTACTTCCTCTTCACACGTAATCTGTTCTCTCTCCAGAATAGTATGTATCCTCTGAACGATTTCTTCACGTGGAACTTTAGTAAAATCAAATCGCTGACAACGTGAAATAATCGTAGGCAGCACCTTATGCGGCTCTGTCGTAGCTAAAATAAAAATAACATGTTCCGGTGGTTCCTCAATCGTCTTTAACAGCGCATTAAATGCACCCGTTGACATCATATGGACCTCATCAATAATATAAATTTTATATTTACCCTTCAATGGCGCATACTTAACTTTTTCTATCAGTGTACGTACTTCTTCTACACCATTATTGCTGGCAGCATCTATCTCAATAATATCCGGATGGCTTCCATCCTGTACTGCCCTACAGTTATCACATTCCAACATGGTTTATGATTTGGATTCTCACAATTTATAGTTTTCGCAAAGATTTTCGCAATTGATGTTTTTCCTGTACCACGGGGGCCGCAGAACAAATAAGCATGTGCAATCTTATGCTGTTCCACTGCATGCTGCAAGGTTTGTACAACGTGCTTTTGTCCTGCTACTTCATCAAAACTGTTTGGACGATAAGTACGATATAACGCTTTATATGCCATACTTCACCTGCTTTCTCCACTGTCAATTATATCATGCTGACAATGAATTTTACATAAGAAAAGCAAATACTTTTCTTTCTTACAGTATTGCTTTATTTCATTTTTAGTCCTTTTTCTTTAAAGAAATTCTTTAAGAGCTGTGAACATTCGTTTTGAAGAACACCGGATTCAACTTTTCGGATAATGGTTATATCCCCGGCTGTTCATACATATGCAAGGTACTTTCAATGCTTCCACCCTTTGGATCAGCAGTTCCATAGATAACAGTTCTGATACGTGATTGCAGAATAGCACCGGCACACATGCAACAGGGCTCCAGAGTAACATATAAATCACAATCCTCAAGACGCCAGCTTCCTACCTTTTTACAAGCTTTTTGAATTGCAATGATTTCAGCATGGTTTATTGACTGCTGTTTTGTTTCTCTGAGATTATGACCTCTTGCTATAATTTTATCATCCTTAACAATAACACAGCCAATGGGTACCTCATCTATTTTTTTAGCCTTCTCTGCCTCTCTTAAAGCAGCCCGCATATATTCTTCTTTCATAAAATTACCTCAGATATAAAAAAGGGCTACCACACATGATAGAGCTCCCTTAAGGCTGCTTTGTTCCCAATCTGACCTAATTCAGTAGATACCATTGTAGTAGCTTATATATTATAGCATATTCTCTGATTTTTTCAACAGTTAATTTGCTTTCACATATTTTATAATTGCCATTTTGACTTTTACAAGTGATGAACAAGTCTATCCTGTATTTCATAAAGGAAACTCCTTTATCCTTAAGATTAACACTATTTTTTTTATCTGAGCTATTAACAAGATAGTAATATGAATTGTATTTCAAATACAATATATTGTAATGAAACGGAATACTTTTTATCCTCTTTAAGAAAAGTGAGCAGGCTAATTTTCTAAACAGTTCATAAACTCAGGTTGAACATAACTACATTGAGTACTTATCACCATTATATTATTCAACAGAATTTGATACTTTCTTTTCTCAAACACGTTACAACTGGAGGAAGCTTTCTTATTTTATTATTAGAAAATCATTAGTGCATACATAAGAAAGTTTGAAATTGTCTTAACATTGGATTTGCGCCTACTTCGTATAAAAATAATTTTCATATATAAGGTTACCTTTTTATGTATAGCATCATTATAACTTATCTTCTATTTGCTTACACATTTTTTATTATCTCTTTTAAAACATTATGAAACAAGCATAAGTAACAGCTGAAATTCCTTGATTTATCCTTAATTGTTTCACGTGAAACAAAAATGCCTAAAAAAGCTGTGCAATCATTTGCAACGACATGACCAATTGTCCAATTATTCAAATATCGATGTAAATCAGAGAGTCACAATATCGTATTATTTATCCAAATAATACGATAAACAAAGGCTTTTCTGCTATTTTTAACCAACAAATAATAAGCTGTTTTAGATACTAAAAAAAGGTGAAATTTATATAAAAATCACCTTTTCAATACTGCTTAATTTTTTGGCATCAATATTTTTGTGCCTCCCATATATGGCTGCAATTTTTCCGGAATATTCACACTGCCGTCCTTGTTCAGATTATTCTCTAAAAAAGCAATCAGCATTCGAGGTGGAGCTACCACCGTATTATTCAAAGTATGAGCAAAATATTTTCCATTCTCACCCTTTACGCGAATGCCAAGACGTCTTGCCTGTGCATCTGTCAAATTAGAACAGCTTCCCACTTCAAAATATTTTTTCTGACGTGGACTCCATGCTTCGACATCAACAGACTTATTCTTCAAATCAGCAAGATCACCGGAACAGCACTCTAAGGTTCTCACTGGTATATCCAGACTTCTGAATAAATCAACAGTATTCGTATACAGCTTTACAAACCAGTCTGCACTTTCTTCCGGTTTGCAAACAACAATCATTTCCTGTTTCTCAAACTGGTGAATGCGGTAAACTCCTCTTTCTTCAATACCGTGTGCACCTTTTTCTTTACGGAAGCAAGGAGAATAGCTTGTATAAGTATAAGGAAGTTTTTTCTCATCAAGAATTGTATCAATGAATTTTCCAATCATAGAATGCTCACTGGTACCGATCAGATACAAATCCTCGCCCTCAATCTTATACATCATTCCTTCCATTTCCGCAAAGCTCATAACCCCGGTCACAACATTACTACGAATCATAAAAGGCGGTACAACATATGTAAATCCTCTATCAATCATAAAATCACGTGCATATGAAATGACAGCAGAATGAAGTCGTGCAATATCTCCCATCAGATAATAGAACCCGTTCCCTGCAACTTTTCTTGCACTATCCAGATCAATACCTTCAAACCGTTCCATAATATCTGTATGATATGGAATTTCAAAATCAGGAATCACAGGCTCGCCGTACTTCTGCAGTTCAACATTTTCTGAATCATCCTTACCAACCGGGACCGTAGGATGAATGATATTTGGAATCTGCATCATCATTTCCTTGATTTTCTCAGCAAGCTCAGTTTCCTTAACCTCTGTTTCCTTCATTTCATCTGCCATAGCCTGAACCTTGGCTTTAATAGCATTTGCCTCATCCTTTAAACCTTTGGCCATCAGACCGCCGATTTCCTTGCTCATAGCATTTCTCTTGCTTCGCAGCTCATCCCCTCGTTGTTTAAGAGAGCGATTCTCTTTATCCATAGCAATCACTTTATCTACAAGCTCAATCTTGTGATCCTGAAACTTCTTTTTTATGTTTTCTTTTACAATTTCAGGATTTTCGCGTAAAAATTTCATATCAAGCATAATCATAACCTCCTAGAATATAAAAAAGAGGTATGTCCATAAAGGGACGATACCTCGTGTTGCCACCCTTTTTGATATACCTATAAAGATATACCCTCTCATAGCTATAACGGTGCTACCGTAATCAACTACTAATAGTTCATTGATTCACTCAAAGGCGGATTTCATAAGCAGCTATTATAACTCACACCTACCGTTATATCTCTGAAAGTAGCCTGCTTTCTTACTTGACCTTTTCAACGTTTTATTATTTTATATCATTCTTCTACAGGATTGTCAATTATCTGTTCCGTAGTTTCTTCATTATTTTCCAAAGCTTCACCAGCTGCAGCTTCTTCCGGCTCCTCTTCTTCCTTTTCAACAATAGCCACCTTGGCAACAGATTCTTCATCTGCCACGTTGATCAGCTTAACACCCTGAGTATTACGGCTGTAAATACCAATATCATCAACAGATATTCGGATAATAATACCGGAGTTTGTAACAATCATGGCATCCTCATCACCATTTACAGCGCGAACGGAAACAAGCTCACCAGTTTTATTGGTAACATTGATTGTCTTTACACCCTTCGCTCCACGTGTTGTCAGACGGTATTCCTCAATAGCGGTACGCTTACCATAACCATTTTCACTAACAGCCAGCAGATGTGTTCCCTCTTTAGAAGTGGCAGCACCTACTACGATTGAGCCATCAACATTAAAGCCCTTCACACCGCTTGCCGTACGTCCCATAGCACGAATATCATCTTCATGGAATCGAACTGCCTTACCATTGGAGCCTGCGATAATAATTTCATCATCTCCGGTTGTTTCCTTCACACCAACCAGCTCATCAAATTCACGTAGTGTAATGGCGATTTTACCATTCTGACGTATAGAATCGAATTCACTCATCGGTGTTCGCTTAACCAGTCCGTTCTTTGTGACAAACAGCAGGAAGGAGGATTCACTATCCGGACGAACAGGAACAAGTGCACGCACCTTCTCCTCCTTGTCCAGATTTAACAGATTCACGACCGGAAGGCCCTTAGCCGTTCTACCAGAATTCGGCACCTTATACCCCTTGATACGGTAAACCTTGCCAAGATTGGTAAACAGCATCAGATAGTCGTGAGTGGACATTGTAATCAGCAGATCAACAATATCATCCTCATTTACAGACATACCCTTCACACCGCGGCCTCCACGGTTCTGTGTACGATAGGTATCTGTCGGCATACGCTTGATATAACCGTTTGTTGTCATTGTGATAACAACATCCTCAACAGGAATTAAATCTTCATCCTGCATATCGTAATCTGCCTCACTGATTTCTGTACGACGCTCATCGCCAAAGCGATTTTTAACCTCAGTCAGCTCATCACGGATAATCCCGAGAACACGATCATGGTTTGCAAGAATATCACGTAAATCTGCTATCGTATTCATCAGCTCACGATATTCATTTTCAATCTTATCGCGTTCCAAGCCTGTTAAACGACGCAAACGCATCTCCAGGATTGCATTTGCCTGAATCTCCGTGAGTTTAAACTGCTCCATCAGACCAGTTCTTGCTTCCGCATCATTCTGACTGGAGCGAATCAGATGAATAATTTCATCAATGTGATCCAGTGCGATACGCAAACCTTCCAATATATGAGCACGATCCTCAGCTTTTTTCAATTCAAATTTTGTACGGCGTACCGTAACGTCAATCTGATGATTCACATAATGCTGAAGTGCCTCCCGGATTCCCATCTGCTTCGGTGTTTTCTCTACCAGTGCCAGCATGTTGACACCGAAAGAGGTCTGAAGCTGTGTCATACGATACAGCTGATTCAAAATAACATCCGGTTGAGCATCCTTACGCAGCTCAATCACGATTCGAATACCCTCACGGTTTGATTCGTCATTCAGATAGGTGATACCTTCAATCTGCTTTTCTCTTACCAGGTCTGCGATTTTGGTAATCAGATTCGCTTTATTCACCTGATACGGGATTTCAGTCACAACAATTCTTGTCTTACCGTTGCCCATATCCTCCAGATGATGCTTACTGCGTACCATGATAGAGCCGCGGCCTGTTTCAAATGCCTGTCGAATTCCGGCTCTTCCCAGAATGATACCGCCTGTTGGAAAATCAGGACCCTTGATATAATTGTCCATCAGCTCCACAACGGAAATCTCCGGATTATCCATAATGGCAAAGGTTGCGTCTATTGTTTCTGTAAGATTATGCGGCGGTATATTGGTCGCCATACCTACCGCAATACCGACAGAACCGTTTACCAGCAGATTCGGGAATCTGGCAGGCAGCACAGCCGGCTCAGTTTCCTCATTGTCATAGTTGGGTATGAAATCAACGGTATCCTTATTGATATCCTTCATCATTTCCATAGCGATTTTAGACATACGGGCTTCGGTATAACGCATTGCCGCCGCACCGTCACCATCCATGGAACCGAAGTTACCATGTCCCTGTACCAGCATGTAGCGGTAGCTGAAGTCCTGTGCCATACGAACCATGGCATCATATACGGCTGTATCACCGTGCGGATGATACTTACCGATTACTTCACCAACGATACGCGCTGACTTTTTAAACGGCTTGCTTGCCACAATTCCCAGCTCATTCATCGCATGCAGAATACGGCGATGAACAGGCTTCATTCCATCACGAACATCAGGCAGTGCACGATCTACGATTACAGACATTGAATAGTCCAGAAAGGAGGTTTTCATTTCTTTTGAAATATCTACCTGAATCAGTTTTTCCTTGTTTAAATCCATGTTCCCTTACACCTCCTTAGATATCCAGTGTTGCATAGATTGCATTTTCCTGAATAAAGTCACGTCTTGGTTCAACCTCTTCTCCCATCAGCATTTCAAAAATACTGTCAGCTTCCATAGCATCATCAATATTTACCTGCTTCAGCGTACGGAATGCTGGGTCCATGGTTGTCTCCCACAGCTGCTCCGGATTCATCTCTCCCAGACCTTTATATCGCTGTACGTTTACATTCTCCCCCATAGAAGCACGTACCGTTTCCACTTCTTCCTCTTTATACACATATTCCACACGGTTTCCCTTGGCAACCTTGAACAGCGGTGGCATGGCGATATATACATAGCCACCCTCAATGATCGGACGCAGGTAACGGTAGAAGAACGTCAGCATCAGTGTACAGATATGCGCACCATCGACATCGGCATCGGTCATGATAATAATTTTATGATAACGCAGCTTACTGACATCCATTTCCTCTCCGATTCCACAGCCGAATGCTGTGATCATAGAGCGAATTTCATTATTTTCGAAGATTCTCTGCAAACGCGCCTTCTCGACGTTCAATATCTTACCACGCAGTGGCAGAATTGCCTGAAACTTGGAATTTCTTCCCTGCTTTGCACTTCCGCCGGCGGAATCACCCTCGACGATATAGATTTCACATTCCGAGGCATCCTTGCTGGAACAATCCGCAAGCTTACCGGGCAGTGATGTGATTTCCAGGGCTGATTTTCTTCTTGTCAGCTCTCTTGCCTTTTTTGCCGCAAGACGTGCCTTGCTCGCAAGAATCGCCTTATCTACAATAATCTTTGCTGTTTCCGGATTCTCCATGAAGAAACGATCCAGCTGTTCACCCAGTATACTGGAAACAATTTTTCGTACCTCTGAGTTTCCCAGCTTCGTCTTTGTCTGTCCTTCATACTGCGGATCGGGGTGCTTTACCGAGATAATAGCCGTTAATCCCTCACGCACATCATCTCCAGCCAGTGTCTCGTCTTTTTTTATCATTCCCTGCTCTCTCGCATAGGCATTGATAATCCTTGTCAGAGCGAGTCGGAAGCCATCCTCATGCGTCCCGCCTTCCATCGTGTTGATGTTGTTACAGAAGGAATAGATGCTTGGAATGTAGCCATCGTTATACTGCATGGCGATTTCCGCAAGAATCCCGTCCTCTATCCCTTCCACATACACAACCTCTTCATGCAGCGGCGTCTTGTTCTTGTTCAGATATTCCACATACTGGCGGATACCGCCATCGTATTTATATTCAATTCGTTTCGGCTCCGCTTCCCGTTCATCACAAAGCACCAGACGAATGCTTTTGTTCAGGAAAGCCAGCTGACGAATACGTGCATTCAAAGTATCAAAATCATATTCCTGTGTTTCCTGAAAGATTTCAGGATCTGCCTTGAAACGCACAATGGAACCATGCTTTTCGCTGTCATTGATGATTTTCAAAGGTCCTGTTGCCTTGCCTCCGTCTTCAAAACGAAGGAAAAACTCATGTCCGTTCTGATGTACGTTAACCTCCAGCCATTCACTCAATGCATTAACAACACTGGCACCGACACCATGCAGACCTCCGGAAACCTTATAAGCACCACCGCCGAATTTACCACCGGCATGCAGTACAGTAAAAATCGTTTCCACACCGGATATTCCTGTCTTTTCAACGATTCCCGTCGGCATTCCTCGACCATTATCCTCTACACGGATGATGTTATTTTTTTCAATCGTTATTTCAATATCCGTAGCGAATCCGGCAAGAGCCTCATCGATCGAGTTATCAACAATTTCCCAGACAAGGTGATGAAGACCTCTCTCACTGGTAGAACCGATATACATACCAGGTCGTTTCCGTACAGCTTCCAGTCCTTCCAGGACCTGAATATCATCAGCCGTATAAGAATGATCAACCTTATCTTCCATTTCTTCGATTTCTTTCATCTGATTCTCATCCATAGTTCATCCTCCTAACATCTCTCGATTGTACCGTTGCTTACATTCCACAACGTGACTCTGCGATCACTTTTCATATCATCCATTTCCACAAAATCTGTTGTGGAGATGAAAATCTGCACCTCTTTGGGCAGAGATTTTAATAATTCCTGTTTCCGATAGCTGTCCAGCTCCGAAAATACATCATCCAGCAATAACACCGGATATTCCTGTATGATTTCATGAATCATATGAATCATACCGATTTTCAATGCCAGCAATACACTTCGCTTCTGTCCCTGGGAAGCAAAGCTGACAAGCTCGTGCCCATTCATTTCAAAGATAAAATCCTCTTTATGAATACCGGCCGTCGTCTGTTTCAACAGCAGGTCACGATCCTGATGCTTTTGATATTTCTTCAGCAGAGCTTCCTTCAGCGCTTCCTCACTGTCCGAAAAAGGAACACAGCTGAGATAGCGAACCGTTATATCCGTATCATCATTGGAAAGCTGGCGGTAAAATGTCCTGCATTTGTCCAGCAGCTCCTCCAGAAAGAAATGCCGCTGCTTCATGATGACAACAGATGCATCCACAAGCTGTGAGGTTAAGACCTCGAGATAGGAGCGGTCCACCCGTTCCTGCTTCAGATAAGCATTCCGCTCTTTTAAGAGCCGTGTAGCGACGTAAAGCGTTGATACATACTTCTTACTTATCTTACTCAGCTCCATGTCCACAAAGCGTCTTCTGACGCGGGGAGAGGCCTGGAACAGATTCATATCATCCGGACAGAACATAACGGAGTTAAATTCACCTATGAAGTCACTGACGCGATTCACGGGACTCTGATAAATAAAAAGATTTTTCCCCTTTTCATTTACCGTCACACGGATTTCCTCCGTTTTCTGTTCCTTTGCAATCAAGGCTTTAATAAAGAAGGCCTGCTCACCTTCTTTGATTAGATCTTTATCTTCACTGGTTCGATGGGATCTGGTCGTTGATAAATAAAGGATAGATTCCAGCAGGTTGGTCTTTCCCTGTGCATTCTTTCCTGTCAGAATATGAATGCCGTCGGTAAAACTGACATTTACATCTGCATAATTGCGAAAATCATGAAGACGAAGTGATTCCAGTCTCATGACAAAGAAAATACGCTGCCCTCAATGTCAATGACATCACCTGCATACAGCTTGCGTCCTCTGCGGTTTTCCTGTTCCCCGTTCACTTTGATTTTCAGGGATTTTACCGCAAATTTTGCTTCACCGCCGCTCTGGATAAAATCCGTCATTTTAAGCAGCTGACCTAATGTTATGTATTCACCGGTTATCTTTATATCCATTATAAAACCTCTTTCACATTCCTATATATTATATCATATTTAAAGGTTTTTTGTTAGTTTTTCCTATGGTTTTCAAACTTTTGCTGAAGTGAAAAGTTAAATTCCACTTTCAAAGTAGCTAAGTAGAAAAGACTCTTACACAACAATCTAGTTGAATTTACACTTACAATTGCATTTAGTCTTTCATATATCCTTTTTTATATCTATGATGAAGGTAACCGCTGGTTATTATCATACACATTACAAAGGGTGATGAATATGGCAACGAACAAAAACAAACATCTGACTCAGGACGATCGCAATGTCATCGCGATCGGCATCGTTAATGGTTCTTCTAAAAAAGCTATTGCTGATAATCTAGGCAAAGATAAATCTACGATAGGTAAGGAAATCCGTGCTCACCGTTATCTCTCTCATAAATCTACACTTTCTCTAGAATGCGAGAACTATGCTCACTGTAAGTTTAAGAGAAAGAATTGTACTGTCAACTGCCCTGATTATTCTAAGTTCCGCTGTAAACGCAGAGATCGTACTCCGGGAGCTTGTAATGGCTGTGAGAAACTGAAAAGCTGCCGCTTTGATAAATACCTCTATAAACCTACGATCGCCTATGAGGAATACCGTAGCGAACTCGTTGAGTCTC
>ENA-OQCB01000317-OQCB01000317.1-human-gut-metagenome-genome-assembly--contig:-NODE-317-length-22873-cov-3.993977_pt1 | contig 22873 bp, 24 predicted proteins | sample MGYA00242493_ERZ504568 | MGnify/ENA primary metagenome ERZ504568 (study PRJEB26092, sample SAMD00036229) | human gut metagenome | host: Homo sapiens | study: EMG produced TPA metagenomics assembly of...
CTATGAGGAGAGCAGGTCGCGCGTAGTTGTGGCGGACAGTCAGCGAGCCCGGAAAACAAGCCTTTCCGTAAGGGAAAGCATCAGACACTCGCCGTCCACGTCCGATATGCCGGAGAACAGGCGTATCTTCGGGGTATGGTCGCCGCCTAAAAGAAGGTCACCGCCGATACTCCCGAACTGTATCTTGTCCTTGTCGGTACAGAGCAGTACGGGAACATCTCCGATCCGGATGCCGAATCCGTCCAGGAACGAGAGGAACCCGCCGAGCGCGACATCCTCTTCCGAAAACGAAAGCAGACATTTCCCTTTGTCGCCCAGTTCCACGCCTTGCAAGGCTTTCAGTCCGCCATCCATGACCGTACTCCCTCGCACCGTCAGATTCCGTCTCACCATGCCGTCCCGCATCGTCCAATCCACCGTGTCCGTATTGGCGTTGCCACGATGATAGACATCCTGCCCGCCCACGGCCAGCCGTGTCGGGGAGATGGATATTCCTGTATCCTCGTCCCCGATAATCCATGCCCCTTTGGAATGTACCGTCGCATCCAGAAAGTCTATATGGGAAGCGTTGATTGTAGCGGTGGCCTTGTCCGCGTCGTAACGGAGCAACTGCCTGCCGCCGATATGCAGGCTGTCGCCCCCGACTTTCAGGTTGCCGGTAATCCTGATACCGTACTCGATGGCAGTTACCACACCTTCCGGATCGGTAATGTCCTGCGAATAGGTTTCCAGGATACGGGTGTTTCCAATGCCGGCTTCGAAACCGTAATTGGCACTGAGCTTGCCGGTCATGTCACCGCCCGATTTCTTCAGGTAATCCAACAGCAAGCCACCGCTTCCGGAACCGCCTTCTCCCGTAACGGCTCCGGCAATGGCGGATGCAAAACCGTAAGCGGTATTCTTCAGTCTCAGGCTGGTCTCGTCGCCTTCCTCGATGCCGTAAGGATGCTCGTCGTCCTTTTTCTGCTGGGCATTGAAAAAGTTATGGTACAGCTGTGCATAGATGGAATAGCACAGGCTCTCCTTGTCGAGGGTTTCTATATCGGGATGCAGTTGTACGCTCATTTGGTATAGCTGGTCTTGGAAAGAAATTTCTGGATACGTGATGTCAGCGAGATGAAGTTCGGCATATTGATCGGCGACATCGTGCCCATCAGTGTGGGAGTCATGATTTTCGAACATTCCGTCAGGAAGTCGAGCATCAGCCGGGCAAGCTCATTACCCAGAACCAGCGGCTCGGTGGCATTCTCGTCACCGAGCGTCACCTTGTTGTCGGCAACGGCAACGGTCGTGGAATTGACCTTTTGTACCACTTTATCTGCTGTCTGTCTGACTTCAGACTTGTCCACCGTATGCGTGATGCTTTCCGCATCGATAACGGTTGTCGCTTCCTTGTCCTTGTCATTCCTAACGGTTGTTGTGACGGCCGTCGGCGTATAGTGGGTGGAGGTCTCGTTACCGGTGGTTTCCAGTTCGTCGTAGTCCGGGGAAGAGTCGTTTTCCGGATCCAGTTCCTCCATTTCGGTCACGCCGATGACGGTTTCCGTGCGGGCATTGAGCCGCAGGATATCCACATGGGAGAAGTTAACCACATAGGCATAACGGGTGGCGGCATCCATGAAGATGGTCACGTCGGAAAAAAGTGCGGGGACGATCAGGAAGCCGCCTTCGCTGTTGGTGGCGGCCGAGAGCAACACGCCTTTATGGATAACAGGTTCGGCGGAGGCCGTCTCGTCCGGGTACTCGCCGACATCAATGGTACCGCCGTAGTCGGAAAACTCCTCGTCCGAGGGGTTGTCGTGTATCTTGGCGACATAGCCGTGTATCATGCGGGCCGTACCGATACCGGACATGCCTCCGGGAGCCAGATTGATACGCTCCATACTCCGTCCCAAGGCTATCTTGCGGATAGCCTCACGGATAAGCAACTGGTTGGATTTGTCTGAAGACATGAGTTTTTTGAAAGAATAGGAGGAGCATAGTTTATTGGTTGCCAATTATTTTGTACTTTTGCAAAGACAATGATATTACTTATGAAACAAGAAATTTTAGAATCCTATATTACATATATATTTGATTTCTTTCAAAAATCAAGATGCTTTAAAGCCGGGCAAGGTAACATGCTCAGAAATTTTAGATTTGCAGCTGAAAAGCAATTTACTCGTAATCAATTGGGTATATTGTATTTCCTGGTAAATACCCTCATTGATAATGGCTATCTCTACTTAAAAGATAGAGATTTTATAGCTCTTACGGAGAATGGTGCCGATGTTATAAATGGGGGAGAGTGTGTTATTCCTAAAATTTCCCTTGAGCGGACAATTTATGAAAAAGAGACCAGTAGATCAGATATATATGAACAGCTTTGGAATATTATCGGATCGAACAAAGAAAATGATTATGCGCCGCTGTATGTAGATGGACCATTGTTTTATAATACAATCAGGCCATATTTAACAACATTGTCGTTACCTCATACATATGGGGAATATATGGCAGAATTGCGGGAAAAGGAAGAATTTACATCAAGAATTAAATGGTATAGGACTTTATTTTTAGCTCTTGATGAGAATGATGTACAAAAATTCCTCAAAGATTTGTCTATCAAAATAAACAGGCTGCTGCTAATGAATACTCCAAAAGATGCGATACAAGAAGCTTTGAATCCTTGGGCAGATGTAGACATTCCTACAATCGATAATACGCCTCTGCCTGAAATTCTCAATAAAGTGGCGGAAGAACCAATTGTGAATAAAAACAAGCCGTTTGTGTTGATTTCGTATGCGTGGGAGGTAGAAGACAATGTCTTTATGAATTGGATTCAAACTTTCGCCAAAGATTTGCGAAGACGAGGGATTGATGCTCAAATAGACCAGTATCAACCTCATGGAACTGACTTGCCTAAATTTATGCTTGAAAGCATCCGTAAGGCAACTAAAGTTCTGTGCATTCTGACTCCAAAGTATAAAGAGAAAGCTGAATCCGGTAAAGGAGGTGCCGCTTATGAAGGGGGTATAATATCACATGAAATATATAACAATCAGGGAACCACTAAATTTATACCGGTTGTACGCAAAGGGTCTTTTGAAACTTCGACACCGGATTTCATTAGTGGAAGAAAAGGTTTTGATTGCTCTACTGACGATAAATACAATAGCGAACTTCCGAATATTATCAAGGTAATAAACGAAGAACCATTGATAGAAATTCCTCCTGTTGAATAACGGTAAATCTTATTTCCTAATTTTATACGGAATACTCAGTTGTTGCCTGTATCCACCCACCCCGAAAGTAGTCGTTACCTCTTCCACGAGGTATACGCCGTTCTTGGAAGGATTACGGTAGTCGATCAGTTCCACCTGTACGGCAGGAGACAGTCCGAAATCCCCGAATACTGTCACATTGCCGGTGATTCCGTTCAGATTGTAATTCCGAAAGTATTCCGTCGTCTCTTCTACAAGCCGGTCGGAATTGATTCCGACATGAGGTGACATATATGGTACGATGGTATATGTGGATAAATCCACCTTGGTCCTGGTCTTCGCTCCTGATGCCGTCGTGTTGCCCGTTACTTTGTGCGTCTTTTTGAAATCTGCGTGGATTGACCGTCTGAAACTCCTTGCTGCCCGGCGTCGCCGGGTCGTATTCAGGATTCATGCGTACTGTCACCTCAAAGAATTTTTCATCCGTCCCGAGTGCCTTGCCCGTCACCGCCAAAAACTTCGGATCGGTCTTGACCACTTTCAGGTTGCTCTGCGCCACATGCTCGTTGAAGTATATCCTGTACGGTCCTGTCGATTCATCCTCCGGGAATACCGGCTGAGCCTTGCTGGACGAATAAGGACGCCCGACGGCAATGGACGGTATGGCCCCGTCATCATCGGCATCGTATTTTAAAAAACAGTAGACCTTGTACTTCGACCATTCGGAAAGGATATCCGCTACCGTGAAGTTGTCCGTGACCTTTACCTTGCCGATATGTATCTCAAACCGCTTCGTATCCGAGTGTATCCTGAAGCCGGTATCTTTCAGGATATTATACTTGCCTTCCAGCACCTCGTTCACCGTCGTCCCTTTCGCCGGGGTCTCGAAATGAGGTGCCTGTTTCAGTTTGAGTTTGTAGGCCATATTCTCACACTGGATTTCCAGCGTGCTGTCCGAATTGTATCCGGTAATGTATCCGTCGAACATATTTTTCAGCACGCCGTTGTAGCCCAGCTTGATATTGATGCGCTGTCCGACCTTGAATGTCGTCTCGTCAACCAGACGCTGCGCGCTGCGTTTCTCGATGATGACACCGTCCTGCATCACCTCCGTCGTTATCCTCGACACGTCCTTGCCCTCCAATGTCACGTTCCCGATAATCGTGGAGCGGCATACCGACCCTTTCGGGAATATCACTTTGGCCGTTCCGATCAGCTTCTTGTAACTCTCGTTGATTTCGAGCGACTGGACTTCCGTAATCTCCACGCCGTTCTGTATCCTCATCGGATTGGATGGGTCGGCATCCCCGATGGTGATGCGACAGCAGAGGATATCCATTGCAGCTATACCCATAAACGTGTCAGTTTAAGCAACGAGGCGGGGTCGATGACCTCCGTACCGAATTTAACATACTTGATCCACTTGTTCGTGTGCTTGATGGCCGTGTCCACCTTTTCCTGTTCCGCCAGTTTCAGTTCCACGGCTTCCGATGGCTCCACGGCGACACAGTTCAGCGAATACGGCTGCACGTTCCGGCAATCCGTAGGCTGTAAGGTATAGCCCTGTATAATCAACCGTGAAATGTTGAACTGGCGCAATACCGTGTTGTCGCAATCGATGACACCCTTGTATTGTACCAGCCTGATAAACTTGGACACTTCCGCCTCGGGATACACGTCCGGGTATTTGGAGGTGATCTTGCCGTTGATGGTAATCTCGAGGTCACCCCCGGATATATATTCCTTGCGGGTATAGTCCCGCCCCTGTACCCGGGTCAGCAGGATATTGTTCCGGCTGCTGACCTGTACCTGCGGTCCCAGGTCCACGAATGTCACCAGTCCATACCGGCTGTTCGGCAAAACCTTGCACTCGCTGTTGTCATAATACTTCCCCTCCTCTGATATGGACAGTTCCAGAAAATCCGCCACTGTCCGGCCGACGATGGAATCGATATGGTTTTTCTTCTGCGCCACCGCCTGCTGTTCCCTGATGAGCTGGTAGTACTGTCCGGTCTTGTTCGCAAGGCTGGACTGCGACTGTGTCTGAAGATATTTGTCCCGCACCTGCTGTTCCCAGTATTTGAGGTATCGGGGATAGGAACGTAGCAACCCGTAAGCCGTCTGCGAGGCAACCTGTATGGCTGCCCGTTTGAGCAGGTCATGGTGCCTGGAGAAGTAATGTACCTGCCCGTCCTGCAATTCGGCAAGCCCCATGCCCAACGCCAGACGCGTGGCGTTGCTGATGTATCCGCCAAGCGAACCGTGGTTGAGTATGCCTCCGCTCAACAAAGTCGAGGCCGCGATTTGTATCAGTCTTCCCATAATCCTTTCATTTTATGCGTTCCAGGAGGCATCGAAGTCATGCACGACATCGATGAGCGCCTGTGCCAGTTGTTCTTTCAGGTTCTGTATCTCTTCCGTCTGTCCCTCCTTCGACTTCATCAGGTCGATGGTCCTGACACTGAGCAGGCTCTCTATGTTCACGATGACCTGTTTAGGTGCCGCCGAGGACAACCGCCCCGTGCCGGAATAGTTGCCGCCGGCCCCTCCGTCATCCAGATGCGTGTTGGTAATCGGGTTGGCAGCAAACGGACGTGTATCGTTGGAATCCGGTTCGTTGCCGTACTGGTCGGGAGTGAAGCCCGCCACGCGGAGGATGTTCTCGGCTGCCTCCGCCGAACCTCCGAAAGTCTGCCGGAGCGATGAAAAGAACTTCACGAGTGTCGTATGTGCCAGCTTGCGATGCGCGATGTTGTCTATACGCTGCGCATCGGTGGCGTTCTGCCCCAGTGCCCGCTGTTTCCATAGCCCGTTTTCGTCCTGCTCGAATCCCCAGGCCCTGAACTGGTCAAAGTCGAACCCTCCCTTACGCATCAGCTCATGCGCATTGGCGGCACTCGATATGGCATTCCGATAAGCGGTGGCGGCACGCACAATCTCCGGAACGGTCTGCGTGTTCATGTACCGGGCATAGTCGTATGTGCGGGCGGCAACCGCTTCCGACCTGTCCCCGATATCATTCACATAGACGGCCTTGCCATCCTGCATACGCCACAAAGACTTGTCGAGATCCTTCTCCTGTTGCCCGAAACGCTCCTTTACCGTCTTGAGGAAAGCGTCCACTTCCAATACCGTACCCATCTTCCCGAACTCGGCGTACGCGGCATCGATACGTGTCTGGCTGTCGCGTTTGGCAAGGGTGACAAGCGCATCCCTTATGTCATCCTGACGGGCTTTGTCCATGTTATACACATGGTCTCGCGATACCATCCCCTCAGATGAAGCGATGGCAAATTCCCCCAAGAACCCGGCCCACCAGTTGGATGTGAAGGCTCCGATTTTATGTCCCGAAGCCTCTTCGATACTTTTGCCGGCAACGACCTCGTCCACGGCACGCTTTGTCTTGACAGCCATGTTATAGGTCTCGCTCAGGGAGGAGTAAAGTGCCTCTATGGACGGATAACGGTACTTGCGGTTCGATTCGATCTCTTCCAGTACGGCATCCTTCGCCTCCTTTATCTTCCAGGTCTTGTAAGCCACCCATCCCAAAGTCCCGACCAATGCGGCTATACCTGCCGTGGCGGCAACCGCGCCTGTACTGATGGCACTCAACGAGGCGGCAGCACCGGTCAGTCCGCTGCCGGTAGCCACCTGTGTGGCAAACAGCGACTGCAGGACTCCTTTGGCTCCGATGACACCGCCCCCGGCCATCAAGGCGCGGTTCATCGCTCCCCGTCCCGCCACGCCTGCGGACTGCATGGCCGACACGATGGCCCGCTTCTGGGCAAACGAAACCTTACCGATACCACCCGCCCCCAGCAGCCCCTGCACGGCACTGATTGATGTCGTGGCCGCAGACTGTTTGCCGATAAACCCCATGGCGATGCCGATATTCGTCAGGGCTCCCGCCACCTTGAACAGCCGGGTCGCGACAACGCCTGTAAAGACAAGCGGTTCTATCCAATGGAAATTGCGGGTCACCCATGCGCCGATATTGCCGATCACGGTGAAGATGTCCAACAAGGCATTCCCGATGGACACCAGGCCACGGGTAAATTCCGGAGCCTTGAACTTTGCCAGAAAAGTGCGGAGCACAGTGCGGATAGAGGGTTCCAACACCTCGTATGCCTGCATGAACCCTTCGGTCAGCTGGGAGGTCACCTGCGCCCACAATCCCTTGGTCGTATTCTGCTTTACCAATGCCAGTTCTGAGGAAACGCCCTGGGACCCCCGGTTATATGAAGTCAGTTCTCGTAGTTTGTCGTAGTTCTTCAGGAACATCATCGCCGCGTTACCGCCAATTTTCCCGAAGATTGCCTGGACATCCGCCATCGACGCGCCCTTCTTGTTCAATTCCTCGAAAATGTCCGCTATAGGACGGAGTTTCTCGACCTGCACCCCCTCGATGTCGCGCATTTCCGTGAACCGGATGCCCAGGCGGTCCAGAACTTCCTGTGCCTCCTTGGTAGGTTTGGCAAAACGTGTGGAAAGAGCACGCAACGAGGTTCCCGCCAGCGTTCCCTTCAGACCCATATTGCCCAAAAGACCGAGGCGGCACTGCTTTCCGTGAAGTCCACGCCCGCCATACGCAAGGTAACCGGCAGCCATCTTGTATGACTCCGCCATCTCCACGATATTCACATTCGAGCGGGAAATGGTGGAGGAGATAATGTCCGCCACGCTGTCCATGCTGTCGTTATGGATATCATAACCGGCCATGATGTTCGTGGCCAGGTCGGCGATATACGACACGTCGTTGTCACCGATAAGTGCCAGGTTCGTGATCGGGCGGATGGACTTGTTGATTGTCTCGATATTCATGCCCGCCATCGACAGGTATTTGACGGCACCGGCAATCTCCACGGCTGTGTATTTCGTGTCGATGCCGATTTTACGGACATGACGGGCCATACTGTCAAAACGGGTCTCGAATGTCTTGAGGTCGCTGTCCGCCACACGGAGGATGGAATGTGCCGATTCCATGATGTTGGAATAGTCGATGGCCTTCGTCAGTTCCGAACGGATCAGGCTGTAACCCATTATAGGCATTGAGCATCGAAGCGAACGGGAGGTTCCTGAGTGACGGCGCTTTCGAATACTGGATACGGTTGATGGCGGCACGGCGTTTACTGCGGTAGAGCGTACCGGCTGCAGTATGTTCCCGCTGCATGAGCCTGACGGACTGCATCGCATTGCGCTGTTCCTGCCGTCTTGCAGCCTGCTCGGCCTTTATACGTTCCGTTTCTGCCTTACGGCGTGCCTGTTCTGCCTGCCGGCGTATTTTCTCCGCAGCACGGGCGGCATTCTTGCACTCCCGTTCTTTAGCCCGCGCTTCATCGGCACGCCGCTTTTCCGCCGCGGCGGTTTCTGCCAGAGCCGCCTTACGGCGCTGGTCTGCGGTAAAGAGCTCCTCCGCGTGGACCAGTTTCTGGCGATGCAGCTGCTGTCCTGCATAAAGCCGTTCCATCAGTTTTTGCCGGGCCTTTTCGGGCATTACGAAGGCCTGCGGAGCATATGGCACCGGAACGGAAGGTGTGAGTCCTTCGGATGGTATGCCTCCCTGCATGTTGAAAGAAATGACAGAAGCACTTTTGATACGACCCAATAGGGAAAGTATCTGCTGCAACCTGTTTTCCGCCGTCCCGGTCTTGATTTGCAGTTCCCGGTCACGTTCCATGGAAACCAGGGCGGAGTTGATTTTCCCGATGGCTTTGGTAATGCGTTTCTGCGCGTCTGCCATCGTGCCAACGGACGAGGCGGCATTCTTTTCGATCTCCGCTTTGCGCATCTCGGCAGCCTTTTTCTCGTAAAGGCTTTTGGCGTTGGCCTTGATTTTCTTGCTGTCCAAAGCCTGACCGGCATTGATGGTCAGGCTGATGCCTTTGGAAAGCGTGGAAATATCCGTGAGTAACCCCTTGATACGTTCCAGCTTCTCTTCGCTTTTTTTCGTATCGATGGTCAGGCTGGTAATCGAAATTACGTTTCTTGCCGTTCTTGGTGCGGAACACGCGGTCTATCTCGTCCATCATATTCTTGATGTTCGTGACGGCCGGAGTCAGGGACGCTTTCGCCTGTACCAGCTTGCCTACCGCCTCACCGAAGGCGATAACCTGCTTGGTGCCCTGAGAGGCATCCACGTTGATGGAGTAGTTGACCTGATAGTTCTGTTCCTGAGCCATGGTAATGGGTACTGCGTTAAAAGAATAGTCTTTCCGCAAGGGCGGAGATTATGAAACGAAGGCCGCCGCAAACCGGAAGCTTACGGCGGCAGGTCAAGGAGTCCTCTCCGGCAATGACATCGGAACGGGCATACGGCTGATGAGCATCTGCTCGTGCAGCCACAACGCCTCTTCGGAAAGCATCGCGAACTCCTCGTCGGAAATCGTGTCGAGGTTGACGCCGGGAAAGTAGTGGCGGACATAGATCATCCGCTGGCGGATGCGCTGCTCGTCGGTCACTACCCACCGGCTTATAAGTTTACCAGGACACTCTGGCGGGTGGTGATCAGCTCGGAAAGCTGTCCCATCAGACCGAACAGGAAGAGCGACTCGTCGTCCACGAGTTCCTTATCTCCGTCCACGAAGCAGTCGCGGGCCAACGTGCGCATGGCGATTACCTCGTCCTTTTTGGAAGCGGCCATGAATTTGCTGAACTGCGGAAAGCTCGGTTCGGACATGTAGGCCACATAAATCTCTTTCTCGCCGTTTGCGGTGTCTCCGAAAACGACCATCGGACAAATCTTGCGGAGTTTCTTCTCCTCTTTCAGTTTGAGGGCTTTTTCCTTGATCTTGATCTCCTGTTCCAATGAAAGCATTTTTTCGTCCATATCGAATTTGTTTTGATTCACCGAAAGAGTAGGACAAAGAATCGTGGAAAGGTTGAAGACACGGTTCTTATTCACTTGTAATCCATATGTTATACAAAAAACTTCTTTGCTCCTGATATTCCCAGATCAGTCTTTAAAGGAAATTTCGCTGAATATATTTCATATATTTCTTTGATATATAGTATATAATCGTTAATTTTGCATATTCTCAAACATAAATGATTATGTGCAAAATAGATGATTTTATAGATGTGACAAGCCGGTACATCGCTGAATTGCTTGATTTGAGGGCGGACATCAGGCCGGTCGAAAAGGATGTCTTGCATACATTCCCAGCCAATATTACTGCCGGTTATACATTTTGTACGGCTAACTTGTTGGGGCATGACGTAGTTCTTCTGTATAGTGCAGACAGTTCTGCATATACTCCGGGGCAGATGCGGAAACAAAAAGAACTGGTTGAGCGAAAAGCCCAATGCCCGGTAATATTTGTATTGCGTACAGTGGCGGCCTATAATGTACGGCGTCTTGTCAGACATCGTGTAAATTTCATCATACCGCAAAAGCAAATGTTCATACCGGATTTGTTGATAGATTTGAAACCGCATAAAAATAATATCGGGGGAGGTGAAGAAACGCAGATTCCTGCAATTGCCCAATGCATAATCCTTTATCATCTTGAAGTAAAGTCTCTCGAAGGGAAAGGAACTTATGATATTGCAGATCTTTTCAACGTGTCGTATGCCAATGTAAACCGGGCGGTCAGATGGCTGAAAGATAAAGAAGTTATCGCTTTATCCGGCGGCAAGACAAAGAGTATGATATTTCAGTTCAAAAAGCGTGAATTATGGGACAGGATGTTGCCGTTCCTGGCGAACCCCATCGAGCGGATTGTATATACCGATAGTCTGCCTGATGAAGTATTTTGTATTAGTGGAGTAAATGCCTTGTCGGAATATTCAATGCTGAACAAGGAAAAAAATGACACTTATGCCATTGCAAAAGAAGAAGCTCGACGGTTGCAAATCCGGACAGACAAGGAATATGGCGAGACCCGCATAGAGATATGGCGTTACAATCCATGTTTTTTCTCAAAAAACGGCATTGTAGACAAATTGTCTTTATTTCTGGCCATGAAGGATATGGATGATGAACGCATTCAAATAGAATTGGAAACTATGATAAATAATATGATATGGTAAGAGGAATTGATAAATTCAGGGAGTTTTTCACCGGATATGAAGGAAACTATGTCATCATAGGTGGTACTGCCTGTGAAATGCATGAAGAAATATATGCACAAACTCCAAGGGCGACCAAGGACATAGACATTATACTGATTGTGGAGGCGCTGTCTTCGGATTTTGCTGCAAAATTCTGGGAGTTTGTAAAAACCGCAGGGTACAGACAAAGGAATAAGGGAACCGGGAACGGGGAATGCAGGCATGAATATTACAGGTTCAAGGAACCGGGAAATCCGGATTTCCCGTATCAGATAGAACTCTTTTCACGAAATATCGGGGTTGTCAAATTCCCGGACGATGCCCACATTACCCCCATTCCGGTTGATGATGACCTGTCAAGTCTGTCAGCCATTTTGATGGATGATGACTATTATAATTATACCATTGAACACAGCACGTTGGAGGAGGGCGTACATATTGCGAACATTGAAAGTCTTATCTGTCTGAAATGCAGGGCCTATTTAGAAATGACCGAGCGGAAAAGCAATGGAGAACAAGTGGACAGCAAACATATCGTCAAGCACAAGAAAGATGTATTCCGGCTGGTTGCCATGCTTGCTCCTGCCGACACCTACGAAGTTCCTGATTCGCTTAAACAAGATGTTGACAGGTTTTGCCTGGCTGTCAAAGAAGAAGTGCCAAACTCTGATTTTTTCAAATCGGCAGGACTTAAAAGCATTTCCGGAGAACAGTTATTGGAACAACTTGAAGCCAATTTCATAACACAACAATGAGAATCCAATACGCATCCGACCTGCATCTCGAGTTTCGGGAGAACAGCAGTTTTTTGAAGCACAACCCGCTGGCTGTTGCCGGAGAAGTGCTTGTCCTTGCCGGAGATATAGGATATATCGGAGATGAGAACTACTCCAGACATCCGTTCTGGGACTGGGCTTCCGGAAATTACAGCCGGGTCATCGTGGTTCCCGGAAACCACGAGTTTTACAAGATGTTCGACATAGACAAGCTGTATAACGGCTGGTCGCTCAAAATCAGGGAAAACATCACCTGCCACTATAATGCCGTTATCCCATTGGGTAACGATATAGAATTGATCGCTACCACACTGTGGTCACATATCCTGTTGCAGGATGCCTATGAAACTGAGGCAGCCATCACAGATTTCCGCAGGATGCGTTACGGCAGCGAACCGCTGGACTGGACAAGGTTCAATGACGAACATTCGCGCTGTTTCCGTTTTCTGGAACAGAGCGTAAAACAAAGTACTGCCAGACATCTCATTGTCGCCACTCATCATGTACCGTCATTCGAACTGATGGCGCCGGAGTTCAAGGGCAGTCCGCTCAATGGGGCATTTACCGTGGAGCTTGGCGGTTTCATTGCAGACAGCCCGATTGAATACTGGATATATGGCCACTCGCACCGCAATATCAATAAGGTCATCGGAAACACCCGGTGCATATGCAACCAGTTGGGCTATGTGTTCAGTAACGAGCATACGTCATTCGATAAGGAAGCGCATATTTCGATTTAAGTCTGCCATACATAAATCCCGTCTGTCAGCCAAGGTCAATATCCGGCAAACAGACGGGTTATTATGTAACAAATTTATGGTTGACTATTGAAGTCGTGGCTTCACCAACTTCCCGTCGATACCGCATGTTTCCAGAACCGCGGTATTTTCTTTGTTGAAGGCGATCAGGCATGACGGCGCTCCGGCCGTACCACCCTGTTCCCCCGTAACATGGTAAAAACTGAGCCGTCCCTTGATAAAGAGTATTGAATCGGCGTTTGGGAATATCAGTTCGTGGAACAGGCGCGTGTCCGTGCGGGCAAAAGTGAGCGCGACGGCATTCCTGTGTTCGACACACCTGCGGATAAACCGGACAATCAGTGCAGTGTCATAGGGAGGATTGCAGAACACACGTCCGAACCAGGGTTGTTGCAGGCCGTCATCCTCAATGGTATAGTGATGTCGCGCCGTATCCCATGGGCGGTTTACGGGCGAACACGGATCCAAATCGAACGGCCCCAGCCTCCGAAGCAGGCAGGGAGGCGTGAGCCATTCGTTCTTTCCGGTAGAAGATTTCCCCTCGAAAGTTACATCCATGACAGCTTAGATTGTATCACCCGAGCCGATTTGGATATCGAACGGGTTGAGATCGAATTCATGGGTGATATTGGTATCATCCTGCTGTGACTCGAGACAATCCTCCGTGAAGATGCAACCTTTGAGCGTTACGGTCGTCGTTGTCCAGGTCCTCGCCGGCCATCGGGTTGGCAAAGCTGATAATCAGGTCGAACTCGCCGATTTCGAGCAGCGAGCCGTACACCGAACGCAACAGCTGTTGCGTGGCATAGTCCATCGTGATGCTCGCCGTATAGGTAATGTTCCCGAACCCCCTCGACACCGGCCGTCCTCCCATGCCGTAGTTACTTTCGACCTTGCGCTTCTTCGACCATTTGATGGCCGACACGCCTTCAAGGGTCGTGGAACCTTCATCGATTCCCAGGGCGGTCGATGACAGGGTTATCATCGACCACGAGTATGCTACATTGTTGATTATTGCCATATGCTATGTCTTATTTGCGGTTAATGACAGTCCTTCCTCTACATAAATCTTCACGGCCACGCCCACCGGGACAAGGACATAGGAGATGCGCAGCGTGTCGTCCACCAACACGTTCTGGTTCGGGTCGATAGTGACGGCGTATCCTGAAATTTCCTGCGCCGCCTGCATCTTGGCCAGTATATCCCCGATGAGTGTCTTGAAAGCTGTAATCTTCGACGGGGCGAGGAACCCGGTTGAAGGATTGACCATCAGCGGTGAGTTCACATACGGCAGCAGGGCTGCACGCACGGCACGGCGGCTCTTGTTGATGGTGCGGTTCCGGGCAATGGTACGGAAATCCCCATGTGAGCATGTCTGGTCTTTCGAGATGTAGATCCCGTTCTCGCGGCCGGCATACTTGATGGGAAAAATATACCCCTTATCGTCGAGTTCGTCCAGCAGTGACGGGGAGAGTGACTCGTACCGGTTCAGGCTGAGGAAGTTCTCCTCTGCCTCGTCGAGGTTGATGTCCCCGAACCCCAACTCTATTTCCTGGAAATCGTCCGCGAAGAGATTGAACTGCTTGACCCATGCGATGGATTCGTGCACGTTGGCCTTTGCTATGGCTCCCATAACCGCTCCCAAAAATCCCACGGGCGTATGGTTCCTGTTGCACATCTGCATCGTGGAGATCTTTTCGTGATGCGCCTGGCCGAATATACAGCTGATACGGCTTGATTCACAGATGCATGAAGGTATTTTATTCAGGTCAATCTGACGCCCCTCAGTCGTATCCGCCCCCGTATTGGAAGGATTGGCGGAAAGGATGAGCGAGAGCGGCTGGTTCTGCTCCGCAAGCCCCACGGCCACGTCGTTGAGCCCCTTTACCAGATTGAGGTTGTATTGTTCCGATGCGCCGTTCGCTTTCCACAGCGGCTGTTCCGTCCATATGCCTATCTGGTTGATCATACCCCCGGCAGCACGCTGCATGATTTCCAGCGCATCCCAGTTCGCCGAACAGTCCGCGAACATCACGTAGAGTTTTCCTGAACCGCCCGGATTGCCGGACATGCGGAAAAATTCACGGATATGGTATGCCGGGATGCCGTGCAGGAAATTGACATTCATCTCCTCCTCGTCGGTTGCCTCCACACGTTCGATGATACCGAAGTCGTTCACGGCGGACTTGAACGAGGTGATGTAGCAGACATCGCCAGGCTTGAGCCTGGTCTCATTGGTTTTACCATACCCCTCCGTGAAAAGCGTCGGCTGGAGGGACACGTCGAACAGCAGTCCCGTCACCTTCTCGCCCGACGAGCCGGTATCGTAAGGAATATTGCCGTCCACATCCTTGATAAATACATTACCGAGTGCCATTATGATTTCTTTTTAAGTTCGTTGTAGAAAGGATTCCTGTAGAGTACGGCCTTGCCCCTGATGGCGGCCGCCGTGTCCGGCGCATAGGTTCCTCCGTGCGTGTCGATGTACAGCGACGGATATGCCGGGAACTTTTTCAACAGGGACAGGATGTGAGGCTCTGTCGTCTCCTCCGACCCTGCATTCCCTTTCCCCGCGGTCTTGGCCGGCAGCCTGTCTTCAGTCTCGCCGCCTGTCCCGAGGTTTTCCGATGCCGTTTCCGGAACGGGCACCGCCTGAGCCTCCGGTGCAGGAATATTATTGTTGTCTGTCTGCGGAGTTTCCTCCGTGTTGATTTTCTTTGCCATAACAGTAGAATGAAAATGGGGAACGGGGCCTTGCCTCCGCTCCCCGGGTGGATATTGAGAATGAAGAAAGGTGTGTTATTCGCTCTTCTTGTAGGCGGTATGGACCACGATCTCCGCCGGGCGGACGATGTTCACGTCCATTTTCATGCGCATCTGGAAAAAGAACAGCTCGGAGTTGGCCTGCAGACGGTCGATTTTCAGGATGTCCGTGTCGTTCGCGTAATCCACCCCCATCCACAGGTTGGAGTCCATGCCGGTGGAGAACTCGCCGAGCACCATCGTGTGTTCGGGGATTCCCACGACCGGGACGATGCGCTTGCCCTTGAAGCGATAGCGGTTGACCTCGGTATTCTCGGAATACTTGACCTGCTTGTCCGAGATATATTGGTCATACGCGTCCCAGGCGTCCCATCCGACCACAAAGGTCAGAGATGTCTTCTTTCGGATCTGCTTCGGACATTTCCTCCACATCGCATAGAGCGCCGCCTCCACCGCGGCCCCGTCCGTCAGCTCGGTCGTTCCCGAAATGATGCACTGCCCTCCGGCAACCACCTCGGCATCGGAGGAGTTCACATTGTCGAGGATCCGTTTGATGACCCCGTCAAAATATTTCTCCTTGTTGGCTCCGATTTTCGTGCAGCCTTCCGGTGCGGTAATCTTGGCCACCGTCTCTCCTCCGCGGGCGGAAGTCCAGATGGCGTTTCCGATATACTCGTTTTTCTTGTCCATAAGGAGACGGAGCATCGTCGCCTGGATTTTCGGGTCGAGCTCGCGGAACACGAGATTGCCTTCCGGCTGCGCGAAACGCCAGTACTTCTCGTAGTCCCTCGGGTTAAACTCGAGATAGACCATAAAATCGGACGGCTCAAGATGGCGTTCGGTGAACTGGTACTCGTTCGTGCCGTCATCGCCCTTGGCTCCGTGGATGGGTTGTGGGGTCGGCACGTTGTCCTGGATAATGTTGCCCAGCTTGATGGCAGGAAGCGTATAGCGGTGCTGGATGCCCGTCTTGATATGAATCAGTCCCTCGCGGACTGTATCATTGCCCTGCACGGTATAGGTCAGCAAGTCCTCAAGTACTTCGCCGCTATACCCGTTTTGAAGAAAGTTTACTGTATCAGCCATTGTCGTTTTAAGTTTTCCGTTGAAGAATGAAACTCGGCCGACTGGCGGATACCTGCTGTTTCCGCGCGAGACACTGCGGTCTCCGGCATGTCAGTTAAAATCGGGCGGACGCCCGCGGATAGTCTGTCAGAGCTTTCGGAACTTGAAATCCGCACCGACCACTTCCGCCACCTTCTCGGCCATCAGCTGTTCGGCGGTCTTTGTCGCTTCCGCCGTGGCCTGGATGTTGGCAGGGTCATCGGCGATTTCCTTCGAGATTTTCTCCCGCGCGGGAATGGAAGCCAGCGTGCTTTCCGCCAACTCGAAGTTGGAACCGGCCATCTCCACCCACTGCGTTTTCGCCTCACGGTCAATCTTGCCTTCTGCAATGGCATTCTCCACCAATGTCTCGATACGGGAAGCCTGCTCGTCCTTCTCTTTCTGCTCGTAGGCGGAAAGGCGTGCCGTCGCTGCGGCCAGGTCTGTCTGCAAGTTCCGGATGGAGGCGTCTTTTCCGGCGATGACGGTCTGCGCGTCGCTCAGTGATTTCTGTATTTCTCTGTATTTGGGTTCCATCGCGGCCAGTTCAGAGATACGTGCCATCACGTCCTTGACCTCACCGTCCTTCATGCCCAGCGAGGCTGCAATCGCCCCGTACTCAAAGCCTTGTGTCTTGTTTTCGTTTGCCATATCGTTTTCCGTTTCTGTAAGAGTAGGTTCAATGCCTTTGAAAGGTTTATTTCCCGCGCTGACACGGCTCATCAGTTCCTGGATGGCGGCCGTATCGGTCAATCCTTCTATCTCGTCATGCACTTTACGGCAAAGCTGCTTCGAGGTATGGATGACATGCTCCGCAGGTATGATGCCGGCCTTGACGGCAGCCTGTGCGTCGAAATAGGTCCCGTCCTTTCCTGCCTGTCCGTCCATGATGGCCCGCACATGCTCCGCTTTCAGGCCGAACCGTTTCCGGTAAATCGTCTCGATCTGTTTGGTAAAAGCCGTTACCATGTCCGACGGTTCCCCTCCGTCATCGTCCGGCAACATCGGGTTATGAATCATCAGTATGGCATAATCACGCATGAGAGAACGCTTGCCCGCCGCCCAGATGATGGAGGCCATCGATGCCGCGACCCCTTCGATGATACATTCCGTATCCACCGTGGCATTGGCGATGGTGGAATAGGTGGACATGCCGTAAAGGACACTGCCGCCCTCCGAGTTGATCAACACGCGGATACAGGAGGGACGGATGATATTTTCCAAAAAGTCGAACTCGTCATTGAAACGTGAGGTCGTCTCTTCCGTCACGCGACCGAAGAAACGGATAACAGCCGGCTGGCCTGCCTTCGCCTCTCCGACGACATATTGAAGTGTGTTCATATCCATATGCAAGGGTTATTTGAACAAGAGTAGGCGGTGGAAAAAGAAAAGGTTTTGCACTGCTATTTATGGAAGTGGAAATATGAGAATCCATCCATTTATGGAAATGCGATTATCTTTACAGTATAATAGATTGTTCAAATTACAGACCGGTTGCAACTATTTGTATCAAGACCGGCATGCTGAACATTCTAAATTCAGCAAGTACAGAAAATGTATCATGAGTCTTGTATTATCTGCTGATTCATGTCTGTTTATACGCAGTGCGGATAAATCTCCTGCATGGATTTCAATTTTCCGATCCAGTATCCGAAAAACCAGATACTTCGTCATGTTCCGGACGCGGATGGAAGCCGTGTCCGCCGCTGTCATGTTGCGGCGCATCGCTGTGTTGGGTGAACGGGGGCATGACCACATACCTTTTTACCCAGTCCCTGTATTTCCACGCGGAAGATTCCCTGAACCATACCTCGTAGTCTATCCAGTACGCCTGCAACATATTGGTTGAAAGCGGCATGTCGAAATAGGTCAGGTTGCACCGCTCGCTCAGCGCCGGCTCATGGTTCTTGGCATCCTGTATGGCTACATTGAGCCGCTGGAAGACCAGAAACGCCTCGCATTCCTTGTCTTCGTCCGCATTGTTGAGCGTATTCAGGATAAACCGCACGCGCATGGTGGCGCGTCCCTCACCGATACGCTGTTGCTGTACCAGGTACCTCACGTTGATAAAGTGGATGAACACGGCAGGGAACACAGTCTCATACTCCGTGTTATCGTCACGGACAATGCGGGCGAACTGGCCGTTGTCGATAGCGACGGTTTTGAACAGGGGCGGCGACAACGGGTCGTCCGGATTCTCCCGCAGGGTCAGGACAGCCCGCTTAACGGCCCGGTATATCTCCACGAAAGGGTTCGCGGAAACTTCTTCAGGCAGGCTCTCCGCCGGTGCCGACGGTTGTGCGGGCTGTGGTGCTGGGTGTTTGTCTTTTATCATAACGGCTGGTGTGGAAATCCTTTAAAAATCATATCTATGAAATGGGCGGCGATATAGTCGTCCGTCTTCGGTGAGAATCCGATGAACTGCCGGTGTACGGGACGGCGCGTGGAATACTGGTTTACCGTGTACAGCCCGAACTTCGGATCGGTATTGTGTATGGCGGCATAATGCCCGTAACGCTCCTTGCTGCGTCCCCGCTTGCCCTTGACTGGAAAGCTCTTTTCCGTAGTCCACATGCAATACCTGGCGCCTTTCCGGAAGATGCGCGTACGGTCCGAACGCCGTCCCACTATGTCTGTCCGGCCGGCTTCCGACTGTATGCTCCGGGCCAGAGTCCCCGTATCGTTCATGAGAGGATGGGTGAACCTCTTTCCCCATTTGGAGGTACGAGGCGCCCATTTGCTACCGTTGAATCCCCCCGAAGCGAATGAGGACACGAACTGCTGCCTGGTATAGTCACCGGCAGCAGTTGCGAAGTCGAATACGTTGAACTCCAGCCGGCTGGCCATGACGCGCGTACTGGTCCTGCTTACCCAGTGGCTGCAAAACTCATCAAGCGTTATCTTGGGCATAGGCGAACTTTCCTTTAATGCGTTTCACAATATCATTCATGTAACCCGGAAGCGGGACGGAGAAATAGCGGTGCGCATCGGAAAAGATACGCCCGCCGGTTGCCAGGCTCTCCCGGAAGACCGGATCCACCTTTTCCAGATAGTCTCCCTTATCCGGCAAAGCCGCCCGGACAGCGGCGAACCCCTCCGCGACCAGAAAGCAGCGGCATCCCCATTCGATCGGCGGTATCAGCTCCGGAGGAAACTCGGATTTGCGGAAGGAAATCCCTTCCAATGAAAGATGCCAGGCACGTACCCGTTCATCGCCTTGTGTCATGTAGGTAAGCACGGTATCCATATCCACCGCCATCCACCATGCGGCCATCGAGGCCGCGAAGAATACCTGGTTGTTCTCTTCCTCCGCATGGACGAGGTTATACCTGCGGCATATCTTTTCGTATGCTTCCATGTCCTGTTCATCCGCTGTCTCGGGCAGTTCCCCGAGCATGGCATACTCCTCTGCCGCGGCAAAATCCACCAAGTTGTCTATAGCTGCAATCAGGATGTCACGCTGCTGCCGTTCCCTCTCTGTTGTAAAGGAGTTGTGATTTTTCAGTATCTCCAATGCCCGGTCCATATCGATTCGCAGACCTGTCAGCGCACGGTCTATGAGGAAAGAGGCACGCAGGGTGATGATGTCCTCTATAATGTCGAGACGTTCCGCGCTGTTCTCCCAATAGAGGATCAGCCTGCGGAATGCATCGAAAATGACACGATACTCCTTTTCCGTATCGGATTCCGTGGTTGCAGATGCCCTGACAGCCCTGAACGGAGCGTTGTCCGGGAGCGGAAGACGGGCTTCTATTCCGCTCCCCGCAGAAAATTTCCGACCTTCGCCCCCCGGGGGCGTCCGTAACGCCGGAAATACTCCTCGTCCGACATGATGCCCCGGTCGTTGTGGCTGAGACCGGATGAGCCGCCTTCGGCTCCGAAACCTAATCCCGGGATAACATTGAGCTGCCGGCCCACATTGATACCGAACTCTTTCTCGATCTCATCGGCCGCCACTTCATATTTGTCCGTGATCAGCGAATAGAGCTTGATGCGGTCCTCGTTGCTCATCTCTATCCGGTTCGAATACCGGAACTCCAATCCTCCGGGGATATACCCGATAGCCACCAGGCGGGGGATTATCTCCTCGTTCATGACGTTTTCGATATACCGACGGTAGACTTCGATACGGTCGCGGAAAATGTCCTGGTGTGCTTTCGTGGAACCCACGTACGACTGCATCCCTCCGGCCATCGACTCGGAGCCGAGCACGAGGTTGGCAACTTCCTTGTTCACAAACTCGATAAGCCCGGTATATATCTTTTCCGAGTTGGACATGGTGAATGTCTTGATATCGACCTCGTCCTCAATGCCGGTAACCACCACCTTGTTCTGTGCCGCGTTGGCTATCTCGTTAGCCAGCCTCTTGCGGTCGGTGTTGCTCTCGCTGACCGTCTTTCCGTGGATAATCGGCTGTCCGTAAGTATGGGAAAAGTTCACATAGTTGGCCACCGTGAATTTCTTGGCCAGTATCAAAGGGGTCGTGGCGGAAAAAAGTCCCAAGTCGCCGGAGTTTACCAGTACATAACAACGGTAATATGCCGGGTCATGTAAATCCCAATGCGGCTCCCACAGTCCCTGCCGCTTCAGTACCGTTTTCTGGTCCGGCAACACATTACGCCGTTCGATGATGTTGACTTCCGCCAGCCTGCCCGTTCTGGGGTCAGTATGCGGCATGATTTCAAGCAGGGTGTACCCGTAGAGCTTGGATTCCACTATGCCCTTGATTATCTTGTCGAACTGCGAACCCTGTATCTTCAGGGAGTTCGCCACGTCCTTGATGTATTTTCCCTTTTCGTTTACACGGGCAAGCATATAGCGGTCGCCGAGAATCTGGCTTTCCAGTGTCTCGACAACGGAACGTATATGAGCGTCCTGTTGCAGGCAGGCTTCATACAGGTCAATGAGCCGGGCGCGGTCATCGAGAATATATCCCGAGCCGGTATCCTGACGGCATGAACGGTAGCGGTTGTTGCGCTCGATTTCGCGGACATACTCCTGAATTGTCTTTTTGGAGGTCTTTAAAAATACTCTCCAAGAGTTCCCCGTTAAATGATTTGTCCGATGTAGCCATAATTTTTTGTTTCTTGTTCAAAGAGTAGAGACAATCCTCAAGAGAGGTTTTTACGGCTAAAAGAATATATGGAGAACGGGACTCTTAATGCTTGATTTACAAACCGAAATATACAACTTAAATATATAGATATTTCGGTTTTATTTATGTTGTAAATATCTTATTATCAGTAATTAACAATTTATTAAAAGTGTAATTTATGTATATATTTATAGTGTATTTCATATTAAAAAGATATATCTTTGCACCACGTTAGATACAAATCCAAGAACAATGAAAAAGAGAACATGAAAGAAGAAAAGATTCCCTGCCGGATAATCCGGTACAGGGAGTTCCCCGATCTGCTTTTCGGAACGTTACGGGAAGACGGACCGGTCTATTTCGACGCGACACGCTTCATCCAGGCCAAAGGAGATGCACGCCGGCATAATGTCCGTGATTTCCGTGTCGCTTTCCATCACTGGGCAACGGCGTTGGCAGACGCCTACGGAATAGACAGGGAAAAGATGATCATCCGTGACGAGGCGTCGGGACACCTGTTAATTGATGAATGTCTGGCTCTATTATTTGTCGTTTACATCGATCCCGCGTTCGGTGTCTACCTTCTGGAGCGCGTGGACGAACTGCTGTCCGGTGGATTTACGGTTTCAGACACTTGGCTGGTACAGGCTGCCGGTCTTAGATTTACAAAGGAGGAATTAACGCAAATTTTAGAACAACATGAGACGCAGCACATTTAAACGACCCAAGATGGTGCTCATCTTCAACGGGGCACAGGTTCTTGTAGCGGTCACGCGCTCGCTGCACAGCGCGGCGGAATTGACAAAAGGCAACTTGCAGGCTATCTCATTCTGTTGCACGGGCAAGTATGTATGCAGCGGCGGACTCTATTTCAGGCATCTGCATCCGGATGTGGAAATCGAGCTGGCCGACCTCGGCACACTGATGCTGAAAGATTATGACGCCCTTTGCGGCGAGAAACGCACGTACTATCCGGTGCGCAAGATGGCACATAAGAATGACTTTGACTTGTAAAATCAGGTTCAGGTAATTCCCACCCCGCCAGATGCTTTGAATGGCCACCGGATCGGTCTTTATCTCCTTGAATTTAGATTCGGGCAAGGGAACAGGAGAAATAACCAGTTG